>MDSW01109224.1_pt1 | contig 10858 bp, 34 predicted proteins | sample 811171 | NCBI WGS metagenome assembly MDSW01 (sample SAMN05326641, study PRJNA326480) | marine metagenome | isolation source: seawater | place: Atlantic Ocean: North West | collected 2012 | reverse complement strand
TCATCTGCCTTGTCGGTTATATTTTTTAAAGCTACGTTTCTCATCTTTATTCATTTTTTTTTTGTGTATTCTAATCCTTTTCTTAGGTTTAGGTCTTGGTACAAAGTGAACAAACTTACGTTTAGCCATTAATCGTCATCAAATATATCAAAAGCTATTCCACCACCAATTGCTGCTGTAGTTTTAGGGTATTTTTTGGCTAATAACTTAGCTTTCATCGTACCTTTGTGAGCTTTTTGTGATGTTCCTGTAATAAATTGGCTAGTTTTTGTAAAACCTTTCTTAGATGCCATATCTGCTGCCATCTTAGAACCAGTTCCTAGCTTCTTTTTGCCTTTGTAAAGCATTCTCAGTATTTTCATTCCTGCTGAGCCTGCTGCGAATGGTAGTGCCATTTTCTTCTCCTTGTTAAAATAAACCCCCTCTATGGCCCATTAAAGGCTACATTGGGAGTAGTTGTATAAAACCCCCCTATTTGCACATTCGACATACATGTCGATGTTGCAGGGGTAAGTTCAAAACCCGTCAATTGCTATCGCAATTGTCTCTTTTGTCGTTATTGTCAGCTTCGCTGTCTTTTGTTTGTTGATGTCGATTTATTGCTGTTGCCTGTAGCAACAATAAATCGATGTTGTTTATATATATATCAGTAGTCAATTAACTCCTGGCGAAATCAGTTGATTAATTGATTGCTGATGTTGAACTATCCTGTTGATATTACTGAATAACTTGATTGCTGTAAATCAATAGGACATACAAATAAGTGCTATATTCACACCAATGTGGACAAGCACAGAAAGGATATAATATGTTAAGTACAATAGTAATGGTCTTATTAGCTATATGGTTATCTATAGCTATTATTACACAAGTAGCTGGTATAGGAGCTGGATACTCTCTTATCAGATCTTTCACGCAAAAACTAGAAAAGTAGGAGATGATATGGATTATAATATAGCTAGGATAATAGAGGATGATAGCATACAACTACAGCTACCATTCCCTGAAATGTCTAATATTCATCCATTAGATAAGAAGATGAAAAGAATATATCCAAAGTTCATTGTTACCAGTAAAAATAAACTTTGTCAGAAAGGAGACAATAATGACAAATCAAGTAGATAATAGAACACCTGAACAGAAGAAAGAATATGTTCAGAATAAGACAGCTTATTGGCCTAAGTCAATATACGCTGAGTTTCAACAAATGAGACGTATTATGTTGAAGTTAGCTGAAAAAAATAAGATTGATCTTGAAGATATGGATGATCAACTTCCAGGTGTATAAATAAACTGCTATCGCCTAGTCGCTTTGGGCTAGGCGTAGCCTAATAAAGAAAGGATAATACTATGGGATATACAAATTATTGGCATCAACATGAAGATTTCACTAATAGACAATGGAGATATATCAAAGCAGAAGCTGAGTATATGAAGGAAATAGGTAATAATGTAATTGAGTTAGAGTGTGATGATGATCACATTATTATAAATGGTACACCTAATTGTGAAACTTTTGTATTGAGTAAAAGAATACCAACTAAAAAAGACTATGAACAACAAGATTTGACGTTTAATTTCTGTAAAACAAGAAGATTGCCTTACGATATATATGTTTGGCACTTGTTAGTTTTCTGTGCAGGTATGATCAATGACACAGATGTATTTAGTATATCGAGGGATAGATGACTAGAAAATATAAATGGTGGAAGGAACACCAAGAGTTCTTAAAAAAGTTTACAGATTGTGAGACTATAACAGGAGCTGATAATGTATCGAGTAGTAATAAAAAAAAAGTTCAAAGAAAAACCAATAAATCTATCAAGAGCAGTGAAGCTAATGTATAGGCAGCCCTTTACTGGTTCTATCAAGAGTGAGCATATAGCTTGGTGGAAACAGTATTGGATAAGATCTATTAACTTAGAAATCTTGCAACCAAGAGTAGGATGGATTACACTCGTGAAGATATATAGAGAAGGTAAACCATCTATAAGAGTAATAACAGTACCAACCAGCTCTGACCAGCGAGAGCTGTTTGTTATGAAACAACTACATGGAGGTAGTAATGCGTAAAAAAAATAAAACAGATCATTCTTATGTAATAGCTAAGAATATTGCTAAGACATTAATACTTCATAGAGTCTGGAAAGGTTATACACAGCAGAACATTGCTGATGCTGTTGGACTTACTTTTCAACAGATACAGAAGTATGAGAAGATGATTAACAGAATATCAGCAGAAACTTTGATTGATATATGTCAGCAAGAATTCTGGGATATTACATTGTTTACAACTGATAATCCTGAAGCAATACTAAGTGAATGGATATCAGAAGTAAATCTAGATGATCCAGATAGTGTATATCATTTGAGACTGGATCAGATTAAAAAGTCATGGGCTAAGTTAGACAGAGTGGGTAAAACTAATTACTACTTTGTAAACAATCCTATGGCAAAAAAACTAGTTCAAATATCAAACGATCTTGAAGATCAAGGTATTGATCCAAAAGATACAATATTACCAATAGTGAAAGGAGAGTAATGAATGGACTTATTAATTTGGCTCGCTTTTTGGCCTTTAGTGTTGCTGGTATAGCAGTAAGAAAAGGTTGGAATTGGCTCACTTCCGATGTTGATCCAATTCCTGGAACAAAAGAATTTGATGATGAATATCGTCAAGTTAAAGCAAAGTATGTACGTTTAACCAAAAAAAAGGAGGACTATGATGATGCGTCTAAAAAAATTAGGTGACGTTGTTTTATCAACAGCAACGTATCCTATTAGATTCTGTATTGGTGCTTACAAAGCTATCAACAAGCACATACCTGAGTCTATTGAGTTACCAATCGAAATCAAAGTAAAGGAGGATAAAGATGGAAACACAAGAAACCAAGCTGTCTCTACAAGAGAGGGTTAGTAAGAAGATGCCATTAGCAAAGTGGATACATGAGTTATATTATCAGAATGCTGCTTTGTTTATGTCAGATCCAAGATACAAATCATTACCACAGTATCTTCAAACATCTGGTATCTCATCTTCGTTTATTGCTTTGAAAGAAGCATTAGACAAGAACAGAGAATCTAGATCAACAGAAGAAACTGCTGAAAAGATGATTGAAGTATCTAACAAAAAATCTACTAAAAAAAAAGTAGCTTAACATGATATGGCAAATGCCCGGTCACTATCGACTGGGCATTGTGCCTAACAGAAAGGTAATTATGGATAATATGAAACTACATGAAGCTCAAGATGAACACAACAGAAAAGTTGTTGATATTATACAAAGCATTGGTTCTCACATGAGACAGACTGATGAGACTGTTGAGAAACATAGAAAGATTATGCTTTTTATGCTTGGTATACATTTTGTTACAATACTTATAGTCCTTTTTGAGGTTGTAAGATGAAACAAAAAGAACAAGTTGAGCTATTAGATAAAGCTACTGACAAAGCTATCAAACAAGTTGAGAAAGAACGTAAAGGTAAAAGACGTAACTTTATCAATGAGTGGTTTAGATATGTTGAGCTTGTATCTAATTTTATTAAAAAACAATTAAACTAGGAGTAATATGTGGATAGATAAACTAGCTGTATACAAATATGATAGACCATACAGCGAAAATAAAAAACAAAAACCATTAAAATTGCAAAATCATTTGATAAATGATGAGATGATGAAAGTTGCAAAGTTATCATCATTACTTGAATCATTACAAGAAGCATGGGGATGCACTTATGATGAGATTCAAATTCAAGTAAGATTCGTACCAGAGGGTACTGATAGGGATGAACAATGAGTGATGGTTTATTCGATTTAAGACATGCTATACAAACTTTTCTTGAGGATAAACTTCAAGGTGAAGTGCATGGAGCAGGTATAACAATGGATGGCCCAGTATTCAGACAAGCTGATATTGAGGTTAGCATTGGTGATGATAAATATCAAATAACAATAGAGGAGCTATAATGTATAATGTAATACTTTGGAAAGATAATGGTAATGAAGATATACATGTCTTTGAAAAGAAACCAACATTTGATCAATTGTATGGTTTGATTGGTAATGGATGTTCTTTGATACAGATAATATCTGGATATAATCCTGATATATCCAACAGAACATTTGATATGTATTGTGATGAAGAAAGTAAATTCAATACAGAATGTTATCCAAACAAACGTGCAACAAATGCTTGGTATGAATGGCAAAAACGTACCAAAAGACAATGTTTGCCAGGTGATTATATTTCTGGTAATGTCTGCATAGTTAGAAAAGTAAATGTAAAATTAAAGGATGCAGCATGAAGGATAAACCAGAAGAAACTAAAGTAAAAAATCCAGAGCCTCGTAGTTTAAGCGAGGTTCTGAAAGATTGTCATGATCTTGTTGATGAGCTAAGATCTAAACTAAAAGAAAAATGTAATCAAGTATTGGATCTGCGTAAGCAACTGGATTATGCACAAGAACAAACTCAATTAGCTGAGTTAAAATATGATAAGCTAAAAGATGCTATTGGAGATGAGTTCAATAGCAGACTTAACAAATCAAAACAGGAAGGTATGTAATGAAAACACCAACATTTGATGAGTTTCTGGGTAATAAAAAAGTATTTCATCCAGAGTTAAAAGGTCAATATCAGTATTTATGGAGCAGATACCAAGATAAAATAAAATCTTGTTTTAGTAGTAAATCTTGTTCTGTATTTGATGCAACAACTGAAACTAATCCAAGCAAGGTTAGTTGGACAAACAACTTCATTTGTCCATTTACAAAAAAAGCAATGAAGATAGTTCAACCAATATACGGAGAAAATTATTGGTCACCAGTGGAGGAAGATTAATGACAGTACAAGATGAAGCTATTCAAGAAGTTCAGTCAAGGAACAAAGCAAAAGCTCATGAGATTGAAAAAGTACAAAATGAAATGAATGATGCTATGGAAGCGTTGACTATTTTAGATGGTGCTATAAAATCTACATATTTAAAAGATAAACATTCAATAATATTACAAGATTGGTGTAAAGAATACCAAGAAGATATTAATAGATGTAAAATGTTTATACAGGAGGCTAAATGAGTAGAGAAGATCAATTGAGAGCTTTAGTTGCTACTAAGCAATTAGAGATTGATAAACTAAAAAGAGTAATAAAGGAGTTTGAAAATGATAACGCCAGACAGCGAAGTACTTCGGATAGAAAAAAGAATACGAGGACTAAACAGAGTGACGTCAGCGATAAATGATTTGTCTATCTATGGTATATTTTACGGTAACTATCCACAGTTAGTTAGTGTATTGGAACATGCTAAAGATCATGTTAAAGAAGAATTAAAGTTATCTAAAGAAAGATTAGAAACTTTGTATTATCCTAAAGAAGATCAAGGTGCTGAAGCAGTAATACAAGAGTATATTAAAAAAGGTATTTAAGTATTCCAGACGTGGGATAGGTAAGTTAGTGACCTGTATGCGATTAGATACTAGTCCTCATTGCAGCTAAACAACTACATTTGCCCACCAGGGAGACTTGGTGGGTTTCTAAATAGTACTTGACTAAGATTGTATCGTTAAGGAGGTCGTCAGGCTAAGTTTTGTTCCAGGATACAATATGAGAAAATAAGCTATTTAGATTTCTGTAATTTTTACTATCCAAGATTTAGGTATCATAGTACGATCACCAAAGGTTATTGTACCATCATCTTCTTTATCATAACTTGCAAATAATTTTATTGACTTACGATCTTTAGAGAAGATCCAACCTTCGTTTACTGGTGTAGCCAGTTTCATATTTTTAAATTCTTTTTCTGATGCCCAACCTGAATCACTAACACAGTCTACCCATTCAACACGTACTTTGGTATAAGGTATGTCGTTAGAGTCTTTATCTTTAATAGACTTCTTTTTTTTAGTGTAACTTCTTTTTGTCATGAGCTAACCAAATAATAGATTCTATTTCTTCAATTGAAGGGTATTGAGAGATCTTTTCTTCGTTGATGACAAGATCAAGATAGGTATGATATATCATAGCTAAAGCCATAGCATCAGCTGCTCTAACTGTAAGGTGAGGATGTTGTTCTTTTATAAAGTCACCAATAACATCTGGTTTAACAGTATTAATAAATGACTCAGAATAGTTTTTTCTTTTCTTAGGAAATTTGTAAATTTTGCTCATAATAAACGTACCTCTAGCGAGGATAACTATAATATCTATTTGGGTTGCAGTAGGAAATCAATATTTTTCTTAATTTTAGGTACAAGTTTGTTATATACTTTGATCCATAGCATAGAATCATCATAAAAAAAGGCTCCACCCCACATATTCTTATAATGACTATAAAATTCGCTACATATGGGTAGTGGATCTATGTCTATTTTTTCCCAAAATTGACGTTCAGACATCATACAATTGTGTAATTGATGATGATGTTTGACACATAATGGTATTGTAAATTGGTCTCCAACTTTCTGACCAATGCCTCTTTTCATAGCATATTGGATATGATGAGCATTACAACCATATTGTTGGCAAATAATACAAGGATTAGATGCTACCCACTTTAGATACTTTTTGTCTTTTATTCTTAGTTCCTTGTCCTCTGATAGTGTTATGCACTTTCGTGTAGCCATAATAAATTGATAATCTTGCTAGTCCTTCATGAGTTCTATTTGATGCTTTACGTTCTGTCAATCCAAGAATTTTTGCTATTTCAATTATTCCATAGTTGAACCAACAGAATAACTTCATACACTCAGCAAGTTGTGGACCAATTTCATCATCGCAGTCTTTAACAGAAAGAGCTGCACCTAATGATGATGTGATAAAATCTGTACTAGATCCGTCAACACGTTCTTTCATGACGTTACCAGTACCTCCACCCATAAGTTCACATGCTAATCTATATCTAGATCCAGCTTCATATTCTTCAATAGATATGAGTTTACGATGAAACATATACATAAGACGTGATTCTCTTATGTTCAACCAAACTTTTTTCTTATCTCTAATTGTAGAAATAAGTTCTGGCTTTTCAATTTGACGCATAGTTATTTTTATAATCTTCTGTGTATTTATCAACAAAAGATTTGAAGTTGTCGTTTTTATTATAAAACTTACTGAGTCGATAGACTCTATTTTTAGAACATCTATGATGTCGAGCAATAAGGCTTTTACTCCCATACACTTGTGTAGGGTGTAAAAACCAACACAACAAGATTGATAGATTATATATCTTATAATCTAATTCAGTTCTTGGTGTCTTTTTACCTTTTAATACATCTATTGATATGTTAAAGGTCAAAGCTAAATACTTTTGTATATTATAAACCATAAGGAGATGATTATGAAAATTAAGTATCGACATTCTGCCTCCAAAACTAATACGTTTATTGACAGTCCAGCTTTCTGGATTATCAATGAATTATATGATTTTGATTCTGGGCCGAATGCAAGAATGGTAATGGGATTAGCAGCTGAGGATGCAGCCAATCATGCATTACAAAACCAAATCACAGATGAAAACACTATCACAGAATTTGCTAAAAGAAAATATCTTGAGCATAGTCGTGATGAAGTCGATGATTTGTTACCAACTGATCATGTAGAAGATGAATACAATTGGGCAGCTATTATTGCAAATAAGTTTGTTCAAGAACTACCACAGTTTGGTGATGTAGTATCTTGGCAAAATGAACTTCAAGTACCTGGTAAAAAATGGGGTCTTGAGCATGATGTTATTTGCAAAACTGACTTTGAGTTCAAAGATGTAATAGTTGATACAAAGGCTACTGCATATATTAAAAGACTAAAGTCAGGCAAGGTTGATGCGAGATGGTATCCAAAACCTGCAGATATAAGACAACAATGTTTATATCGTGAAGTTTTTGGTAAAGAAACTATGTTATTGTACTGTTCACCAACAGATCAGTATTGTGTAGATATGGTAGGTCGTGATGAACTAAAACATATGATCAATGCTATGAAACATATTGAACACATACTTAAGATAGCTCCAACAAAAGAGGACATTGTCCGAATGTTTCCTTTGACATTGGACAATTTCAGATGGAAAGGATCTGAAGGATCTGTGGATTTCGCTGAAAAAGTATGGTCAGAATGTTTACAATAGTGTATAAATACTTATGCAAAAACTAGGTAAAATAATAAATCAGATAAATAGGAGAAATATGGAAGCAGAAACATTTGAATGCTCGTTCAAAAGAGCATTTGAGAAAGATAATGGTGGCGTTACAGTATACGTTACCAAAGATGATGGTACTGATATGACTGTCTATGGTGAAGCACTTGGAGCAAGTCGTTGGCAAAAAGGTGCTAGATTGAAAATCGAAGCATTGCCTGTAAGAACTAGTAAAACAGGTAAACAGTATCAAACAGCAAACTCTATTGAGTTATTGGATGGTGAGGTAGCAGTGCCTAATGGTGCTGCAACATCAGTTCCAACAAAAGATCCTAATGCTCAGTGGAAAGAAAAATACAGATTGACAATGAGTAATCTTTTGGCTGCAGCTATTCAATCAGGAAACAAAGTAGACTTTGATGAGATTGATGGTTATGTGCGTAAGATCTTACAAGCCAAGATGGATGTAACAGATCTGCCAGATGATGCTCCATTTTAACCGAACACGTCATCTCCCTTAAGTTAGTTACGTGTATAGGGGTGAAGCTAAGATCCAGGCTTTGCCCCTACTAAATATTATGAAAAATGAAAGACAGTTATTATTTATTCAAACTCGAAATCGAGTTGATGGGTATTGATACATATGGTAGAGATTACTTGGTAAGAGATTTGTACAATAAATATTTGAAGGAGAATCAAAGTGATTACAGAAAAAAGATTGGAAGATTCGTTGAAGTATCTTTCAGAAACAGACGAAGAAAATGCTAAAGCAAATGCTCAAGTTAAATATTTGGATAGGCTTCTTAAGAGAAAGAAAGCTCTCCATATCACTGGTAATACTGCTGATAAAAGCATATCTGCCAAAGAACAAACATACTATGCAAGCGAAACTTATAAGAATGCTGTGGATGAATTATTTGAAGCTGAGGTTACAGCGAGTACGCTTGAGAACAAAAGAGATAAAGAAGGACTTATTATCGACTTATTCAGAACACTAGAAGCTAGTAGACGTAAGAATAACATATGATTTATAAATTTCGTATATGGGTTTACAAACCTGTTACTACTGAAATATTTGTTGACGCTAAGTCAGATGATCATGCTAAAGATATAGTTAATAAATTAGATTCAAGTACATTTAATTGGCAAGACTGTCCTATTACTCCAGATAGAGTAACTTATGAGGTTATTGAATCTGATGAGAAGTCCTGAACAAAGAATGTTTCTTAATGTAATTACTCAAGCTGTGCATGATGCAGCATACAAAGGTGTAGATAGATACTATCAATATCATAGAGATCAAGCTGTATCCTGGCTAACTGGTAATTCTAGAGACTTCAGAATTATATGTAGACTAGCAGATTTAGATCCAGATTATACTCATGTTAAAATGACCAAAGCTATGAAGTATGATATAAAACAATTAAGAAGAAACTATTACAAAAAACAAAAACCAGATCGAGAGTATCGACCTGGTCGTTATAGATTAAAATTTTAATGACTCACAAGGATATATTTAAAGATATGACTTATAATACACTTAATAAGCAAGTTGATGGTAATCATTATAAAGATATGAAGGTTGAGCCTGCATACTTTATTAATGAAAACAATCTACCTTATGCTGAAGGTAATGCTATAAAATATATTTGTAGACATAAAAAAAAAGGCAAACGTAAAGATATTGAGAAAGCTATTCATTATCTTGAGATGATAATAGAAAGAGATTACGATTGATCTAGTATTAACTTCTTAATACTTTTTTGCCCCATATATATTTCTATTTCTGCCTTAGAAATTATACATCTATATTCTACGTTATCTCCAACATTTCTATTTGCTATACGTTTACCACGTAAGCATTCAGACATAGAAGGTTGTATCCTATGTTCTTTTATTTCATGATCTACAATCATTAATAATGCAATTACAGTTTCTAACATTAATGGTTTCCGTTTAATTTTTTTTGTAACATATCAACTTGTTCTTTAAGATGATCTATATTTACTTTGTTATATCTACTATTTTCTATTTCTTTTTCTATAGATTCAATTTGACTAGCCAAGTGTTCAATGAGCATATACATTTCTAAGTTTTTGGGTTCTTGTTCTGCTTTTTTGAGTAGGTCAGCTTGAAATAAAGTATCAGCTGTTTCTAGTCTGTTAATTCTTTCAACGATACCAAAGTATGCCCATACGCCTAATGCAACTCCTGCAATTATTGCTACAAGATTTCTTATTGGTAGTGCTACGTTAGTGTTTTCGTTTATTTTCATGAAATATAGGTAATGATTTGCCTGACATATAAAAACATTTTAGACAATATTTTACTCTATCAAACATAACATATCTGTTTGTTATTTTATTTTTACACATGCTGCATTTAGAGTGTTTAGGTTTACCTATGTAAGCTGTCATTTTTTTCTCATAATATCAGCACCTTTAAGACCATATATTGCAGACACTACTCCAATGAATATTGCCTGATACCAATATGGTAAGTTCTTAAAGTATTCAAAAAACAAATCTAGTTTATTACGAATGTCAGGATCGTCAGAAAAGACAGACCAACCCAATAAAAGAATAGGCAAAGATACGAGAATAAGGACAAATTCGTCTTTCCAACCATTATCATTACTCTCAATAATTTTCGCTTTATATTCAAGTTCGCCTTTCGCCATACGTTCAGCATGTACTCGCTGAGCATCTGACATCAATTGTTTAGTTTT
>MDSW01156636.1_pt1 | contig 10859 bp, 9 predicted proteins | sample 811171 | NCBI WGS metagenome assembly MDSW01 (sample SAMN05326641, study PRJNA326480) | marine metagenome | isolation source: seawater | place: Atlantic Ocean: North West | collected 2012 | reverse complement strand
GCGAACCATGGCAAACTCGCCATCATCATTAAACATGATCAATGCACATAGAAGCTTGTTTAGCGGCGACCAAACATCCATATCATTGAAAATCGATGTTTGATACCAATTAGTTTTGACATGGTCAACAATTGCCTCGGACCAGGGGATTACCTCCCCCCAACAATTCTAAAAGGCAAAAGAAAAAATCTAAGGCTAAGCAGGCTGGCCTCTACATCCTTCAAAATCATCACACTTGAGCAAAAAACATCGATCACAAGCGAAGATATAAATGCCATTAATAAAGCTACGACCAATATTATCATTATTTCAGACAAAGAGCAGGGTTTTGACGGCCATATATGTGACTGTGCTTACTACTTGGAAGCATTCTCAAATGTCTTTCAATTTTCGCAAAAATCTGCTCTTCATTTAATTGATGTTGATTACAACCTGAAAGTAGCCTCTGTTCATAGTTTCCAGACCATGCAAGCGCTTCTCAGTAGCGACCAACTCAATGCCACGATCCCACATAAAAACTTAACAGCACCACTTTCAATCATACCAATGGCTTTACCAGCAGAAACAGCAGACGCACTGATTCAATCAGGACACTTCAATGACAGCCAACGAGAAATCTACCGATCAGTACATAAGTCTCGCAGCCATATAACCTGTGATCAAAGCAAATGCACATCTATTGACCAGATCCTGTCAAAAACTGTTATTCCCGAGGTAGAAAAGGCATTTTCATGTCGAATTGAATGTCGCGAGCCCTACAAGATCTGCTCTTACAGTGAAACTTCTAGAGACTTCCTGTCCGAACATCGCGATTCGGATCCCCCCTATTCACATCGCAAGTTTGGACTATCCATTGCGCTCAATAGCGACTATGAGGGTGGCGAATTAATTTTCCCTGAATATGGTCAATCTCGACTCAAAATCCCTAAAATTACGGCTGTTGTTTTTTCTGGGAATCTCCTACATGCAGTCAATCCCGTCACAAAAGGGATACGCTGGTCACTGATTTCTTTTTTGTTCAACCGTTCAGACCAAAGGCCAGAACTCGACTATTCCGACTGCAATATCTTGCGAAATAATCCTTTCAAAAAGATCTCAAGCCTGTCCTAATCTTTAATCAATCTTAGCCATTCATGCGACAACTTCGAATCACAAGTCTAAATAAAATTTAGCGATAACGACTATCGACAAAGCACAACCCTTGAATCCAGGAGCGCTCCGACGCGAAGGTTAGAGATTCAAGGAGCTCGAAACAATCGGGCGATTGAGACAGCAATCAATCAAGACGATCCCAATTTCTCAAATCCTCCTGGAACAAGGCCTGTTTTACATAACAATTTTGCAGCATAATTTATTTCAACGCAACTCGCAACTCCAAGTTCAAATACGACAGACTCATTCAGCCGGAGATTACAGCATGATTAAAACAACACAATCAACTATTCCAACGCCACCGACTTCGAGCGGAATAGAAAATAACAAGCATTATACCATCAAATTAATATCTACAGATTAGGCTCCATTCTGATTCAACGCTTATAAAGAGAAGAGGAGCCTGTTTAAAGCGCATGAGCCGATTTGCTTCTTGCACAATGCAAACCAATCCCCCCCCCAGCAAACAATATTCAACATCAAAGGATCGACCAACAATGGCAGCACTCTCAATAAAAAAATCATTTTGGATTTCTTTCATCAAGATTTTTATCGTTTAAGCCCTGGAGTGAGGAAGAGATGGAGGGAAAATCGCTGTTCTTTTCTGATCTAAGTGATTCTTCCGTTTTCCCCTTCGTTCCAATTGAGCCTCTGCTAGGGAAGTGATGCGATCATCAACATCCCTACGAATAGAGCCATGACCCGTACCGATACATGCCAGCCCTAATAGTGCAATCCCTAAACCTAATTTCAGCCCACCTATAGATCGTAACTGCAACGCCATCAAAGACGTTTCTTCGGCCCAGCTAGAGCTATTGCTTGAGCGTGCTCCAATTTCACCAGGAGCACCCCAAATCACGACAGCCGCTCCCGCCGCCAGTCCAAGGCGACTCCATTGTCCAATTTTCATGTGAGATTTGCATTGTGAGGCTCTCGCCCCGTCAACACACCATCACAAATCTCTCCACAGATCACATCCCCCTTTCAGGTGAGCTTCGCTTGCTTGCTCTCACCCAAAAGCACTAGTTGTCTGCCTCGCAGGTAGGACGGAGCTCAATTGAGCGGCAATGCAAGCAAATGAATTCCACGCTCGACAAGTTTCAAACCAGCACCTAAATCTCAACAGCCTTCAACCTCAGCCAGGCAATCAACATGTCGTCACGCAAGAAGACTCTTATGATCGAATCAAGCGATATATCAATTGACTGAAGAAAGAAGCAATAGCAGATCTCTCATCGCTGAACAGGCCCAAATCGACGAGGAATACTGATTAAGTACGAAAAGAGCAGAACAATCAGCAGGCGTCAAAAATCAGGTTACTATAGTTAAAAAACGCACTGTAGTTTAATCGTTTAATTCCTGCCTTTCAACTGTGCTTTGATCCAACTTATTTCAAAAGACTTAGACCTACACAAATAAAACTTTCCGTCCAGCTTGGCTGTTGATTTGCAAAACACCCATACTGCTAAGGACAAACATCTAAAAGACCATTCTCCATCTCTGGCGAGGTGGATCAACCTGTTTATACAGCCAAAACGAACACCTCACTTCAGCGCGTTCCATCAGCATCGGAGTTCTTAGCCGGCTGGATTGATTTGGTCTTTCCGTGCAGGCCGATCTAAACCGTAGGGACGGCACGATGTCACTGAAAACCTTGGCCGGCTCGTTCCGAACGGAAAGAAGTAAACCCAATGACGACGAACCCAGCTGCGCACGACGCCATAGCCAGCAACCTCAGACTTCAATGCCCAGCACTCGCGAACAAAACCTATTTCAACTACGGCGGTCAAGGCCCCTTGCCGACGCCAGCGCTGGAGGCAATTCATGCCAGCTGGCAGCGCATCCAACAACTCGGCCCCTTCACGGGGGACGTTTGGCCCTTCATCGCGGCCGAGGTCAACAGCACGCGTCGTGTGCTGGCAGAGCTTTGCGGCGTGCCGCCCCATCGGCTGGCCCTCAGTGAAAACGTCACCAGCGGCTGCGTGCTGCCGCTTTGGGGACTCCCCTTTGACAACGGGGATGAGCTGCTGATCAGCGACTGCGAGCATCCAGGCGTAGTCGCCGCCTGTGTGGAACTGGCGCGGCGCTACGGGTTGAGTCTGAACACCTTGCCGGTGAAGCACCTGCGCGGGACAGCGGCAACCACGGACCAAGCCGTGCTTGAAGGTTTGGATCAGACCCTCACAGCGCAAACCCGACTGGTGGTGTTGTCCCATGTGCTGTGGAACACGGGGCAAATCATGCCGATTGCTGCCGTCGCAGACCGACTTCAGCAGCACCCACAGCACCCTTATTTGTTGGTGGATGCTGCCCAAAGCTTTGCGCAGATCCCTGTGCAGCAAGCCGCTGCCGCAGCAGACATCTACGCTTTTACGGGACACAAATGGGCTTGTGGTCCGGAAGGGCTTGGCGGTGTTGCCCTGTCGGAACGCGTGGTTCAACAGGCCAATCCGACCGTGATTGGTTGGCGCAGCCTCAAGGATGAAAGCCGGGCCGATCTGAGCGCAGTTGACCCCTTCCATCACGACAGCCGTCGATTCGAGGTGGCCACCAGTTGCGTGCCGCTGATGGCAGGCCTGAGAACATCCCTCGAACTTTTGGAACAAGAGGGATCAGTTGACGAGCGATGGGAACGCATCCGCGTTCTCAGTGGTGCGCTGTGGCAAAGACTTCAACAAACTGATGGACTCAATCCTCTTTTGGAGGTTCCACCCGCAACCGGTCTGGTCAGTCTGCAGAGGGAGGCAAGAACAAAGCCGGCTGAGGACGTGCAGAGGCTCGGGGAGAAGGGACTCTGGATTCGTGATCTCGCTGATCCAATTTGCTTGCGGGCTTGCACACACATCATGACCACAGACGAAGAAATCAACTCATTGCATGCAGCTCTCAGCCTTTAACAGCGTCATCAATCGTGCCTTCTCTAGCGTCGAGCTGTATCGCGAGCGGGTGCTTGGCATCAGGTGATGTTCCTGGGTAAAGCGTGGTGGATGGGAAGGCGAAATCACCACCAGCATCTTTGACAATTTTGCTGATTTTTAAAAAAACATCCTGCTGGGCAGCCAACCACTGGCGCCAATCTGATGTTTTGGTAAAGGCGTAAACAAGAACATTAATTGACGAGCTATCCCATTGATTAAAATTAACAACAACAGCTTTAGAGTGATCAATACTTTCATGCGCGTCCAGCATTTCCTGTATCCCCGAAACGATAGGACTCACACGCTCAAGGTCCTCATAGCGCAAGCCAATCTCTGCCATGATTCTTCGACAATACATTCGTCCAGGATTTTCAATTGGCGTGGTTGCAAAAACAGAATTTGGGATATATAAAGGCCTTTGATCAAAGGTACAAATTCTCGTGTGATACCAACCAATCCGCTCAACTGTGCCCTGAAAAGTTGACACATTAATCCAGTCCCCTTCGGCGAAGGGCCTGTTAAAAAACAACATCAATCCAGACAGAAAATTCTGAGAGATCTGTTGCGTGCCAAAGCCAATACCAATCCCAGCTCCACCGAGTGCAGCACCCACGGCAGTGGGTGATAGCCCCATGGCGATACTGATCGCTGCCAGAGTAATCACCGCGACAGAAATCGTATAAACACGATCAAACAAAGAAATCATCATCGCCCGTTCTCGTCCGTCTTCGACCTCCGCACTCAACCAACGATTAAACGTTGCCGAATGCAAAAGTTTTAATCCAGCCATCAACAGGGCTCGACCAATTACGAAAATGACAATTGAGCTGGTTACTCTTATGACCTCAACATCATTTAGTGCAGCCAAGTTCTTGGCCATTAGGCCAAGAAGCCAACCCATATACAACGCAACTGCGAAACCAAGAATGAGAGGCCGTCTTAACCCTTTCACCAGCAGACTCATGGCCGGGCTTCCATATCGATCCGACAGCTTGAGAATCAGCCACAGAACAACAAGGGCGATCGTGCCGACCAAAAGGCCTTCAGGCGTCTGAAAAAAGTGGACATCCTTGAATAAATTGGCCCGGTTCACATCGGTCATGACAGTTCAGCCGTCTTGTTGTTGTGATTGTCTTTGAAGAAGCGTGATATCCGTTGCATTGCACGAACCATGTTGCATTCAAATTTGCATTCGTAAACGCAGAGCCTTTTCAGCTTCCTCGCGGTCATCAAAATGCACCTTTTCGGTGCCGAGAATTTGATAATCCTCATGGCCTTTCCCCGCCACCAAAACAAGGTCATCAGGCTGAGCCGATGCAATGGCCAAGGCGATGGCCTGGGCTCGATCCTCCACAATCTCGTGATCCATTCCAGGCGGGAGTCCCGCGACCACATCGCTCAAGATTCTGGAAGGATCTTCTGTACGTGGATTATCCGAGGTGACCACAACACGGTCGGCCAATCGCGCCGCAATTGAGGCCATTTGAGGGCGCTTGCCACGATCCCGATCCCCCCCACAGCCAAACACGCAAATCAAGCGTCCCGTTGTGAACGGTCGTGATGCCGCCAGGGCGTTCTCCAATCCATCAGGAGTATGGGCGTAATCCACCAAAACAGCGGGAAGAGAATCGGTCTCAACCCCCTCCAACCTGATTCGCTCCATGCGACCGGGCACGCCCCGAAACCGACTGACGGCCTCGAGCAGGGGGACGAGAGGCAAATCTTGTTGCAGCAAAGCGCCAACCGCCTGCAACAGATTCATCAGGTTGAAACGCCCGAGCAAGGGCGATGTGAACTCACCCTCTCCACAGGGACTGATCAATCGCCCTTTCACGGCTTGGGCTGTGATCACAAGATCCACCATGCGTAGCTCAGCGCATGGATCACTCAGAGAACAGCGCCAACACATGTCGTGCAAACGCTCTGCCAAGCGAGCTCCCCAGACATCGTCAATATTCACGACCGCTCGAGCCGACCCATCCCTAAAAAAAGGAGGAGCGAAGAGGGAAGCCTTGGCTTCGAAATACTCCTCCATCGACGCGTGGTAGTCGAGATGATCCTGGGTGAGGTTGGTAAACACAGCCCCTGAAAAGTTGCATCCCGCCACCCGCTGCTGGGCCAGCGCATGGGAGCTCACCTCCATCGCGGCAAGTGTGCTTCCCGCCCTAAGGGCTTGGGCCAACTGAGCCTGCAAATGATCGGCAAAGCCTGTGGTGTGCACAGATGTGACGCGATGCCCGGGCCAACGGTTCTCAAGCGTTCCGAAGAGGGCGGTAGCCGTTCCAACGCTGCTGGCTAAGTGCTCAATCAAATGGGTTGTTGTGGTCTTGCCGTTGGTCCCCGTCACGCCAATCAAGGCCAGCCGACAACTCGGGCGATCCCAATAGGCAGCAGCAAGCTCCCCGACCAGCGGAGCAACAGGTTCCGGCACGACCAAGACAGGATCAGCCAAACTTGGAGGGTGAGCAGCAGCAGCAGCAGGACCGATCACCGCCGCCACAGCTCCTGCCTCAAGCGCCTGACGCCAAAACGCCCCACCATCCACTCGTTCGCCGGGAAGTCCCAAAAACAGACTGCCTTCTCGCACCGCGCGAGAGTCGCTGGTGATCTGCTTCAGCACTGGGTTCATCAGGCCGTCAGGAACGACGAGACCCACATCACGCAACAAGGCATGGAGCGTGTGACTCATCCGATTCCACCAACTCCATTCGAAACTGTGGTCTTTCTAAGGGATTCAGCTGAAATAAACAGCCCGATCTATCTCGAGGGACCGTTCCAGCAAGTCGAAATGGCTGCTTCGCTGCAATCAAGCATGCTCAACATCTCCAATCTTGCTGAAAAGCTTGGCAAGCAGAACATCAGAACAAAGGTCAGCCAGACTATCTAGAAGGTTCTTACATAGTTGAATTGCATTGGGGCTTCATCTCATGCTTCAAAAAATGCAAACAATTCAAGTTTTAACTTCATACTTTATGCATGGGAAAAAACCTATATTGAAGAGATCACTTATCGTCAATAACTCTCGATGTCTGAAGCCAATACAGGATCAACTGGCAGCAGTCAGCCGATTGACATTCGCCAGCCTCTCGCCACCACGAACTATGTGATTGCGATTGAAGGCATCTATCCCTCCCGAAATCTCAGCACCAATCCCTTGCTGGGAGGGATCGCTCAGTTTGCCGGAAACTTTGCACCACGGGGATGGGCCTTCTGCGAAGGGCAGATCTTGCCGATTAATCAACATCAAGCTTTATACAGCATCCTTGGCAACACCTATGGCGGCGACGGGCGGACCAGCTTCGCCCTGCCCGACCTTCGAGGACGTGTGCCGATCGGCATCGGCCAGGGGCCTGGATTGAACATGGTCCGGTTAGGGCAACAACTGGGGCGTGAGGCAGACGATTTAGGCAAACCACCCCAACACAGTCACCCCGTCGGAGACGGAGCGACCGGCGATACAGGAAAAGGGCCTGGAAGCCTCTCCACCACGATGCCCAGCCTCGGCCTCATGCCCGTGGTTGCGTTGCAGGGGATTTACCCCTCAAGATCTCTTTCTGCAAACCCCGCCCTGGGAGACATCAGCTGGTTTGCGGGGACCTTTGCACCGCGAGGTTGGGCTCAGGCCAGCGGCCAATTGATGTCGATCGCCTCAAACAATGCCCTCTTCAGCCTGTATGGAACCGCCTTTGGCGGAGACGGCCGCACCACCTTCGCGCTTCCGGATCTGCGAGGACGCATCGCCATCGGCATGGGGCAAGGGCCAGGCCTCTCTCCTGTGTCTCTTGGAGACCGCGGCGGCAGTCTCACCAGCAGCATCGATGTCGCGCAGATGCCACGCCACAATCATGATCAGAGCGACGATGACGCCACTGGTCGTACAGGCGGATCTGCAAGCGTGAACCTTCAGCAACCCTGGCTGGCGCTGAATTACCAGATGGCGCTGCGAGGGACCTTTCCTTCCCGGAGCCTGGAGGGATCGGAGGCAGTCCTTGCTTCCAAAGAGTCCAAACAATCAGATCCACCACAAGCATTTCTTAAGGCGAACACATCGCTGAGTGATCAAGAGGCGTTGAAACAGATCAAACCTCTCATTGCGGCCAGCCAATCTCTTTGGGAACAGGCAGGTGCCGATCAACGTGATCTCCAAACCCTCCGAAAAGTCACGATTGAGCTGGCTGATCTCGCTCCAGGACATCTCGCCCAGGTGACTTCGGAGAACACGATTCAACTCGATCGCGATGGCAATCACCGCGGCTGGTACCTCGATTCCCAACCGCTGAACCATACGGAATTTGATGAGACGGATCCTTTCACTGGAGCCGCTTCGGCCAGTGCGGGAGACGCCGCACAGTATTACGACCTTCTCACCACACTGTTGCATGAACAGGCCCATGTTCTTGGCCACAACCACGTTGAAGACCCTGAAGATCTGCTGTATGGCGCCCTCTCTGTGGGCATCCGCAAAACACCTAACCGTGAACTGACATCCCGTCAGAAAAACGCCAGTTCAGATCACAATCACAGTCATGATCAAGCCGAACAACCTTATATGAATGCCGACGATTCGATGATCGCCAGCATCGGCATGACGGGGACTAACTTCGCGCCAAGAATGACCGCATTAATGAATGGACAAATTCTCTCCATCGCTTCGAACACAGCTTTATTTAGCCTGATTGGCACGATTTACGGCGGAGACGGACGAACAACAACAGCACTACCGGACTTCCGAGGACGTGCTGTGGTGGGGAGTGGGCTAGGACCAGGGTTAACGCCTTACACCCTTGGCAGTCGGAGCGGGCGAGAGCAGACCAGACTGACTGTCGACCAACTACCAGAGCATTCCCATCCGGAACCCTATCCAACCGGTGATCTAGCTTCCGCTCCAGTCTCCCTCAACCAACTGCCACCAACGCCAGTCAGTACGGAAACGGAGGAACCAACCCTGAGCAAGATGCTGGGCCTCAGCCAATCGATGACAATCGCTGATAAAAACTACACACTGAAAAAACCAGCTTCAGTCACTGCGAAATTTACCAATCAAGGAACATTAACCAACACGTCCAAATTGATTATCAAAGGAAGCTTTACGAACAACGGCAGCTTAACCAATCAAGGAACACTCCAAAACAATGGAACTCTGAACACCAGCAACGGAACTTTGATCAACAAAGGGACCATGAGCGGAAACGGAACAATTATCGGTTTTTACAATTGTGAAGGCACTCTGAAACCAGGACAATCAACTGGAGGCATCAATATTGAAGGCCATTTCATCAAATCGAAAGGCAGAACAATGATCGAGCTGGCGGGGCACCGCAATTTTAAGATGAGCCCAAGCAAAACCCAACATGACTTCCTCAATATTGACGGAGACGTGCAGTTAAGAGGCCCTTTAAAAGTGAAGCTAATAGACGATTACATCCTCAAGCCAGGCCGTCAGCACAAAATCATTAGGGTCAAAGGAAATCGCTTTGGCACCTTCAACAATCTCAAGGAAGGTGACAGAGTAAAAGTCAAAAATGCAGCGGGAGAAAAGCTTTTCATTAGTTATTCCGGCGGTGATGGCAATGATGTTGTTCTCTACACCCAGCCCGCTTCGAAAGACTCCGACCCGCTCGCCCTAAATCGAGATTCACTGCAAATCCAAACCATGGGATCTGACAACATCTAAACCCTAACCCTCAGTCCAAATCATCCAGCTTGCGTGTCAACCAGCTCATCAATCCATCTGCCGAAAGCCGCGGAGAGACCCGCGGCAATTCCTTCTCACCAACTGTCAACACAGGCACTTCCAGGTCGTAACGTGCCTTCCAATCAGAAGGTGTTTGCGCTGCATCGATGTCGATGACTTGGAGATCAAGACCCAGCCGGGATAAGTCCAATTGACGCAATCTCTGCTCCAACCCCTCACACAAACAACAGCCTTGTCGACTGAACAACATCAGTGGTCGTCGCTCATCAACGGCCATTCCATCAGCAACCATCAGTCCGGTACCGGGTCATAACCACAGGGAGTGAGCGGCGTACAGCGCAGCAATCGCTTCGCGGTCAGCCAACTACCACGCCAAGGGCCATGTTTCTGAATCGCCTCGATTCCATAAGCGCTGCAGGAGGGAACGAAACGACAACGTGGCCCACTGAGGGGCGAAATAAAGCGGCGATAAAAACTGATCAAGGCCAACAGCACCTTGGCCAAAAGCTGGTTCAGACCACTCAGAGGGCTACCAGATAGAGTGCTGGATTCGTGCATTGGCAGCTTCGCGGAATCATTCATTGATTCCAGCATGGCTCTCAGACGGCACGAATGGTCCAACAATCATCGACATCGATTACCCATGGCTCGATACCGCGGCCCTCGTCTGAGGATTACGCGGCGCTTGGGAGACCTTCCAGGTCTCACCCGTAAGTCCGCCAAGCGGTCTTATCCCCCCGGTCAGCACGGCCAAGCCCGTCGCAAGCGCTCCGAATACGCGATCCGTCTCGAAGAAAAACAGAAACTCCGCTTCAACTACGGGGTCTCCGAGCGCCAACTGGTGCGCTACGTGAAGAAAGCCCGTGCTCAGGAGGGTTCCACCGGAACCAACCTGCTCAAACTTTTGGAAAACAGACTGGACAATGTCTGCTTCCGTCTTGGCTTTGGCCCAACGGTGCCGGGGGCACGCCAACTGGTGAACCATGGTCACGTGACTGTGAATGGTCGCGTCACTGACATCTCCAGTTACCAATGCAAGGTTGGCGATGTGATTGCCGTACGTGAACGCAAAGGCAGCAAGAAACTGGCCGAAG
>MDSW01189344.1_pt1 | contig 10860 bp, 13 predicted proteins | sample 811171 | NCBI WGS metagenome assembly MDSW01 (sample SAMN05326641, study PRJNA326480) | marine metagenome | isolation source: seawater | place: Atlantic Ocean: North West | collected 2012 | reverse complement strand
TAGGCCAAAAACAATGGGTCAGGCTTTAAGAATAGATGGAATTACTCCTGCAGCTGTATTTATTCTATTGTCACATCTGAAAAGAAAGTCTATTAAGCATATAGCTTGATCGAATCAAATCTTAAAAAATATTCAGAATTAGAAACATTAAACGTTTCACGTGAAACATTTCCTGCCCTAGAGGAATTCAGATCGTTATTATTGAGCGAAAACAAAAGAATAAACTTAATTAGCAAGTCAACTGAGAAAGATTCAATTAAAAGACATATAATAGATTCAGCACAAATTATTGATATTATTGATAAAAATGCCAAAACCTGCTTAGACTTAGGATCAGGGTCTGGCCTTCCAGGTGTTGTTCTAGCGATTATATCAAAAGATAGGGGATCAAAAATAAAATTTGAACTTTATGAGAAGAGTCAAAAGAAAAGCAACTTTTTAAGAAAAATGATCAAGCACTTCGAATTAAATGCAGAGGTAAAACAAAAAAATATTTTTGCAGAGAAGGAATTAGAGGCAGATATAATAGTAGCTAGAGCATTTAAACCACTTCAAACAATATTAGAATTAATAAACAAGAATTTTACTCATTACAACAGATTGATACTTTTCTTGGGAAAAAGTGGCAGAGACAACATCAATAAATGTCTAAGATCATGGCATTTTAATTATGAAATTGTAAAAAGTTTAACAGATATTAATTCAGTAATTGTAAAAATAAATAATTTAAAAAAAACATGAAAGAAAAAATTATATCAATAATAAATCAAAAGGGTGGAGTTGGCAAAACCACAACTGTAATTAATTTAGCGGCAGGATTGTCTTTAAAAAATAAAAAAGTTTTAGTAATAGACCTAGACCCTCAAGGTAATGCTACAACGGGCTTAGGATTATCAAATATAGATCAAACAACTAATTCAATTTATCAAGTATTGATAGGGACAAAAAAAATTGATGAAGCAATTTCTAAAACTAATTTTTTTAATTTAGATATAATTACTTCAAATGTAGATTTATCTGGATTAGAGGTTGAAACAGCAGATGACGGTCGTAGAGCTTATATGTTAAAGGAGAAATTGACCGCATATTTAAATGATTCTAGATCATCATATGATTATGTGCTTATAGACTGTCCTCCTTCCCTCAGTTTGTTAACAGTTATGGCTTTAGTAGCTTCTCATTCTCTTTTAGTGCCTCTTCAAACAGAATTTTTTGCTTTGGAAGGCATAACTCAATTAATGAAGACTATAGATAGGATTAAAGTAGGATTGAATCCTGAACTAATGATTAGAGGAATACTTTTAACAATGTATGATAAGAGAAATAAACTTTCTGGTGATGTTGAAACAGAGGCAAGAAATTATTTCAAAGAAAAAGTTTACAAAAATGTTGTTCCAAGAAATGTAAGATTATCAGAGGCTCCTTCACACGGAATGCCGGTAATTCTCTACGATAAATCGTGCTCAGGTAGCAAATCTTATATCAGTTTTACAGATGAGTTTTTAGCACAAGAAGAAAGTTTAGAGTCAGCAGCATGATAAGTTTTAAAAGTAAAAAAGGTCTTGGTAGAGGATTATCATCTTTAATAGGAGAAGGAAAAGTATCTTCAAATAAGACAGCTATTATAAGCGAACTTAAAAGAAATAAATATCAGCCGAGAAAATATTTTGATGAAGAAAGCTTAAATGAATTAACGGAGTCTATAAAATCTAGAGGTATAATACAGCCTATTATTGTAAGGAATGCTAATGGTGAGTCAAATTATGAAATAATAGCAGGAGAGAGAAGGTGGCTTGCAGCACAAAAGGCAGGTTTGCATGAAGTTCCAATTGTCGTTATTGAGGCAGATGATAAAAAGGCTTTGGAATTTGGCATCGTTGAAAACGTGCAAAGACATGATCTAAATGCTATTGAGGAGGCAGAGGGTTACAAAAGACTTATAGAAGAATTTTCTTACGATCAAGAACAGGTAGCTAAATTTATTGGTAAAAGCAGAAGTCATATTTCAAACTCACTTAGACTATTAAGTTTGCCAAAAGATGTTATTGAATTGGTAAAAGCTAACAGAATTAGCGCGGGTCATGCTAAAATATTAGTTGGCTCTGAAAATTGTTCTTTAATATCAAAAAAAATTGTTTCAAAGAAACTCTCAGTAAGACAAACTGAAAACTTAGTAAGATTATATAAATTTCCTCAAAAAAAATTTCTAGATAATAAGGATCCAAATATAAGACAATTAGAGATAAATTTAATGGAAAAACTAGGTATGGATGTTGTGATTAAAAACAAAAAAAATAATAAAGGATCCATAACATTTAATTACAAAGAGCTGGATCAATTAAGTAGAATTATTGATACAATTAAAAAGAATTATTAGCCTTTTTATCCATTATCTCATAAATAAAATCTTTTAATAAAATAACACTTAAAGAATTATTTTTTTTAATAAGAATTTCTAATGAATTAATTTTTGATATTAAGTCTTTTATTTTATCATAATTCCACAATTTTATCTGTTGTTTTAAAACTGGTTTATCTTTCCAAAATATAGGAGGCCTATGTTCTTGCAGTGCATTATCAATATTTTTGCCTGTATTTATCTCGTTTATTAAAGATAATATTCTCTTAGATTTTTGTAAAAGAATTCTAATTATCAAAAATGTATCATCTTGTGAATAATTACTTTCATTCAAAATATTACATGTTTTTTTTACATTTTGTAACAAAGATGAATCAACTAGTTCTGTAGCTGAATAATTTTCATACAAATTTGTTAATTTATAAATTTCTTCAAGGGATATATTTTTCTTTTCAGTCATGTAATTTGAGATTTTTTCTAATTCTAGCTTTAAATATCCCCTGTCTCCATTACATCTACTTACTAACAAGCTTAATGTTTCCTGAGATATACTAATTTTATTTTGTGAAAAAAAATCTCTACTAATATTTATTAAGGATTGGTAATCATCTTTATAAGTTGGAATTATTACTGCCTTTTTCGACTTCTCAAAAAAATTCCTCAATTTTGATCGTTTGTCTAAAGTCCCACAATCAATTATAATTAGATCCTCCATGTTATAATCTACTATTTCGAAGATGATTTGATATATTTTCTCAGTGCATCTTCTAATTGTAATTACTTTTTTATCATCAAACAAAGAGTGATTTTTTATTAAATTTCTAAATTCATCTAAGTTTTTTAAAACATCATTTTCTTCATAATTAATTTCTTTTCCGCTGAATTGATTTTTAATCTTAGTGCTTATTTCTTTTTTTAGGCCTTCGTTTTCCCCATAAATTAGTATGACATTATTTTTATTGCTAATTTTTTTTAATTCATAGGATTTTATTATCATTAAATGTTGTTTAACAGAACTTGGATTTGCTGAGAAATTTTATCAGTCAAATTTAGACTAATTGTTTTTTCGTATTGCTTCATATTAAATTTGTTATCTTGAACATCATATTCGAAACTTTCAGAAAACTTTTTAAACGAAATTAAATTATCTTCAACATCATTCAAAGTAAGATCTACAGATATAGTCAATCTGTTTTTTGACGGATCCCCTTTTGAATCTTTAAGTATTACTGAAATACTTTCCTTTAAAACTAATTTAACTTTTATACTCTTAGTCGCATTTTCATTGGAAATTGCCATTATATTATTCTCTAAGTAATTAGTCAGACTATTGTTGTTATTTTTATCTATGCTGATAAGTTTATATTCACTACCTTTTGACGAATAGATTGGAGTAAAACCACAGCTATTTAATGTGAAAATTATAAGAATTAAAATTGCAATTTTCATTTTACTATCAAATTTATAAGTTTATTTTTAACAATTATATGTTTTAGTATTTTTTTATCATCTAAAATATAACTAATTTTTTGATCTTTTTTAACTTTTTCTAATAGATTATGATCGTCTAAATCTTTTTCCATTTTAACTAACGATTTTTTTTTACCATTTACTTGAATTACAATATTCACAAATTTTTCAGTTAAATATTTTTGGTCTGCAATTGGCCAACTTAACTTTTCTTTGTTATCAAGCTCTGAAATAGCCTCTGAGATAACATGTGGCATTACGGGCATCATTAATATTAAAATTTTAATGTAATTTTCTTTTAAAGTTTCTGCAGAGTAATTTTTCTCTATCTCTTTATTTAAAAAATTGTAAGTTTCATAAATGTTAGCAACTATTACGTTGTAATTAAATTTTTCAAGATTAAATGATATTTTTTGTATTAATTTATTAGTAAAAACAACAAGATCATCTCCACCAGAATTATTTGAGTTAGATTTAATTTTTTTAATAATCCTTTGGTGAAGTAACCAAAATTTTTGAACGAATTTATATGAAGCAACCATTCCTTGCTCTGACCATTGAATGTCTTTCTCTGGTGGGCTGTCAGATAATATAAAAAGTCTAACAGCGTCAGCTCCATAATTTTTAATTATACTTTCGGGATCAATTACATTTTTTTTTGATTTAGACATTGACTCAGACGATCCAACTGTAATTTTTTCACTTTTGTTTTCAATTTTAAAAAAATTTTTTCCATCATCAGAAAAAACTTCACTTGGGCTCAACCAATTATTATTTGAGTCTTTGTATGTTTCATGGCAGACCATTCCCTGTGTAAACAAACCCTCAAATGGTTCAGAAGAAATAAAACTATTATTTTGATATCCCAGGGCTAACATAAAAAATCTAGAGTACAAAAGATGTAAAATTGCATGCTCTACACCACCAATATATTGATCTACGGGCATCCAATAATCAATATCATCAAAATTATATCCGTAATTGGAGTTATTTGGAGAGCAGAAACGGAGATAATACCAGGATGAATCTACAAATGTATCTAATGTGTCTGTCTCTAAACTATATTGTTTGTTGTTTATAGAAATTTTCCTCCAATCAGTTTGATGGTCTAACGGATTACCTTTTGTATTTAAATTAATTTTTTCAGGTAATTTAATTGGAAGTTTTTCTTTAGGAACCTCAATAATATTACCCTCATCATCATAGGCAATAGGTATAGGGCACCCCCAATATCTTTGTCTTGATATTCCCCAGTCTTTCAATCTAAAGTTAATTTTTTTTTTGCCTATATTATCATTTTCAATTTTCTCAATTGCTTTAGATATAGCTTCCCCAGGTGTTTTTAATCCGTTCAAAAAAGATGAGTTAATAATCAACCCATCATCTACAAAAGCTTCATTTGTAACTTTAAAATTGTCACTTTCTTTAGAAGGTTTGACTACAGTTTTTATTTCTAAATTATATTTTTTTGCAAACTCAAAATCTCTTTGATCATGACCGGGACAACCAAATACTGCCCCAAATCCGTAATCCATTAGGACAAAATTAGCAAAATAAACTGGAACTTTTATTTTATTATTAAATGGATTTATTGCAGTTAAATTAGTTTTGAATCCAATCTTTTCTGCTTGAGCTATGGACTCTTCAGTAGTTCCTGTTTTAGAGCAATTTTCCTTAAATTTCATAAAATTTTGATCGTGCTCATAAAATTTAGATATAGGGTGATCTGCAGAAACAGCTAAAAATGACATGCCGTAGAGAGTATCAGGTCTAGTTGTAAAGCATTTAATAGTATCTACTCCTAGTTCTCCTTCGATTTTAAAGTTTATTTCGCAACCAAAGGATTTACCAATCCAATTTTTTTGCATAACTTTTACTTTATTTGGCCAGTTTTTTAATTGATCCAATCCATTTAACAGTTCATCTGAAAATTTTGAAATTTTGAAAAACCACTGACTAAGTTTTTTTCTTTCTACTTGAACTCCTGATCTCCACCCCTTGCCATCTATGACTTGTTCATTTGCTAAAACTGTTTGTTCAACAGGATCCCAATTTACGTAATTTTCTTTTTTGTATATAAGTCCTTTTTTATAAAGTTCTAAAAAAAATAGTTGTTGATGCTTGTAATATTCAGGAGAACAAGTCGAAATTTCACGATCCCAATCGATAGATAAACCCAATCTTTTTAGTTGGGACTTCATCACCTCAATGTTTTTTTCAGTCCATTTTTTAGGGTCTAAATTATTTTCTTTAGCAGCATTTTCAGCTGGCATACCAAAAGAATCCCAACCCATTGGGTGAAGAACGTTAAAATTTTGAAGTTTTTTAAATCTCGCTAAAACATCCCCAATGGTATAGTTTCTGACGTGTCCCATGTGGATTTTTCCAGATGGATACGGAAACATTTCAAGACAATAAAATTTTTTTTTATTTTTATCTATTGAAGTTTTAAAAGATTTGTTATCTAGCCAATGTTTTTGCCATTTTTCTTCAACAATTTTAAAATTATATCTTTCCACAAAGTTTGTTTAAAAATCAAATTACTTTTTTTTCCCTGCGTCTATTGTTTTACCCTTCTTTTTTCCCTCAGTTTCAAAGTAAGTTTTTTCATTCTGCTTTTCTAGCAATACAGCTTTTTTTAGAATAGCTATCTTAATTTCGTTTTCTAATTTGGACTCAACTTTATTAGTGTTACAATTATTCATGTTACAAATTTTTTCAAAAATTGTTACATCTACAGCATCTGCTCTTATTTCATTTGTTAAAAATCTAACTGTGATTTTAAGATCTCTTGAAGTATTTTCGGAATTCTTTTCAGCAGAGAACCAATCAGTGATTATTATACCGCCAGAATAGCTTGCATTAGATAAGGGAACAAAGTCTAAAATTTCTACAGATGCTCGCCATAAACTATTAGATGATGCAAAATCAAAATTTCCACCACTTATTGCTCCTTTTCCAAATCTTACACCCCTTCCCTCTTGAATATTTTTCTTAACTCTTTCATTCACATTAACTGGGTTATCCTTAACATCTGATCTCTTATAAATTCCACAAGAGCTTAAAGTGAGAGTGAGCAGCAAATATATAAAAAAAATGTTTAATAATTTAAATTTGATCATAAGAATGGTTTTTTTGATATAATTTCATGAATTATAGCAAAATATCACAAAATCCAATGATTTAATTGTGACTTTTATATCACACATTTGCAAATAATCTGCATATTACGCCAAATTTTGAGGTTATATCTATTAAATTTGTTAAAAAACCTTCATTCATATGAATAAAAACAAAGGAGTAATTATGAATAATTATAAAAAAATTGGGCTTACAGCTTTAGCAGGTTCGCTAGTTGCTGTTTCAGCTCAAGCCGGTGAAATGAGCGTAAGTGCTGGTGCTAATCTTACATATAAGCATGGTAGCGGTAACAGCTCTCTTTCATCAAGAGGTATTGGTTCAGACATGGACTTAGCTTTTAGTGGTGGCGGTGAATTAGATAACGGAACAACTTTTTCTGTTAACACAGCTACACTAGACTCAGTTACTGGACTAACATCATCTTACATTACAATCTCTACTCCATCGTTTGGTACATTCACAGTTGGTCATAGTTTTGGTTCAGCTGCGTACAAATACGATGAAGAAGTGCCACAAGCTTACGAGCAAGTGTCAGACGCACACCACACTACAACAGCTAGTGCTAACAAAGTTGGTGACTTTATGGATAACAACGTTATTGCATACACATCACCATCATTTGATTTAGGCGGTGCATCAGTAACTATTGATGCCGCTTATTCACCACAAGCTGATGAAACTAGAGTAGGTGACGGTGGTAACCCAGCTCACAGTACAACGATTGGTAAAGGTCAAGAGCTTGGTGTAACAATAGCTTACGAAGGTTTCAAACTTGGAGCTTACGGAGCTGAGAGAGAAAGAATACAAGACCCAAGCGTAGCAGACAGCATTAGAGACGAGTTCAATGGTGTATGGTATGCGAAGGCTTCTTTCGGACCAGTTTCAATTGGTTACTCAGAAGCATATCTTGACTCTGGTGTAACTGGTTCAGCTGAATCTACAATTGCTGCGAAAGCATTTAGAACAGCTGCTGGTATATTTGAGAACACACAAATGTCTGTTGCGTTTAACGTAAACGATAATTTGTCAATCTCATACACAGACTCAGAAGACGTTTATGATGCACAGGACAATGCTTCAACTGCAGTTGCAGACGTAACTCAAGATATCGAAGCAATCCAAGTTTCATATTCAATGGGTGGTATGTCAATTAAAGCATATCAAATGGAAGTAACAAACCCTGGATATGACACAGATGCAGACAAAGGAAAAGAAACTGAAATTGCATTAGGACTAGCGTTCTAATAAATTTAGTACTTTAATTTTAAAACGGCCCAGTATTTATACTTGGGCCGTTTTTTTTTATCCAAGATATACTTGCCACTGATTTAACAGAACAAAGCTTGATTTTTTTTAAATTTTTTTCATTTATTCCACCTAGTGAAACGATATCTTTTTTAGCATTTAATTTAATCAAATTAAATTTTGTCACGCCAAGAAATTTTTTATTTTTTTTTGTTTGAAATATTGGACATAAAAATATTTTAGTACAACCCTGGGCCTCTTTATTTAATATTTCTTTAGTGTTATGAGCCGATCCTATGATTTCAAAATTTTTCTTATAGAGATTTTTGTATTTTAATACTTTATTATATGAGGGTATATAAATTCCATTAAAATTGAATTTTAAAGCTAATTTTATATTGTTTGAAATATAAACTTTTCTCCTTTGTCTTTTGCATAAATTAACTAAATCTTTTATTTCTCTTTGATTTATATTATTTGAATAATTTCTGTATATAATCGAAATTAACCTGTTTAATTTATAAATTTCATCTCTATTAAATTTGTCTATATAATAGTAAAAAGATTTAAGCATATGGAAAACGTTGTAAAAAACTTTAATCTAATAAAGCAGGAAATTATAGATAAAAAAAATGTAAAACTAGTTGCAGTTACAAAAACTTTTCCAATAAACCATATTTTACCTATAATTAACGAAGGTCATACTGATTTTGGTGAAAATAAAGTTCAAGAAGCTGTAGAAAAATGGACCAGTATCAAGCATGACTTCCCAAAAATTAAATTACATTTATTAGGAAAATTACAAACAAACAAGGTTAAATTTGTTATACCTTTATTTGATTATATACATTCTTTAGACAGTATTAAACTTGCGAGCAAAATTTCTGAACAGCAAATTAAAAAAAATTTTAAACCTAAAGTATTCATACAAATTAACATTGGTGCAGAAGATCAAAAGGGTGGAATTCATGAGGAAAATTTAAATAACTTTTATAAACAATGTATTGAAGAATTTAAATTGGATATAATAGGTTTAATGAGTATTCCTCCGTTCGATAAAGACCCAAAACCTTACTTTATTAAAATGAAGGAACTATCAAATAATTTGAATTTAAAAGAAATTAGTATGGGTATGTCTAATGACTATTTAGAGGCTATTAAACAGGGTTCTACATTTATTAGAATTGGTTCAAAAATATTTGGTGCAAGAGATTAACAGATTTTAATTTTTGTTTTTGGCTTTATTAGCTTCAGTAACACTAAAAGATCATTCTTTTTTAGAGCTATACATCCTTGAGTAGGATTATAATTTTTAGTTAAATGAATAAAAATTGCGCTACCTTTAAATGGTTTAACTTTTTTTGTGTTATAATTAATGACTATGAAGATATCATATATGCTGTCTTTTCTAAATAATTTTTCACCTTTGTCTTTTTTATTTAAAAAAATTTCTTTATTATAATTCTTATTTAAAGGATCATCACACCAACCCATATTTTTTGTAATAGATTTCACTTTTAATCTAGTAAATGGTTTTTTCACTCGATCAGGTCTATAATAAACTTTGCCTAATTCAAAAGTTCCTTTTGGAGTGCATTTATCACCTTCTATTTTGTTAGATCTAATACCTTTACGGCCTGAAGAACATTTGAATATAAATTCATCAAAAATTAACCGTTCTTTATTTTTTATTCTTATTAGCATAATATAGTTTAATGCTCTCTCAAAAATTGCATATATTTAATATACCAGAATTAGACAAAATTATTATAGAAATTAAAGATTATTGTAATTATGAAATTAATTATTTTCATAAAAAAAAAGAACTGATTAAGAATATTGAACAAGACGAAAAATTTTTGGAAAATTCAGTAATTTTAGTTCAAGAAAAAGATTTATCTTCACTAACAAGCTTAGTCGATGCAAAACAAATTAATTGTATAAAAAAAATTCCAATAAAGATCTCAGATTTAGTTGATCAAATAAATACTAAATTAATTCAGCAAAATTATTCAGCGCAATCCAACATTACTATTAATGATTATGTTTTAAATGTAAATTCAAGAATATTAAAAAAAAAAAATAATGAATTAATATTAACTGAAAGAGAAATTGATATAATTATTTTTCTTAAAAAACAAAAAAATCCAGCAAAAATTGATATTTTACAAAAAGAAGTCTGGAAATACGTTGACGACTTGGAGACTCATACTGTTGAAACACACGTTTACAGGCTAAGGAAAAAAATAAAAGATACATTTAATGATGATAAATTTATTCTGAGTAAAAAAAATGGATATACAATTAATGAACAAAAAAAATCCGATTAAAAAAGATTTATTTACAACAAAATATAAGCCTAGAATAATTAAGCCAAAAAAGGGCAAAGGAAGTTTTAAAAGAAAAAAAAAATAGATTAATTGGTGCTTGATGGTCTAAAAATTAAACAAAGACCATTATTACAAAATCTTTTTCCAGTTTCACTCGGACCATCGGCAAAAACATGTCCGTGATGAACCCCACAATTTGCACAATGATATTCAATTCTTTTCATTCCAAATGAGTAATCTATTTTAGTTTTAAATGCACCTGGCAAAGCTTCTGTAAAAGATGGCCAGCCAGTGCCACTATCAAACTTAGCAGTG
>MDSW01110769.1_pt1 | contig 10860 bp, 8 predicted proteins | sample 811171 | NCBI WGS metagenome assembly MDSW01 (sample SAMN05326641, study PRJNA326480) | marine metagenome | isolation source: seawater | place: Atlantic Ocean: North West | collected 2012 | reverse complement strand
TTATGCCGATGTAAGTGTTTTCTATAAAGATATTGCGGACAGGTTACGTGATTGCCATCTTTTTATTGGCCGTGCGGGGGCCTCTACAATAGCTGAGTTAAAAGTAGTCGGAAGACCGTCAATTTTAATACCATATCCCTTTGCTTTTGATGATCATCAAACAAAAAATGCCTTTGAAATTGAGCAAATTGGTGGTGGCTGGTTGATACCTGAACCTTTATTTACTGCTGATGAATTAGCGAGACGCTTAAAAATATTTCTTCGGTGTCCGAGGATGCTCGACACTGCAGCATCCTCTATTAGTGCGAATGGTAATCCTAAGGCAACGGAATTCCTTGGGGCCTTAGTTTTGAATGATGGTTCTAAACATCTAAGTCGCGATATAGGTCTAGTATGATAGCACTCCCAATTGATATAGGAATTGTTCATTTTGTTGGGATAGGTGGAATTGGAATGAGCGGGATTGCCGAGGCTCTGCATTCGCTCGGCTATAAAGTTCAAGGCAGTGATATTAGTGAGAATTCAAATGTGAAGCGCTTGCGAAGTCTTGGGGTTTCAATTTATTTGGGGCACAGGGAAGAAAATTTGGGCGATGCCCGAGTACTAGTTGTCTCGACAGCAATTAAGGCAAGCAACCCTGAAATTAAGGCTGCTAGACACAAGTTTATTCCTGTGGTTCAAAGAGCAGAAATGCTTGGGGAGTTAATGCGTTTAAAATGGTCCATAGCAGTCGGAGGAACACATGGTAAAACGACAACGTCCTCGCTGATTGCCCATGTTTTAAGTGAGTCAGGTTTAGATCCTACGGTAATAAATGGGGGAATAATAAATTCACTTGGCACAAATGTGCGGCTAGGCAAAAGCGATTGGATGATCGCAGAGGCAGATGAGTCTGATGGGACTTTTTTGCGGCTACCAGCGACAATAGCGGTCGTGACCAATATAGACCCTGAGCATCTGGATTATTATGGGACCTTTGATAAGTTGCGTGACGCATTCTTAGCTTTTGCAGAAAATATACCATTTTATGGATTTGCTGCATTATGTAGCGACCATATTGAGGTTCAGTCGATGATATCGCGTTTGTCAGACCGCAGAGTTATTACCTATGGTTTTAATCCTCAAGCGGATTTCCGAGCAGTGAACCTTAGAAGTGAGCCTGATGGTGGGAAATTTGATTGTATCATCTCAGAGCGTAAAGCTGGGGTCAAACTTGAGATCAATGATCTATTTCTACCTATGTTTGGCAAACATAATATTCAAAATTGTTTGGTTGCTATTTTGATAGCAATGGAAATGGGAGTAAATGCTGACATCATAAGAAGTGCTCTTAGCAGCTTCAAAGGCGTTAAAAGAAGGTTTACTAAAATAGGGGAAATAAATGGTGTGACTATTATTGATGATTATGGACATCACCCAATAGAGATAGCAGCTGTTCTTGGAGCTGCCCGGCAGGCGACCGAGGGTAGAGTTATAGCTGTAGTGCAACCCCACAGATATTCTAGATTAAGAGATTTGTTTGAAGAGTTTTGTACTTGCTTCAATGAAGCTGAAATTGTTTTGGTAGCAGATGTATACGCGGCTGGAGAAATTCCCGTAAAAGGGTTTAGTAAAGAAACGTTAGTAGAGGGTCTCAAATTTAATGGCCACCGACAAGTCGAGGCGATAAATGGGCCAGGTGAAATTGCAAAGCGCATTTTTTTGATTTCTAGACCAGGTGACCTTGTTATTTTTTTGGGGGCTGGGGATATAACTCAGTGGGCGAATGCGCTCCCAAATGCGCTAGTTGAGCTAGAAGATAGGGGGAAAGAAGTAAGAGAAGGAAAAGAAAATGAGTAATAATTACAGGGAAATTATCACTCAAAAACTAAAACCCGTCCGGGGAAGCCTAAGTTTTGATAACAAACTAGCAAAATATACCTGGTTTAAAGTGGGAGGAAAGGCAGATGTTTTTTTTATTCCTGAGGATGAACATGATTTATGCCAGTTTTTGGACAATCTTCCGAGGAGGGTACCTGTAACAGTTATTGGCAACGCCTCTAATTTAATTATTAGAGATGGAGGGATTTCAGGGGTAGTCATCCGTCTCGGTTCGGGGTTTTCAGGAATTAAGATCGACGGTTCACTTTTGAAGGTTGGTGGAGGCACGGCAGGGACTAGTGTTGCTCGAAAAGCACTTTTATTTGGATTGGGTGGGCTTGAGTTTTTGTCTGGTATCCCTGGCACTATCGGTGGCGCATTGAATATGAATGCGGGGGCATATGGGAATGAAATGAAAGATATTTTTTCAAAAGCTCGAGTGGTCGATAAGAAGGGTGTCGTTCATCATTTAAATAGAGACGATATCATTTTTAGCTACAGATCCACAAATATTAATCCAGAGTGGATTATTTCTGAGGTAGAACTAATGGCTAAGCCGGTTGAAAAAGATCTAATCGCAGCGCGAATGGAAGAAATAGCAGCTATGCGAACAAAAACACAACCTATTAAGACTATGACTGGGGGCTCTACCTTTAAGAATCCCAGAGGTTACTCTGCATGGCAGTTAATTCAAACCTCCGGATGCAAGGGGTTAAAAAACGGTGGAGCGTCTATTTCAAACCTGCATTGTAATTTCTTAATCAATAATGGGCAAGCGTCAGCAAAAGAGTTAGAGGGGCTTGGAGAAGAAGTGCGTCAAAAAGTTTTTGATCAAACTGGTCTGAGGCTTGAGTGGGAGATTCAGCGAGTTGGGAACAACGAATAAAATAGGGGTATATTTTTAGTGAATAAAAATATTGCTGTCATTATGGGCGGTTGGTCGGCCGAGCGGGAAGTTTCACTTAGCTCAGGTGCTACTGTAATAAAGGCACTCAAAGAAATGGGAGAGAGTGTCACAGTAATTGATGTGCAACGGGATATGGGTTCTCTTATGACGAGATTATTACCTAGACCCAGAGTTGTATTTAATGCGCTCCATGGCAGATATGGTGAAGATGGCAGTATTCAAGGAATTCTTGATATTTTGGGTATACCGTACACGCACTCTGGAGTGTTGGCCTCAGCATTAGCTATGAACAAGGTGATGGCAAAAAGTATTTTCAAGATGAATGGAATCCCAACCCCAGAGTTTGCCTTGCTAACAAGAGAAGAATTAAGTCGAGAAAAGTCTCTTTCAAAACCTTATGTTTTGAAACCTGTTAACGAAGGATCAAGTGTTGGTGTGTATATTATTAGGGCAGAAGAAAAATTTGAAGATCCTAAAGCTATGGAATGGCCCTATGGAGAGAAGGTTTTGGTAGAAAAATATATAGAAGGTCAAGAACTCACAGTTTCAATTATGGGTGATAGAGCTCTCACTGTTACCGAGATTGAAGTTGGTGAGGGGTTTTATGATTATAATGCGAAGTATATAGCTGGAGGATCTCGTCACATTTTGCCAGCAAAGATTAGTTCAGATGTTCATGAAGAGGCTTTGCGACTTGCAAAATTAGCCCACGATAGTTTGGGCTGTCGAGGTCTAAGTAGGGCTGATTTTCGTTATGATGGGCGAGACCTTTTTATTCTGGAAGTCAATACTCAGCCAGGTCTTACCTCTACCTCTCTTGCGCCTGAACAAGCCGCTTACGTGGGTATTTCTTTTAAGGAATTAGTAAGTTGGATGATTCAGAATGCTACCTTCGACTCCTAAAGGGAAATAAAATGTATGCAAGAGTGAAAAGATTAAAAAAACAAGGTAAGCCAAGAAGAAATGCTGCCCCATTTTGGAGAAGATTATGGTTTACAGGTTTTCTTATAGTTAGTTTTTCCGCTTGTTTTTTAGTAGGAGGTTGGTGGATTTTTAATTCAGGTTGGATCGGAAAGAAAATTGAACGGTTAGAGTGGGCTGGAATCTCTCTATTGTCAAAGAGTGGTTTTAAGCTCTCTCAGATTTTGGTTGTTGGGAGAGCCCAAACCTCCCAAAGTGATTTGCGTAAAGCTCTCAGGTTGTCAGTCGGCGCTCCATTGCTAAATTATGACTTAGAAGCGGCAAAAAAAAGGATAGAGGCGTTACCTTGGATCCGACAAGTAAGAGTGAAAAGAATGCTTCCAAATACAATTTTATTATCAATTAGTGAGTCCCGAGCATTAGCAATTTGGCAAAATAAAGGGAAATTTTCTCTGATAAATGAGCAGGGGGAAGAAATCAAAGTTTCTGATTTGAGAAAGTTTAATTCCCTAATGGTTGTTGTGGGAAAAGATGCGCCAACGAATACGAGAAGTTTATTTTCTTTTTTGAAAACAGAACCAGCCTTATATCGCCAAGTTAAAGCCGCAGTGTGGGTTAGTGGACGTCGGTGGAACTTAAAGATGGAAGGTGAAATTAATGTAAGTCTCCCAGAAAAAGATCCAGCTACCGCTTGGGCTAAATTAGCTGAATATGAGCGTATTCACAAAATATTAAACAAAAACGTTCAATCTCTTGATTTGAGAATCGCAGATCGATTAATCATTCGTAAGAAAGGTGATCCTCCAAAAGGTAAAAGAAGTCAGGGTCAAGAAACATGATATTGTAAGAGAGCTTAATGAGAAAAAAGAAGTTACTAGAAAATATTTCAAATAATTCCTCTGGGAAAAGCGGCTTAGTCGCCGCTCTTGATGTTGGGACAAATAAAATAGTATGTCTAATCGCAAAACTTGAGTCAAATAAAAGGGAAAAAAATGGCCAAAAGCTTCGAATAGTTGGGTTTGGGCATCAAATGTCTACCGGTGTGCAGGGCGGTACAATTGTCGATTTAGAGAGAGCTGAGATGGCGATACGCTCTACTGTGGAGACGGCAGAGAGGGAAGCCGGGGAAAATATAAAAAGCGTGATTGTGAATTTAGGTGCTCCCATTTTGCAATCAAGATTGATAGCTTTTGATGTCTCGATAGCTGGTCATAAGGTGAGTGAACTAGATCTCCAAAGAATTTTTCAGCCAGCCAATTTGGAAAGCCATAAAAAGTTAAACAATGAGGTGATACATACGATTCCTGTCGGATTCTCCATTGATGGAAACAGAGGAATTAGGGATCCCAGAGGGATGTATGGAGAGAGGCTCGGCGTGAACCTACATACTATCTCCGGAAAAAAAGGTCCTATTCGTAACCTTGAGACTATTATTGCTCAATGTCACCTAGAAATAGATAAAATTGTAGTTGCGCCATTTGCCTCTGCTCTTGCGTGCCTTGTGGATGACGAAAAACAGGTTGGGGCCACATGTATTGATGTGGGAGCAGGGACAACTAGTGTCTCAATTTTTTTTGATGGAGAACTTGTTTTCGTCGACAGTATACCTTTAGGGAGTCGAAATATTACCAGCGACATCGCAAAAGGAATCGCAACTTCAATGTCCAATGCTGAGAGAATGAAGGTTTGCTTTGGCAATGCCATCCCATCCGCAAATGATGATCATGAGATAATTAAGGTTCCTAGTGAGAGAGAGGATAACTCATTGGAAGATATTCAAATTACCCGATCTATGCTGATAGGAATCATTCGCCCCCGTTTGGAGGAGATTGTGGAGATTTTAGGTGAGCGAATTAAATCAGCTGGATTTGATAAAGTTGCCGGAAGAAGAGCTGTTATTTGTGGTGGAGGAAGTCAATTACCAGGACTGCCCGAACTTTTAGGTAGGCATTTGAATAAGCAAGTGCGTATAGGGAAGCCTTTATACATAGAGGGTTTGCCGGAGTGTGCAAAAGGTCCAGAATTTGCAACTTCTATTGGATTACTAAGCTACTCACAAGAAAATCAAAATCTTGCATTAGATGATTTCTCGCAACTTTCTTCCCGCTCCGAGAGAGGGTTGGGTCGGTTGGGCCAATGGTTTAGGGAGAATTTTTAATATCGCATAAGTTTAGAGAGAGGAGCCTGAGGCTGGAGAGTTACAGCACATATATCAAAAGCTTCTCAATTTTTTTGATCTATATCCAAATAAGAAGGAGACAATAATGAGCATTAATTTAACAGTGTCAAAGTCAAGTGGGGCCCAGGAATTAAAACCGCGCATAACTGTAATCGGGGTAGGTGGGGCTGGAGGAAATGCTGTAAATAACATGATAAAGAGAGAGTTAGGTGGAATAGAGTTTTTAACCACTAACACTGATGCACAAGCTTTACTTCAATCAAAAGCGGAGCGCCGAATCCAATTAGGAGCTGATTTAACTCAGGGGCTTGGGGCTGGAGCCAAACCAGAAATTGGGCGTGCCGCGGCGGAAGAAGCAATAGATGATCTATTAACAGAACTCGAAAATGTTAATATGACTTTTATTGCAGCAGGTATGGGCGGTGGAACTGGCACGGGAGCTGCTCCGGTAATCGCTAAAGCGACGCGAGATGCAGGTATCCTCACAGTGGGTGTTATTACCAAACCATTTGAGTTTGAGGGTGCACATCGAATGGCGATAGCAGAGGAGGGAATTCAAGAGCTGGAAAAGGTTGTTGACACACTTATAATAATTCCCAATCAAAATTTGTTTAGAATTGCCAACGAGTCTACAACATTTGCCGACGCATTTGCTATGGCCGATGAAGTTTTATATTCGGGAGTAAGGGGGGTTACAGATCTAATTGTGATGCCGGGATTAATAAATCTTGATTTTGCCGATATTAGGTCGGTTATGAATGAAATGGGTAAAGCCATGATGGGAACTGGAGAAGCAGAGGGGGAGCGCAGAGCCCTTGACGCAGCAGAGGCTGCAATAAACAATCCTCTTTTAGAAGATACCTCCATGAAAGGGGCTAAAGGAGTTTTGATTAACATTACCGGTAGTGATGATATAACTCTTTTTGAAGTTGATGAGGCTGCTTCTCGAATTCGTTCAGAAATAGATTCCGATGCGCGAATCATTGTTGGCTCTGCATTTGATGGAGAGCTTCAGGGAAGAATGCGTGTTTCCGTTGTTGCGACAGGTATAGGTGAACAAACCCCCGGCCAAATGCAGCAAACTACAATTACACTTACAGATGCAAAAATTTCAGAGGATATGGATCTCTCACAACCAGCCAAGCAAGAGGCAAAAGACGACGTAATTCAGTCTCAAAAAGAAGTCGAGCATAGTACTTTTCAGCATCCTGATTTGAAAGATGCAGAGCAGAACATAGATGTTACCAAAAGTAGTGGAAACGCTGACAGCGGGTCAAACCAATTAAGCAATGGTTTGAAGCTCTCAGTCGAACAAGAGGTAAGCCAAGACGAGGATTGCGAGGTGGAAAATGCACCCAGAGAAGAAACAAAAATTGAGAAAGCCTTTGAAAAAAGTCTTTCTGATGCGCCCCAAATTGGCGCATCCAGGTCATTTATACCTCCTGAGCCAATTGTATCTTCTGATGATCATAAGGATAGTAAACCCCATGAAATCAAACAAAGCAAAAGAGATGGTCTTATTGCAGATAAAGAGGGTGATAGTGATGAAGAATCCAAAAAGCCTCAAACTTCCCGTCCAAGCTTATTTGAGCTAGTCACTCGAACTGGAAAAGCGGCCATTGGGCTCTCCAATCAGTCAAGCCCAGAACCCACCGTAAGTATTTCTTCTTCGGATATTGAGGATGAAGAAGAGATAAGGTTAGACCCCATTGTACATAATGAGCCCAAAGAAACTCAAGCCAATGATGTAACACCTACGTTAGAACCAATAATTGAGACCGATATAGACGCTGAAACTTCAAAAAGTGATATTGGTGACAAGACAGAGACGCAAGATGATTTACTTGATATTCCAGCGTTTTTAAGGCGTCAAGCTAACTGATAATGGAACTTTACTCTCGTTAGTAGGGAAACATTTGGAAACAAAGAGTGATTTGTTCGAGGAAGGTTAACTTGATAAAAGTATACTGCATCTAATGAGTTTCTGTTCATTAAATATAGAGAATTAGAGAATAATGAATGAAAATTAGAATTGCCTATTTGTGGGTTTTTTCATGAGGTTATATAATTTTGAAATCGGAACGCATAACAAGTAATTGGTCTTCGCCACGTGCGATGCAGCGTACTCTCAGGCGATCGGTGGGTTGTAGTGGGGTAGCTCTTCACTCTGGCGAAAATGTAGTAATAACTTTATGCCCAGCTAAATGTGACACTGGGATTGTGTTTGAGCGGGTGGATGTTAATGGACCATCTGCAGTTATACCTGCGACTTGGGACAAGGTTGTTGACACCCGTCTCTGCTCAACAATTGGTAATGATTATGGTATTACAGTGGCTACAATTGAGCACTTGATGGCAGCATTAGCAGGGTGTGGAGTGGATAATGCGGTGATTAAGATTAATGGCTCTGAGGTTCCTATAATGGATGGTAGTTCGGGGCCATTTGTTTTTCTTATAGAATGTGCGGGACTAGTTGAGTTGGAAGCTCCTCGGAAAGTTATCAGAGTGTTAAAAGAGGTTGAAGTCAAAATTGGAGAATCCAGGGCCGTCTTGAAGCCTTCAGATAAAAGTTTTTTTGACGTAAATATCGATTTTAAGGGTACAGCGGCTTCAGACCAAGCGCTACAAATAGGTTTAATTAATGGTAACTTTTGCAAGGAACTAGCGCAGGCTCGTACGTTTGGATTTTTGCATGAAGTTGAAGCGCTTCGTGCCGCAGGCCTTGCAAAAGGAGGCTCCTTAGATAATGCGATTGTAGTAGATGGGAAAGAAATTTTGAATAAGGATGGTCTTCGGTTTGAAGATGAGTTTGTGAGACACAAGATGCTGGATGCTGTCGGAGATCTATATTTAGCTGGGGCATTTATAATCGGTGGATTTCTAGGTTGGAAGTGTGGTCATACTATAAATAATAAACTTTTGCGGGCCCTGTTTGCAGATATTGATGCATGGTGCTATGATTTTGTAAGTGGAGATGAGGTTGAAAATTCGGTTGATGGTGGCATACCTGCGATGGTTCGTGCTGTAGCCTAAAGTGTTCCGTTGTAAAGCTGAGTTTAAAACCCGCATGAGCGGGTTTTTTTTTAATGTGCTTTGATGGCGAGTAGGTAGTACAAACTGGATCGGGTTATACCTCAGTACAGAATTAGGAATAGGTTTAAAAAAAATGGATTGCTTTAAGACAAATAAGTGGAGGAGGTTATATTGCCTTAGGTTATGTAACTTTATTTGTTTTTGCCTAATCCTCTCTAGTGTAATTCTGACTGGGTGCTCAAGTGGAAAAAAAAATAGTGGCATGGAATTTGACAATAAAGATGCAGAGCTACCAGTCGAGGAAGTATACAATAAAGCGGCGGATGAGCTTGAGGCAAAAAAATACCAAGCTGCTGTAGAAGGTTTTGAAAATGTTGAACGTCTTCACCCATATTCAATCTGGGCGACAAAAGCACAATTGTTGGTTGCCTTTGCACATTATAAAAGTAATCGATATGATAACGCTTTATTAAGCCTTGATAGATTTATAAGTCTTCACCCAGCTAATAAAGACATAAGTTACGCTTATTACCTAAAGGCTTTGTGCTATTATGAGCAAATTTCTGATGTAGCAAGAGACCAAGAGATGACCCAGCTTGCGTTGAATGCATTTAAGGAGTTACTAGCAAGATTCCCAGCTTCTAATTATTCAAAAGACGGGAAATTAAAGCTTGATTTGATATATGACCACTTAGCGGGCAAGGAAATGGAAATTGGAAGATATTACCACAAACAAAGCTATTATTTGGCGGCAATAAATCGGTTTAAATCGGTAGTTGAACAATATCAGACTACCACACACGTTGCGGAAGCATTACATCGTTTGACTGAGTGTTACAGAGCAATTGGCCTTAGCAAAGAGGCTCAGAGAACAGCTGCGGTTTTAGGCTTTAATTTTCCAGAAAGTAATTGGTATACGGATTCTTATAAGATGTTAACTCAGGGTAATCTTCAGAAAAAAAATGACCCAATAATAGAGAATATTATTAAAAAGAAGGCCAAATCAAAAAAATCATGGTACCAATTTTGGTAGTGCAGGGAGAGGCATTTGCCAGGTATGCTTCGAAGTCTAGTAATTAAAAACATCGTATTAATTGAGCGCCTTGACTTGACTTTCACCAGAGGACTATGCGTTTTGACGGGAGAAACGGGAGCTGGAAAATCAATTTTTCTTGATGCCTTGGGCCTAGCGATAGGGTTGCGAGCAGAGTCTCGGTTGGTGCGTCACGGCCAATCTGAAGCAACAGTCACTGCTGTCTTTCAAGTATCCAGGGACAATAAAGTTAGAGAATTACTGGATGATAGAGGTTTAATTCTAGACGATGATGATATCATTTTGAGACGAATTTTGAATGCGGATGGCAGTTCAAAAGCATTCATCAATGACCAACCGGTTAGCATTACTTTTTTGAGACTGATTGGTACTTCGCTTGCAGAAATACATGGACAGTTTGAAAATCAAAGGCTTTTGAGGGCGTCATCGCATAGAGAATTATTGGACGATTTTGGGAAGCTTCATGAAGTAAAAGTAAGAGCAAAAAATTATTTCCAGGTTTGGAGAAAAATAGAAAAAGAACGACATTTATTACAAACCAAAATAAATGAAGCTAAAAGTGATGAAGAGTTTTTGCTTTATTCGATAGATGAATTAAATGCATTAGCGCCTCAAAATGGCGAAGAAGAAAAATTAGCGACCCAGCGGAAAATAATAGCTAATTTGGGCGAAATAGCAGATGCGGTTGCTGAAGCTTTGGTCCAAATTTGTGAGAGTAAAGGTGCTGAAGAACGCCTTCAAAGGGCATCAACTCTGATACATAGAGTTACAGATAAGGCGGAAGGAAGGCTAGACCATATTGGTTCGGCCATAGATAGGACAATAAATGAGCTGTCAGAAACAATTAATGTTTTAGAGAAAATAACTGAGGACCTTGACCTTTCTCCAAAAGATTTGGATGTAATT
>MDSW01078142.1_pt1 | contig 10860 bp, 5 predicted proteins | sample 811171 | NCBI WGS metagenome assembly MDSW01 (sample SAMN05326641, study PRJNA326480) | marine metagenome | isolation source: seawater | place: Atlantic Ocean: North West | collected 2012 | reverse complement strand
TGCGCCGGAGAGAGTGTTAATGCTGGCAGCATTGATGGTGCCGGAGGTGCGTCCATCGAGGTCATTGAGAACAGAAACAGCGAGGGAGTTGTCAGATAGGGTGATCGCTTCATCACCGAGGCCAGAGATGCCCGATGCGGTATAGGCAGTATTTAAATCAGTCGCTGCGCCGGAGAGAGTGTTAATGCTGGCGGCATTGATGGTGCCAGAGGTGCGACCGTCGAGTGTATTGAGAACAGAAACAGCGAGGGAGTTGTCAGATAGCGTGATCGCTTCATTGCCCAGGCCAGAGATGCCCGATGCGGTATAGGCAGTGTTTAAATGTGCGGCTGTGCCTGAGAGAGTATTAATGCTCGCGGCATTGATTGTTCCTGAGGTGCGAGTATTGAGGGTATTGAGAACGGAAACGGCGAGGGAGGAGTCCGAGAGGGTGACAGCTTCATTGCCAAGATTGTTAATGCCCGATGAGGTATAGGCTGTATTGATACTTGTTGCCGTGCCAGTGAGAGTGTTGACGCTGGCGGCATTGATGGCTCCGGAAGTGTGACTATTGAGGGTATTGAGAACAGCAGCGTCGAGAGATGTATCGGAGAGGGTGACGGCTTCATTGCCGAGGTAGTTGATGCCAGAGGAGGAATAAGCAGTGTTGGCTGCTGCTGCCGTGCCTGTGAGAGTCGTGATGCTGGCGGCATGGATCGCAACGGTGGTTTTGTTATCGAGTGCGTTAAGTGCCGAAGCATCAACAGTGTTGTCTGTAATGGTGATGCTGTAAGCGTTATCGGTCTCTCCCAGTGATGCCAAGGTAGACATCTGGCCATCGGAGATGGTGGCCGTAACCCTGCCTGTTGTTGCCCCTGCAATGGTATTGGCCTCGAAGGTATTAATTGAACCTGAAACGGAAACAGCTGTATCACCAAGCCCAGAAATTGAGCCATTGTAGTTTCCACTAAAGGCAGTGCTGATTGATGCGAATGTCCCCGTGAGGGTGTTGAGACTGCTGGCATTAACGACGCCAGATGTATTGCTATTAAGGCTGTTCAGAACAGAGGCGTTGAGGCTTGTATCTGAGATGGTGACCGCTTCATTGCCGAGGCCATTGACGCCAGCGGCGCCGTATGTGCTGTTGAGGGTTGTTGCTGTGCCGGTCAGTGTGTTGACATTGGAGGCATTCAGTGAAACGGTTGTTCTTTGGTTAAGGGTATTAAGAGCAGAGGTAGCAACGGTGCTGTCTGTAATGGTGATTGTGTAGGCATTGCCGGTTCCATTCAGTCCGGCGAGGGTGGCCATATTGCCATCGGAGATGGTCGCAGTAACAGCACCAGATGTTCGTGCTGCGATGGTGTTTGCTTGGCTGGTGGTGGCCGTGCCGCTGTTGATTGTGACAGCTTCATTGCCAAGATTGTTAATGCCAGATGCGGTGTAAGCGGTTGCGATTGCCGCTGCTGATCCGGTGATGGTGTTAATGCTGGCGGCATTGATGCTGCCGGAGGTGTTGTTATTAAGGGTGTTAAGAACAGAGGCATCAATACTTGAGTCTGTCAGGGTGATCGCTTCGTTGCCGAGGTTATTGATTTCTGAATTTGGCGCTGAATAAGCGGTATTAATGTTTGCTGCCGTGCCGGTTAGTGTATTGATATTGCTGGCATTGATGGTGCCAGTGGTGTTGGCATTGAGGGAGTTCAGAACAGCGGCATCGAGCGATGTATCGCTAAGCGTGATCGTTTCGTCGCCGAGATTGTTGATGCCAGAAGAGCCGTAGGTGGTGTTGAGGACAGAAGCGGCACCAGTGAGCGTGTTGATGTTGTTGGTATTAATGGCGACGGTTGTTTTGCCATTGAGCGTGTTGAGAGCAGAAGCCGCAACAGTGTTGTCTGTGATGGTGATCGTGTAGGCGTTACCGGTTTCATTCAGGCCGGCGAGGGTTGCCATGTCGCCATCAGAGAGGGTGGCGGTGACCACTCCAGATGTGGCGGCTGAAAGAGTATTGGCTTGGGATGTGCTGGCCGTGCCGCTGTTAATCGTGACGGCTTCATTGCCAAGATTGCTGATCCCAGATCCGCTGTAGGTGCTGACGACTGCCGATGCTGATCCGGAGAGAGTGTTAATGCTGGCGGCATTGATGGTGCCAGAGGTGTGGCCATTCAGCGTATTGAGAATGCTTGCAATGAGGCTTGTATCTGAGAGCGTGATGGCCTCATTGCCGAGATTGCTGATGCCTGAAGAGGCATAGGCCGTATTGAGATCTAGTGCTCGACCAGAGAAAGTGTTGACACTGGCGGCATTGATTAATCCTGATGTATTGAGATTTAAGGTATTGAGTGCATCGACCGATATATTGGAGTCATTTAGTGTAATTGCTTCATTGCCGAGGCCGGAGATGCCGGAAGCAGCATAGACTGTATTTAAATCTGCAACTGCGCCAGATAGTGTATTGAGGTTAGATGCATTGATAATGCCGGAGGTGTTGTTATTTAGGGTATTGAGAACTGCAACGGCGAGGGAGTTGTCGGAGAGAGTAATGGTTTCATTGCCCAGGCCAGAGATGCCTGATGAGGCGTAGGCTGTATTTAAATCAGCGGCTGCACCGGAGAGGGTGTTGATGCTGGCGGCATTGATGCTGCCAGAGGTGTTGCCATCAAGTGTATTGAGAATGGAAACAGCGAGGGAGTTATCTGAGAGAGTGACCGCTTCATTGCCGAGGCCATTAATGCTTGATCCCGCAGCGCTGTAGGTGGTGTTGGCATCAGCGGCGGTGCCGGTGAGCGTGTTGATGGCATTGGCATTAATCGCAGTTGTGGTTTTACCGTTAAGTGTGTTGAGAGCGGCCGCAGAAACGCTGGAGTCAGAAATGGTGATTGAGTAAGCATTGCCGGTTTCATTCAGTCCGGCGAGGGTGGCCATATCTCCATCAGAAAGGGAGGCGGTGACAACACCTGATGTGAATCCTGCAATGGTGTTCGCCTCGGCAACACTGGCGCTGCCACTGATCGAAACGGCTTCATTCCCCAGCCCTGAGATTGCGCCGTTGCTATTGGCTGTAAATAGTGCGTTGAGGTCGGAATAGCTGCCCGACAATGTGTTGATGCTGGCCGCATTGATGACACCAGAGCTGCGGCTGTCGAGGGTGTTGAGATCAGCTGCAGCGACAGAGGAATCACTAAGTGTGATGGCTTCATTGCCAAGATTGCTGATCCCAGATGAGGCATAGGTTGTATTTAAATCAGAGGTTGTGCCGGAGAGAGTGTTAATGCTGGTCGCATCGATGGTGCCAGAGGTATGGCCATCGAGGCTGTTGAGAACAGCCGCATCCAGAGATGTGTCGGACAGGGTGACGGCTTCATTGCCAAGGTTGTTGATTCCAGATGATCCATAAGCGGTATTGGAATCGGCTGCGGTTCCGCTGAGTGTGGTGATATTGGATGCATTGATGGCAACGCTGGTTTTGCCGTCGAGTGTGTTGAGTGCTGAAACATCGACAGACGTATCCGTAATCGTGATGGAATACGCATGACCGGTCTCATTAAGCCCGTTTAATGTCGACATGCCTCCATCGGAGATGGTGGCGGTGACGATTCCAGAGGTTAGACCTGCGATTGTGTTCGCCTCCGTTACGGAAACGGAGTTGCTGATTACAACAGCGGTATTGCCGAGATTGTTGATCTGTGACGACTGAAATGCTGTATGAAGGGTCGAATATGTGCCGGTGAATGTGTTGATACTGGCGGCATTGATGGTGCCTGTTGTTAGTCCGTCTAGGTCATTGAGATCAGAGGCATTCAGCGATGTATCCGTCAGAGTGATCGCTTCGTTGCCAAGGTTGTTGATGCCAGACCCCGAAGCGTTGTAGACGGTTTTGAGGTCTGATGTTGTGCCAGTGAGTGTGTTGACGCTCGAGGCATCGATATCAAAGCTCGTATATCCGTTGAGGGTATTGAGAATCGATGCCGCTAAAGTTGAGTCTGTAAGGGTGACCCATTCATTGCCAAGGCCGCTGATCCCAGACGATGCATAAGCTGTATTGGCATCACTTGCTAAACCGACAATTGTTGTAATGCCTGAAGCATCAACAATTCCTGAAGTATTTTGATCGAGTAGATTTAATTCAGTAGCCGTAATTGAGGTCACAGGCTCCTCCCGATGTCTTTGTCGTGGGAGGAACTCCTGAGAAGCATGGCTCTAAAAGGTCAGCTTGAGCCTCGGTGTCTGGGTTGAAGAAATTAACGATAGAAGTTTTCTTCTGGCTGTCCAGCACTGGAAGCGCCCATGCGTACGTTGCGTTGCGAACACGTTTTTTTTGGACCAACCCAGCCCTGTTTGCCCTCATTGGCGTGGACGATCGCACAATTGGCCATGTTGATTGTCTGGTTTGTGATGTGGTCGGAGGCGGGCCGTTCAGGGCGTGTTCGTAGGTTGTTTCGGCTGAATCCTTCGCCGAAATGATCTGTGTTATGGAGGCAAGGTTATGCGTTGTTTTGATGAAGAAGTGAATGATGATTTTGCTTGCATAAAGTTGTCCTTCTTGACGCTATTCTGATGTTGTGATTCTTCTTCTTTTCGGCGCTGCGTACCATATTGAGGCGGAATTTGTTATCGATTGGGCTTGCGTTGCCTGCTGGATGGCGACAGTGCCTTGAAGCGCTGATGGTCGGTTGCTACGCAAGGGCCTGGCTGGGCTGAGGGCATGGGCTCCTAGTCGCTTATGCACGATATCGTTTCAACTTAGTGCATTTATTGTTTCTATATCGTGCCGATAGCGTCCATGGCGACGGCGGCGATCGCTTGATCGCTGGCCTTCGGCAGTTGCACGTATTTACCGCCGGCAGCTTCGGCGAGGTCTTTGCCCATGCCGCTGCCGATGAACTTGCGTTCGGTGTCAATGACAAGCAGCTTGAGACCGAGCATGCGGTAACGGCTGGCAACGTCGAGCACCTCTTGTTTGAGGTCTGCCGGTTCCTCGCCCTCCAGCACCGGTTGACCCAGGGACGTACTCAGCGGAACATTGCCGCGCCCATCGGTGATCGCCACCACCACCACTTGGCCGAGATCACCTGTCGCTAGAGCGTTGGCGCCAACGCGCGCCGCTTGCGTCAAGCCATGGGCTAGCGGTGAACCGCCGCCGCAGGGCATCGATTCCAATCGCCGGCGTGCCGCTGTGATCGAGCGTGTGGGTGGGAGCAGCACCTCGGCCTGTTCGCCGCGGAAGGGGATCAGGGCGACCTCATCGCGATTCTCATAGGCCTCTGTGAGCAAACGGATCACAGCGCCCTTGGCGCTTTGCATCCGATTCAGCGCCATCGAGCCACTGGCATCGACCAGGAACACCACCAGGGCACCCGCCTTGCGCTGCAACAGCTTGGCTCGCAGATCCGCCTCTTCCACGATCACGCTGCGTTCCGGCTGCCGTTCGCGGCGCACTTTTTGATAGGGAGCTGCCGCCCTCAAGGTGGCGTCCACAGCGATGCGGCGCACCGGTCCGCGGGGCAGCATCGGTTTCACATAGCGGCCTCGGCTGTCGCTCATCACCACCGAACGACTGCCGCTATTGCCGCTTTTGCTTTTGGCGGCATTGAACAGCAGCAGATCGGGGTCGATCGCCACCGCCTCGGGATCGAGCATGAATTCCTCGGGAATGGATGGTGGCGGCTCATCGTCCGGGGTGTCGTCGTCTTCGTTGTCGGGCTCGTCGTTGTCGTCCTCGTTGCTGTCCTCGGGTGGGTCCTGCTCCTCCTCTGGTGGTGTGTCCCCTTCCGGCGGCGGCGGTGGTGGTTGGTCTTCCGGCGGTGGCGGTTCCATCTGCTGATCCGGTGGTGGCAGTTGGGAGGCCCGCGGGGCGATCACTAGGGCCACCGCCACCTGTAGGTCTTCCGCTTCCACTCGGTCGCGACCGCTCAAGGCGGCATGGGCGCGGGCAACTCGTACGGCATAAAGCTCGGAGCGGTGGCCTTCCACACCACCGCGAATCGCTTCCGTGACGAGGTATTGGATCTGTTCGCGACTGATCTGCACATCTGGCAGCCACTGGCGAGCAAGCAGCAGCTGAGTAGCCAGGGCATCGGTTTCCTCGGCCCATGTTTCCGCGAAGCTGCGGCTGCATTGGCCATGAACCAGCACCGCATTGGTGATTTCCACCCGCTGTTCGGTGCTCACCAGTTGATTGGCTGAGAGCGCGATCGCAAAGCGATCCAATAGGTGATCGCGAACGTTGCCTTCCTCTGGGTTGTAGGTGGCGATCAGCAGCGGCCGGCAGGGGTGGCTGAGGCTGAGGCCTTCCCGCTCGACGCGATTTTCACCACTGCCGACGGCCGCCAACATCAAGTTGACGATGCCGTCATCCAGCAGGTTGAGCTCATCGACATACAACACACCGCGGTGGGCTTCCGCCAGCAGGCCCGGCTGAAACACGGCGCTTCCGCTGGCCAGGGAGGCGGCCACATCCACGGCGCCGACCAGGCGATCTTCCGTAATACCAAGGGGGATTTGCACGAAGGGCGCCGGGATCACTTTCGAGGGGGCGTCGCCCGTGATCCGCTTGCGGGTGGCGGCATCCCATTCCTCAGGCTTGTGGGGGTCGAGGTTGCGGCCGACGCCGCTGTCCCCATCAAGAATGTCGATCGGCGGCAGCAGCGCATGCAGCCCCCGGGCCAGAACCGATTTGCCGGTGCCGCGTCCGCCGGCGATCACCACGCCACCCAGCCCGGGATCCACCGCTGCGAGCAACAGCGCCAGCTTCAGTGTTCCGTGCCCCGTGATCGCAGCCAGCGGAAAGGCACGGGTGGCCCGTTCGTCCTTGACCACCGCGCCGCTTGTCACCAGCAAATGTCAAAACAAGAACATACTTATAGTAATGGGCCTAGGTAACTACAACCCCTATTGTGACTAGGGAGTCTCAATTGTTAGAGCGATATGAAATGCAGCCTGAGAGGTTGTTGATTGTTTATGAATTAAGACAGCCTATTGCTTGTGTTGATTGTTCTAGTGCTGTGACATTGAGACTTAATTGGAATGCGGCGAGAGTGATACGAAGGCTTGGTAGGAAGGTCGAAGTTGCCTCTATTTATGATAAGGATCTAATGATTGATCATGCTGTCTGTTGAGCAATTCGCTGTTTGGTCAGTACCTTGTATGGGTCCGAGTCGATGTGAATTGTGCATGATGCTTCGAGATGAGTCGTGTTTCTTCCGTCAGCAAAAGTAGATCGCCAGAGTTCATGCTTTGGCGCGTCTCTTGAGCAATGTTTTGTCTGCAGGAGTAATGACAACCGAAAAGGGAGCAATATAGATGTGCAACCGCTAAAAGTGAGCCAAGAGCATAACCGCTAGCATTGGTCCTGCTCAGTTTTATGGATGATTCGATAGCTTGTTGTTATCGCACCTGGCGAGCATTGGCCGAAATCCTTTTGTCAATCCTTTGCCTTGATTGGACGAGCCATTGGCGGGCTAGCGGCGAAAGACGAATGAAAGTATGACTGTGAGTAGAAGGCTGCCGATGATTGAAATATGCAAATGGAAAAAGAAATTCAAGGCTATTAAGATTGCTACAAAGATGGCGAGTTGTCTTAAATAGATCATTGTTTGAAGTTACTTCTTTGAGCTAATCTAGCGACGGCATGCGAATTAGCAACAGCCTTGCGCTTGAACAGAGGTGATCAACCGCATCTCTATTCTAGAAAGCGCACGTTACATCCTCATGCTTTTAAATCCCGCTCTGAAGGGCATTGCAGAGGCCGTGAAGGATTGGGTTCGTGCTGCCAATCAAGCAAGGATTGACTTCATGCAAGTCGGCCAATGTTTGTTTGCCTGAGCATCATCTTTCTGTGCATCGACCCTGATTCACTGATGCGGATGATGGTCGAGCAGTGGCAAGGTCAGCCAGGTCCCGTTGCGCTGATGCCTTGAACCTGCTCGAGTCGACTGGAATGGGACCGGTCAGAATGATGCAAGCTGCTGCGTTGGAGGTCGATGTCAAGCTTTGCGGCTCAGCGCAACCATCAGCAGATCATCTGGCGTTAGCAGTTGATGAAGTCTTTGAGGGACTTGGTGCAGACCCACGCGCCAGAGGATGGTTGCCCCGATCAGGTTTGGCTGTTTGGCTCAAGGGCGCGCTGTGATCGGGATCGATGGCAGGCTCTCCCCACCCATGCCTCGCCGATTTGGCGTGCTGTCGCTCAAGAGGCACTTCCTCTGCTTGCTGAGGATCCACCAGGGGGTAAGCAGAGCTCATGAATGCTCGCCCTGAGGCCTGGTTGCGCCAGGCTGAGAATGATCAGGCGCTGGCTCGTTTGGCCAGAGAGAACGGATCTTTCGCTCAAGCTTGTTTTCTTTGCTTCTCAGGCGGCTGAAAAAGCGTTGAAAGGGGCATTGCTCGAGTTGGGTTTGGAGCCTCCTCCCCACACCCATGTGCTCTCGGATCTCGTCGTTGCCGTTGCGGGCCTTGAGCCGGATGGCGATCAGTTCCTGAGATCCGATCGATGCATCGCCTCCTTCAGAATTGTTTGATGGTTCTGAAACCGATCAAGCCCTTCAAACCGCAGCAACGGTGATTCGGCTGTTGCGCGCGTTGGATCAAGCTTGATGCGCGCAGCCATCGCTTTGCGATGCATAACTTGAGCCTGGCGGTGGCGCTTGGCGCGAATTTGCCCAGTGCGGTGGGAGGACCGCGCGACACCCTGCTGGCGGTGCGGCCTCTGCTGGAGCAGACGATCCGTGATTGGAGCGGACAGCAGCCTGGCTTCCGCTGGTCGCCGCTGATGCAGACCGATCCAGTCGGTGGCCCAGCCGATCAGCCGAATTATGTCAATGCCGTGCTGTTGGTGAACGGGCTTGAAGCGAGTCCGTCGGCGACAGCAGCGTTGGAGTTGCTGGATCAATTGCATGCTTTAGAGCGTCGCTATGGGCGGAATCGAGACAGAGAACAGCGTTGGGGCCCGCGCACGTTGGATCTTGATTTGTTGTTTTGGGGCGAATTGCGGTTTGAACATCCGCGCTTAGTGCTGCCGCATCCGCGCATGCACTTGCGCATGTTTGTGCTCGAGCCGTTGTTGGCGGCGATGCAGGCGGATTGCGAATGGGTTGAACACAGTGCGGAGCATCAGCCGCGATCAAACCTGTGATCAAGATTGGCCAGCTCTGAAGCAAGGGTTGCTTCTCCATGGGCATGTTGGATGCACACAATTGCTTGCCTTGCCGCTGTAGGTTGATTGGAGTGGCTGGTGATCTGATTACTGGATCGTCTAGGGAAGGTGTTGTCTATTTGAAATATGATTGGATCTGATGATTCACCGATAGAGTGCATTTCTTTCGGGCTGGGCGTTGCTTGTCGAGAAGTTGTTTTGATGTTGGTTTGTGCAAAAAAAATCCCGCCGTCAAACGGCGGGATTTTCTGGCCATTGTGGTTCATCTCTTTTATCAACTAGTGCTCTAGATCGCTCGGATTGCTAGTTGATATTGAGCTTATGTCGTGATCATAATATCCATTAGTTCATTGCTTGTGCTGTCAAGGAATGTTGTCCTGAGGTCATTATCGTTATCCCTAACTATCACATCTTCTCCCTTTTGCAGAATCACGGGATTAAAGCTCTTAGGTACTATGATTGTGTCACCTTGCTTGAGAGAGAGATCCTTGATGATGTCTTTCCCCGTTGAGAGGTGGAAAATATCCTGGCCTGGTCCTCCTTTCATTGTGTCGTTACCTTGTCCGCCAAATAAAGCGTCATCACCTGCACTGCCGATGAGCATGTCTGCTCCCTTGTCGCCTTTGAGCATGTCTGCTCCTTTGTTTCCTGTGAGCAGATCTGCGCCTTTGGACCCGAGCAATGTGTCGTTTCCCTTCCCGCCAATTAGTAGATCCTTTCCTTCCTCGCCTTTGAGGCGGTCATGACCTTGGTCGCCAAATAGGCTGTCATTTCCTCTGCCGCCCCGTAGTTTGTCGTGTCCTCGGTCTCCGTGAATCAGGTCTCGGCCGCCGGAGGATCCGATTGTGTCATTTCCACCGCCGCCGTAAAGAGAATCATCATCAGCACCTAGGAAGATTTTCTGCGCAGCGTTGTCAGCGACAACAACCTGACTGCCAGCTCCACCTGTTAGGTTTGCCTGTCCTGAGATCGAGGCGAAGTCAATATTGTTGAGTTTAATGTTGGCTGGACTTGCGGAGTTTTCCGCCTTAAGAAAGACGGCAGTTCTCACTTGTTTATTGTCTGTGTTGGCTTCGAATTTGATCGCTTCGCTGGTTTTAGTGGCGTCAAGGTTGAAGTTGAAGATCTGAAGATCTAGATTATTTTTAGGATTTTCGAGAAAACCATTAATCCTTTCCTTGTTTTGCTCGGTGACTTTGTTCCCGAGTGCTTGGCTTTCTTCAAGCAACTTTTGTTGTGCTGCTTTGCCCTTAAATGGTTCAGGTTGGCCTTGCGCGTCAAGTTCCGTAGAAGCAGGTAATGTTACGTTTAAAGAACTTGAAAAAAGTTGAATCGATTCGGCTTTTGTTGTTGATCGATTTTCTATCATTTGTCTCATCGTATCGTTATTGCTGTTATCATTTAACTGTGTCTTATCTGTGATGACGATTCCCTCAGATGTGCTGATTGGGGTTGGTAGAGGCGTTGGAGTTGGTTGTGGAAGTGGCGTTGGAGTTGTCTGTATTGGAGCAGGGTCTTGTATCGGGCTTGAAGCAGGGGCTTGTGTCGGACTTGGGGCAGGGTCTTGTGTTAGCGATGGTGTTGGTGAGATTGGGGCGACGGGCTGTGCCGGCGATGCGGGAATCTCTGCTGCTGGGGGAGGTGCTGGGGTTGGCGAAGGAGAGGAATTATTGTCGCCACCATTTCCTCCATCGCCTTGGTCGAGAGTGGGTTCTGGATTAGGAGTAGGT
>MDSW01037477.1_pt1 | contig 10860 bp, 11 predicted proteins | sample 811171 | NCBI WGS metagenome assembly MDSW01 (sample SAMN05326641, study PRJNA326480) | marine metagenome | isolation source: seawater | place: Atlantic Ocean: North West | collected 2012 | reverse complement strand
TCATTGCCACCCACGCCTGTCAGCAACAGATGCATCACCTCAAACCGCAATCCATGAGCGCCATTCAACTGGGCTGCAAGGCACTGAAACACCTGCCATTCGGGGCGGTGGACAGTTTTTCCCGCTACATGGGCGCCATGCTGGCACCTTATCACTTCAAAGGTATTCAGATCACAGATCCCAGCTTCACCTTTCAGCAGGAGCATTGTGTCACGGTCAATGGCCGGGATCTGGTGCTGTATGAAGTGGGGCCGGGCCACACCGACGGCGACGCCATTGTCTATGTTCCGGATCAGCGGGTGGCCTACGCCGGCGATATCGCCTTTATCGGCAGCACCCCGGTGATGTGGAGCGGCCCCCTGGAAAACCTGGTGGCGGGCCTGCAACGGCTGCTGGCCCTGGACGCCCGGGTGCTGGTGCCCGGCCACGGGCCCCTCGCCTCCCGCCAGGACATCCAGCACCTGCTCGACTACTGGCAGTTCGTGGATGAACAGCTGCAGCCCGAGTTTCACCGGGGCCGCCCGCCCCACGAAGCCGCCGCCGCCATCCTCCACAGCGCCGCTTTTCTGGGCTCACCCTATGCCCGCTGGAGCGAGCCCGAACGGCTGGTGACCAATGCCTACACCCTGTACCGGCACTGGGGTGCGCCGGCGGATTCTCTGCCGGATCCACTCTCCACTCTGGATCTGATGCGGCGTCAGGCCCGGGTGGCGGAGGGGTTGACCGCCTCCCATTAACCTACCATTGAGCTCCCATTGAGCTCCCATTGACCTGTGCCCATTAGTGTTATATTTTGTATTACAACAATTCAGAGAGACTGGAGTCACAGTTTGACGGACCAGGACAAGTCCAGCAAAGCCGCCCCCACCAAACGCAGCGGCCGCCGGGGTCGCAAACCGGCGGCGGCGGAAGAGCGTAAGGACCGGGTGATTCAGGCCCGGGTGCCGGAGGATCTGGAATCCACCCTGAAGGCGGCGGCGGAACAGCGGCGAATGTCCGTGTCACACCTGATCCGCAACGTGCTGGAGGACACCTTCACCCTGGTGGACCATATTGTGGCGGATTCCAGCGCCCTGGTGGAACAGGTGAGCCGCGATGCCAAACGGGTGGCCGCCAGCGTACGGGGTGATAACGACCGCCAACATCCGCAACCTCCGCCAGCGCCCGTGGATACCGCGGCAAGCCACTCGCCCCAGGCCCTGCTGGACAGCGTGGATGCCTGGCAGGATGTGATCGTCAACCGCGCCGGCCAGTGTATTGAATGTGGCCGGACCCTGAAGCGGGGCCAGCGGGCCTATCGGGGCCTGAGCCCATTGCAGGGGCCGGAGACGCCAGCCGTTTGGTTGTGTAGTGATTGCCTGGAACAGCTGTAAAACACCGCTGTCCAAGCCCCAGTAAACGCCGGCACTGCCGGTTTTTTTAGCGCTTTATTTGTACTACAAAAAATGACAACCCCAGGGCGTTACCCTGTTCACTTTTACTGATAACAGCACCGAGGATTCAGCCATGGAAACATCAAGCCCACTGCCCAACACCCCCCGTCAGGACGGGATGAAGGCCTGGCTGCAGGTATTGAACGCCACCCTGAGCGCCGTGGAAAACACCGTATGGCAGGGGCGGGAGCTGGCGGACCGGGCCCTGGCGGCGCTGCAACAGGTGAACGCCGGGGCCACCCAGGCCCGGGATGAGTACGAGCGGATTGCCGCCGCGGCTGCCCAGTGGCCGGCCCGGGTCCGGCGTATGAAAGAAACCGGCTGGATGCTCACCAAAATCACCACCGCCTATCGCCTGTGGGGCATTCGATCCGCTTTCCTCAGCCGCCGCCGGGCACCCCAGGCCCTGGAACGGCTGCATCGCCGTAACGCGCGGCTGTTCCGGGATGTGTCCCTGCGCCAGGGGGGCGCCTTTCTGAAAGTGGGGCAACTGCTGTCGGCGCGGGCGGATCTGTTGCCCAAACCCTGGGTGGAGGAGTTGCGGGTGCTGCAGGATCAGGCCACCGCTCTGCCCTTCGAGGACATCCGTCAGGTGCTTGAGAGTGAATTGCAGGCGCCCCTGGACCAGCTATTCGACGAATTTGAACCGCAACCCATCGCCGCCGCCAGTATCGGCCAGGTGCACCGGGCCCGGCTGGCGGATGGCCGGGCAGTGGCGGTAAAGGTACAACGACCGGGGTTGGAGGCCATCATTGATCTGGATATGGCACTGCTGAAAATTTTTCTGGAAAGCATTTCCTCCCTGCTGCCGCCCACGGATCTGAACACCATCACCGCCGAAATCGAACGCAGCGTGCGGGAGGAGCTGGATTACCGGATCGAGGCCCGGGCCATGGCCCAGGTGGCGGACTTCCTGGCCGACGTACCCGATGTTGTGGTGCCCAGGCCGGTGGCCAGCCATTGCAGCGGCAAGGTACTGGTGAGCAACTTTGTGGTGGGCACCCCCCTGATGCAGGCCCTGGATCAGCGCCGGGATGAGGGTGACCAGGCCGGCCTGGCGGACCTGTTGGGCCGACTGCTGGATCTGTACCTGCGCCAGGTGCTGCAGGCGGGGGTATTTCAGGCCGACCCCCACCCCGGCAACCTGCTGGTGACCCCGGACAACAAACTGGTGCTGCTGGATTTTGGCTGCACCATGACCCTCTCTGACAGCTTCCGCGACGGCTACTTTCAGGTACTGGGAGCGGCCCTGCTGGGGGAGCGCGAGGCCATGGCCCGGTTGCTGACCCAGATGGGGTTCCAGACCCGCAGCGGCCGCCCGGATACCCTGCTGCTGTTTGCCGATGCCCTGCTGGCGCAGATCCAGCGGGCCGCCAGCGAGATGAGCCAGGATCAACCCCACTGGCCCACCCAGGGGGAAATCCTGACACAGGCGGAGCGCCTGCTAAGCCAGGCGGAAGCCGATCCGGTGGACAAACTGCCGGCGGAGTTCATTATGCTGGCACGGGTGTTTTCCACCCTGGGTGGCCTGTTTACCCACTACCAGCCGAAACTGGATGTACACCGTTACCTGCTGCCCCATTTGGTGGGGCCGGCACTGAGTCAGGCCCTGTAAGCGGCGGGTTTGTGAACTGAATCCAGCTGTGCAATGATGCTGGCCCTTCGTTGTACAGGTGGCTTCCATGAACCAACCCAGCAGAGCGGAGTTCGTGGCCCTGGCGGCCATGCTGATGTCCCTGGTGGCACTGTCCATCGACACCATGCTGCCGGCCCTGCCGGATATCGCCGGCGAATTCCAACTGGATGATCCCAACGACCAGCAGTACGTCATAACCGTCCTGTTTCTGGGACTGGGGGTGGGCCAGTTGGTGTACGGTCCATTGTCCGACGCCATCGGCCGTAAATGGCCCATCTATATTGGTCTCGGCCTGTTTTCGGTAGGCGGGCTGCTGTGCCTGTTCACCAAACAGTTTCACTGGTTGCTGGTGGGCCGGCTGCTGCAGGGTCTGGGAGCCTCCAGCGCCCGTATTGTGACTCTGGCGGTGGTGCGGGACCGCTTCGAAGGCGCCGCCATGGCCCAGATCATGTCGTTCATTATGGCGATTTTTATTCTGGTGCCGGCCATGGCGCCCCTTTTGGGCCAGTCCCTGTTACTGCTGGGGGACTGGCACCTGATCTTTATTGCCATTCTGGTGTATGGCTGGGTGGCGGTGGTCTGGTTCGGGGTGCGGCTGCCGGAGACCCATCCACCGGCTAAACGCCATCCCCTGCGGATCAACATTTTGCTGCGCAATATCAGCTTTATTTTGCGCCAGCCTGTCAGTGTGGGCGCCATTCTGGTGATGGGAATGGTGTTCGGTGGCTTTGTGGGTTACCTGAGCACCGCCCAGCCCATCTTCGTGGAGGTGTACCATACCGGCACCCGGTTTCCGCTGTACTTCGCCCTGCTGGCCATGGCCATTGGTCTGGCCTCGGTGGTCAATGCCCGGGTGGTGCCCCGGCTGGGGGCGGTGAAAGTCTGCCTGGCGGCGCTCACCGGCCAGTGCCTGTGGTCCGCTCTGATGCTGCTGTTGTTCGTCCTAGTGTACCACCACCAGCCGCCGTTGTGGTTGTTTATGCTGTATTGCTTCCCGCTGTTTTTCTTTGTTGGGCTGCAGTTTGGCAACCTTAATGCCCTGGCCCTGCAGCCCCTGGGTAGCATTGCCGGCCTGGGCGCGTCCGTGGCCGGTGCCCTGTCCACCACCCTGGCCGTCCCCACCGGTTCCCTGGTGGGGGAAGCCTATAACGGCACCCCCGTCCCCCTTACCCTGGGCTTTCTGATTTTTGGCGTGCTGGGTCTGGTGATTTTCTTCACTCTGTGCCGGCACGCGGATCCCCGCCCCCACCGAGCCCATTGAGGAATGCCCGCAACAGCGCTATATTGATAAATAACCAGGTGCAGAGGCTCCGTTCAATGTTACGCAATCTGTTACTGCTTGCGACAACGTTACTGTTCTCGGTCACCTGCTTGGGCAGCTTCTCCGCGCAGGCTTCCGCTTCCGGAGATCAAACATTCCTGAGCAGCGATGCCGATACGGGATTCTGGTGCCTGGCGGATCACTCCGACAGCAGTGACCCCGAACTGCCGCTCCTGTTCAGCTTCAGCCTGCACACTCCGGATTACTCCCAGGGCAAGCAGCCCGGCTCCCAGGATGGACGCTGTCAGCAGCTGGCGTTCAACCTTCACAACCGCGACCCTCCCCGCCTCTGATTCGCTTATTTCAATTGCAGTTAAAACACTAAACGGCTGACGCTGCCATTCCCCGCAGGCAACAGTTCTGCTGCCAGCGTCAGCCTCAGCGAATCAAGAGGTAGTACTATGAAACCGTTAACCCTGTTACCAGCCGCGGGCCAAACCAGTCTGGCCCACCCGGAGCACGTCAAAAACATTACTCTGGATGATCCGGCGCTGGCCATCTTCACGGATTTTCGTCAGTCCCAGGCCCTGGTGGTGCAAGCGGGCGCATCCGCGGCGGAAGCCGAATCCCGAATGCGCGAAGCCCATGTGCGGATGAAAATCGTGGTGGACAAAGCCAACAATGTGCTGGGCATGGTGAGCCTGGACGATCTTAACAACCAGGAGATGATCAAACGCATCTCCCAGGGCTTTCACCGTTCCGAATTGAAAGTGAGTGACTTTATGCGGCCCCTGGCGGCGTTAAAGGCATTCCGCTGGCAGGATATTCAGCAGGCCAGTATCGGGGATGTGGTGGACGCGTTGCAGGCCAATGGCGAGCAGCACTGTCTGGTGGTGGACAACCAGCGCCGGGAGATCCGCGGCATTATTTCCGCCAGTGACATCGCCCGCAAGTTGCGACTGCCGGTGGACATCGCCACGGAATCCAATTTTGCCCGCCTGTCCCATGTGATCTATCAGCAGATCAAACCCCGCAACAGCCTGGCCAACGTGGGCTAAAGCGCAACCCGCGTTCCCGGCTAGCGGGCCCAGCGCAACCAGCGCAGGGCACCCAACACGCTGGCCAGGGACGCACTGACATAGGTCATGGCGCAGGCGGTGAGAATCTTACGGGCGTCGCGCATATCCTGCGGCGACAAATAGTCCCCCGCCTGCAATATGGGCAGCGCCTTGTTGAAGCTGGCGTCCCACTCCACCGGCAGAGTGACCAGATGCACCAGGGTGGATAACAGAATACCCGCCGCCACCAATACCAGCGCCACCCGCATCAGCCCCGGACTGGCCCCTGCCAGCAAGGGCAACGCCACCAGTGCAATCTGCGACACCCGGGCCGCCCAGGTGGCCAGTACCGCCAGCCGATAGCGGGTGTGCAGACCGCCTGATCCCTGGTGATGCTGAATGGCGTGACCCACCTCATGGGCGGCCACCACCACGGCGGTTAATGATTTGCCCCGATAATTGTCATTGCCAAGCCGCACCACCCGTGCCCGGGGATCATAGTGATCGCCACTGTCCGTGGCTTCCACCTGCACCCCGGATACCCCATAGTGATCCAGCAGATGGCGGGCAAATTCCCCGCCGCTGCCGGGAAAGTCCGCCCGGGGTTCGCTGTGTTTCTGCAGAATGCGCCGGGTGGCGAACTGGGGGTAAAACATCAACCCCAGCAGCAGCAAAATCAGTATCAGATAAAACACAGTGCCTCCGCTCGGTTCTGTTCTGCCACCCAATGCTGCCAGCCGGATGAGCCAACCGTGACCGGCAACAGTATTACCGCGGCGGCAGCCCCCGGCACCAGTGGAGCCGCTTCCGGTGCTCCGGTTTGTGGCCCCACGGCATTGCTGGTGGCGCCGGTGAGCCAGATCACCACGGCATAGCGCAGACCTTTGCCGATACCACTGAGCAGCAGCAATACCCATAACCTGACCCGCATAATTCCGGCGATAAAGGTCAGTGCATCGCCTCCCACCGGTAACCAGGCCAGCAGCAGACTCCAGCTGCCGTAGCGCTGAAACCAGGCCTGGGCCCGGTGTAATTTATCCACCTTGAAAGGAAACCAGCGCCGGTCCTGAAAATGCAACAGGTAACGGCCCATGGCCCAGTTCACCGCCGCGCCCAGCGTATTGCCTACGGTGGCCGCCAGCCACAAGCCGAACACCGGCTTGCCCTCCAGCAGCAGGGTCACCAGCACCACTTCGGAGTAGAACGGCAACAGGGTGGCCGCCAGAAATGCACTGAGAAACAACAGCCCGTAACTGATCATGTGAGGCGTGGCTCCCGCAATACCAAATGGGCATCGTTACGCACCACCGCGGCCCCGAACATTCGGAACAGGCGCCGCTGCTCACTGCGGTAGGGCAGATATTCCGGATGCCATTGCACCCCCACCAGAAAGCCGTAGTTGCCTTCCACCGCCTGCACGAAACCGTCCCGGTCCCGCCCCACCACGGTAAGTCCACCCCCTACCCGTTCGATGGCCTGTTCGTGCAAACTGTTAACCCGCAATGCGGTGCGTTCCATGGTTTGCGCCAACCGGGATTGCTGTTCCAGGTCCACCCATTTCACCGGCCAGATACTGCGGCGGTTGGAGGTGACCCGGCGCAGGGGACGAATATCCTGATGCAGGGTGCCGCCGGCCACCACATTAATCAACTGGGCACCGCGACAAATGCCGATCATCGGCAGATTGCACTTCAGAGCCTGGCTGATCATGGCGATTTCAAACCGGTCCCGCTCGATGTCATAGCGGCGGCGGGGATGGGTCTCACCACCATAATGGGCCGGCTCAATGTCGTCACCGCCACCGATGACGATGCCGTGTACCGGCTCCGGGGGCATCCCGGTATGCGCCGTTACATAGGTGGCACGCAATCCGGCCAGGCGTAACATCCAGCGGGTGGCCCACCAGCCGAAGCGCAAACGTTTGTGAGGCCCGGTCACCGCAATCAGCGGCGACGGCACCGGAATGTGCTCAATGTCACTGGACTGCGTGATAATCAGGCCTCCCTCAACATACGGCTGCTGATTTTCAGCCATTCACCGCCGAACAAATCAAAGGTCTTCAGATAACGACTGTATTCATTGCAGAACTGCTGCAGGCGATCCCGGTCATTGGCCAGCCGTTCCACCTTGAGCCAGTTGCGCCAGGGCCGATGCAGATTCCATCGGGGGTTGTCGATATCGCAGTTGGGCAGACGGTAATGCAAGGTGGGACGGCCTTTGATGCGGGCGTCGTCCACCCGGTTGCGCACCCGGGGCTCATCCAGGTGGGCGAACATCGGCAGCAGATCCATACTGCGGTTGCGGGAGGGATTGGCCTGCATGTAATCCTCCATAAACCCCGACAGGGTCGGCCTGTAGCGCAGATCCACCACCTGCTGGATGTAATCCTTGTTGAAATGCTTAATGTAATTGGTGATACGCCGGGTCAGATCAATACGATCCTGATCCGCCAGCCACTCATAGAGACAGAGGTAGGCCCGGAAGTAAGCCAGGATGGTCTCCGCATCGGTAGCGGGCAGTTCCGGATTCAGGTGCAGGCCAAAAGCGTAGCGGATACTGTTGCGGGTGCCCTGGGCACCGGCGTCCCGCAGGCTGGCAAACAACCGGTCAATCTCGTGCAACCGTGACACCGGTACCGGGGGCGTCACCAGCTCCCAGGGCACAAACTGCTCGGCCGCCTTGGTGAGCAGCTCCTTGGCCACCGCCTCCACTGAGAACTCTTCGTCCAGGTCACCGGAGTCCTCCATGTGCGCCCCCACCGCTTTGACATAGGAGGCATCCAGTTCCACCTGAAAATCCCCCAGGCTGGTGCCGGCCACGGTAAATTCAAAGCTGTTGTGTCGCTCAGGTTCGCCGCCAAAGTGCTGCTGTATCCGGGCGATGATCTCGCGCGGTTCCAGGGCCGCGAATTCCAGCTCCACCCCCACCCGGCGCTCTTCCCCCTGATGGTTTTCGGTCACCGGGGGCAACCAGTCTTGGTCATCTTTCACAACTCACCTCCGCAACCCGCGCCAGCGGGCGGCCAGTACTTACCACCGACCCTGGCCACGGATCCTGGCCAGGGCTGAGGGCAGGAGTTGTCTCCTGTCCATCCTCCACTATATCATCAGAACGTTACCACTTTGCGGGAGCCCCGTCGCTGTCTACGAAAGTCAGTTAGGGTAAGAGGGCTTGCCGCTGTTATCGTAATCCGCAATATCAATAAGAAAGGTGGCAGAGCATGAGAACCCTCACCGAACAGCTGGCGCAATATGCCGAGTATCATCGGGACAAACGTAATATCGCTTCCCACTTTGTGGGTATTCCCATGATTCTGGTGGCGGTGGCAATTCTCCTCTCCCGCCCCCAGTGGTCGCTGCTGGGCCTGGTGGTAACTCCCGCCCTGCTGGTGAGCATTGCCGCCGCGGTCTATTACCTGAAGCTGGACCGCCGCTTTGGCCTGGCCATGGCGGTGGTTCTGGCATTGTGCCTGTGGGTGGGCTATCCCCTGGGAGCCGCCAGTACCGGACAATGGCTGGGCTGGGGTGTGGGTCTGTTCGTGGTGGGCTGGATTATTCAGTTTATCGGCCATGTGTACGAGCGCCGTAAGCCGGCTTTTGTGGACGACCTGATCGGTCTCGCCATCGGCCCCCTGTTCGTGGTGGCGGAAGCCGCCTTTCTGCTGGGCCTGCGGCCGGAGGTGCAGGCAGCGGTGGAACAGATCGCCGGGCCCACAGTGATAAAATCCGCCGCCAGCCAGCACTAAACGCAACCAGTGCCGGGGTTGTCACAAAATTGCCCCGGCGCGGACACCTCATGGTCACCACATCGGCACAGAGTCGCCATATTGATTCCCTATTATGGTTTGGCACCCGTTCCGGGTCGCTCATACACCAAAACAAACCCAGGGGGATCACTGCAATGCACAAACAATTCCTGCCATTAACGCTTATGTTGTTGCTGGCGTTCAGCGGGCTTGCCCAGGCCCAGCATAAAGACAAACACGATGCCCGGCATGGCTGGGGCTGGTTCAAATATCTGCAGGGCCAGTCCGTGCAACTGGGGCCGCGCCCGTTTTATCTGGTGGAGGATATGGACCGGGGCCAGTTGAAAAAAGCCCTGCAGCAATGCGAACAGGGGCCGTTTTTCCGCACCGATTTTTCCATTGGCCACCGCGGTGCCGCGCTGCAGTTTCCGGAGCACACCAAGGAGTCCTATGAAGCGGCGGCCGTAATGGGGGCCGGCATTATCGAGTGCGATGTCACCTTCACCAAAGACAAGCAGCTGGTGTGCCGCCACTCCCAGTGCGATCTGCACACCACCACCAATATTCTGGGCATTCCGGAACTGGCCGCCAAGTGCAGCGTGCCTTTCACCCCGGCAGACCCCAGCACCGGCACCCCCGCCCAGGCCCGCTGCTGCACCAGTGACATCACCCTGGAGGAATTCAAAAGTTTGTGCGGCAAGATGGACGCTTCCAATCCCGCCGCCACCACGGCGGAGGAATACATGGGCGGCACCGCGGATTTCCGGACTGACCTCTACGCCACCTGTGGCACCCTGCTCACCCACAGGGAAAGCATCAAGCTGATCAAAAAACTGGGCGGTAAATTCACCCCGGAGCTTAAATCACCCAGTGTGGACATGCCCTATGACGGCGACTACACCCAGGAGGATTATGCCCAACAGATGATCGACGAGTACAGGCAGGCCCGGGTCTCACCCCGCGATGTGTGGCCGCAGTCGTTTAACCTGGAGGATGTCCGCTATTGGATCGAGCAGGAGCCGCGGTTTGGCCGTCAGGCGGTGTTCCTGGATGCCCGCATGTACGAGCAGGAGGATTTCGAACCCACCCTGGCCTCAATGGAAGCATTGAAAGCCGAGGGCGTGAACATCGTCGCGCCGCCCCTGTGGGCCCTGCTGACCCTGGACAGTCACGGCAAGATCGTGCCCTCGGAATATGCCATCAATGCGCGGGCCGCCGGTCTGGATATCATCACCTGGACCCTGGAACGGGATGGGCCCCTGGCCGGGGGTGGCGGCTGGTACCACCAGAGCATTCGCGATGCCATCAATAACGACGGCGACACCTTCCAGGTGCTGCACGTACTGGCCCGGGATGTGGGTGTCATCGGCGTGTTCAGTGACTGGCCCGCCACCACCACTTACTATGCCAACTGTATGGGTATTCATTAATTCAGGCTGTTGTGGTGCCGGCCCGGCGGGTCGGCACCTTTAGGCTTCTCTCCGCGGCGTTACCGGCGCTCACCTTCCGCTTCCCGGCGGCTTACCAGACCTTCAATCAGCTCGCGCTGCCCCTCAAACCGCCAGGGTACCTGCGCTCGTTGGTGCCGGTCCAGCCAGCCCAGATCTGCAATTTCCAGTGCATCCCCGGGACCGGTGGCTGCTGCGCTGGGGGCCTGTTGCGGCTCCGCGGGAGTGCACCGGTACAGGCGAAAACCATTGTCAAAACGGTGCAGCAGCTCACCCACC
>MDSW01204398.1_pt1 | contig 10861 bp, 9 predicted proteins | sample 811171 | NCBI WGS metagenome assembly MDSW01 (sample SAMN05326641, study PRJNA326480) | marine metagenome | isolation source: seawater | place: Atlantic Ocean: North West | collected 2012 | reverse complement strand
TTGTTTAGAGTGCCTAAAATATGTTTAACTATACTTGGATTTCCAAAAGAAAATGATATTACACAAGTAAACAATGGTACTAAAATCAAATTTAATTTTTTATTTATATTAAAATTATTAGCTATTAAAAAAAATCCAAAAATAAATAGGAAAAATATTCTCATTAAATCAGTGTCATCACTTCTTCCTATACAATAACTTGTTGATGCCCAAAGTCCACATACTAAACTAAAAACTAAATATTTCTCTAATTTAGTATTCAAATAGAATATATTTGTAAAAATTAATGATATCAAAAATAAAAAAATTATTATTGGGCCAAAAATATTTATTGGTTGAGAATTAAAACCTGAACTATATGAAATAGCATGTTCAAAAAATAAATAATAGTCAGGAATAGATTTTATAGTTAAATAATAGTAAATTGAAATTATTATCAAAATAGAGATAATTGAGATTGGATAAATTAAAATATAAAAAAAAGATTTTAAAATATTTTTTTGGCTATAAATTAAAAAATAAAATAATAATGGACTAATTAAGATTGATACTATTACAGCACTTTCAATTGACCAAAAAAAACTTATAAGCCAAATAGGTAAAATAAGTAATATTTGTGATTTAATATTTTTATCTTTGTTTTTTATAATTAAAAACATTGAAATAATTACCCAGATAAATCTTAAAGGGCCGGATGAAGGAGTTATTGAAGAATTTTCAAAAGAAGGTGTTATTGTAAAAACAAATAAAATACTAATAGTTATAAGTAAAGAGATCAAATACCATATAAAACCTTTATTATTCCATATTGTATAAAAAATTATTAAACCTGAAATTAATTTTAATAAACTATTTAAATAATAAACTTTAATCCAGGGATCATCAAATGGAATTATGTATGCACTTATAATACTTAAAAAACCATATTGAGAAGGAATATCCCATAACAAATAACCACCTTGCTTCATCATTTCAATAGGACCTATAAATAATTGCCAATGATGAATCATTGTTCCTTCAACATTTTCAAAAAATTTAAAAGTCGAAAATGACTCCAAAAATAAAATAATTGTTGGTAGAATGAACCAAAATTTTCTTAGAAAGAAAAAATTAAAATGGATTTTATTACTTAAGTATAAAATAAAAATTGATATAAAAAAAACCAATATTATCAAAGGAGTTGAGATAAAATTTATTATATCAGAATATTGAATATATTTGGATTTAGTAGATAATTTATAAATGAAAAAATCTTTAAGATTTATCCAATATAAAATCTTAGAAGAAATATTAAAGACTATAAAAAAAATTAATGAGTAAGAAATGCAAGTAATTTTATTTTCAGAATCCGAATGAAAGAAAATTAAAAAACTTAGAAATATTGAAGCTAAAATAAAAAAAAACTGAGCATAAGAATATTCAATAGAAAAGAAAAAATAAATTAAAAAAAACAATAAACATATAATTTTCAGAATTAAATTAGAGAGTAAATTTATATAATCATTTATAAAAAAAATAAGAACCAAAATTAAAATAAATAAAAAATAGATAATCCATTCTTTTGCTTCTGTATCTAAAAAATTTAAGTTATTTAAAAAAAAATATAAAAATATAAAAAGACCCGGAAACCAAAAAATTAGAATATCATTAAATTTTTCAATAAATGATTTAAATTTACTGAAATTAAACAACATTAGAAAAATTATTTTTTATTTTTTGGATCGTTATAAATTTTATCAATAATAAACTTGGGTCTATCTTTAGTTTCTTCAATTATTTTTCCTATATATTCTGAAATTATACTAATAGACAAAAGTTGTACACCGCCTAGAAAAAGTATTAATACAAACATTGTTGTAAAGCCTCTTGGAACATCAGGATATACAAAAAAAGTAATTATATAAAACATCATTGCTATAACTGATAAAAAAACAACAAATATTGCTAGATAAGAGATTAATTCAAGAGGAGCGTTAGAAAATGAAAAAATGCCCTTTTTGGCCCATCTAATATTTTTTAAAATATTGTTAGTAGATTTTCCAAAAAGTCTTTCTGGCCTTATATAATCAACACCAACTTGTTTAAACCCAACCCAAGCTCTTAAACCTCTAATAAAAATATCTTTTTCAGGAAATGATTGAATATTTTTATATGCCTTTTTGTCAATTAATGAAAAATCTCCAGCATCATGCGGAACCTTTATATATGAAAGTTTATTAAAAATTCTATAAAATAGCTTGTATGCAACTCCAAGAAAAAAACCTACCTCTCGTTTTACTCTTCTTCCATAAACAATATCATAACCTTGTTTCCATTTTTCAACAAATTTTTCTATTATTTCTGGAGGGTCTTGTAGATCACCATCTAAAAGTATAACAGCATCTCCAGATGCAATTTTCATTCCTGAAGAAAATGAATTTTGTGAACTAAAGTTTCTAGAATGAATTATAGCAATAGTTTTTTTATCTTGATCACATATTTCTTTTAAAATTTTTTCAGAGTTGTCAGGACTTCCATCACAAACAAAAATAATTTCATAATCGCAATTAATTTTATTAAAAACACTAGTTAATCTCTCATGCATTATAGGAATTGCTTTTTCATCATTATAACAAGCAATAACTGCTGATAATGAGAATTTGTTTTCATTTTTATTCATTTTAATAATTTCAAAACACTATTAACAATACCTTTATAATTTATTTTTTTAATTTTTCTTAGATAATCTTGAGTACCTATTTCATTATGAATTTCATTATTTAGGCCAATTTTTTTAAAATTAATTGATTTTTTAGGAATATTAATGAGTATTTCTTCAACTGAACTTCCAAAACCTCCAGAAGTTTCATGTTCTTCTATAGTCAATATATATTGGAAATTTTTCAATAATTTTTTTACAAAATTATTATCTAAAGGCTTTATGCAAGGAAAACTAACTAATTGAGTTGATATATTTTTTTTTTCTAATTCTTGAGAAGCCCTAATTACTTCAGAAATAATATTACCTGTAGATAATATCAAAACTTTACTTCCTTTTTTTATTTCTAGACCTGTTCCTATTTTATAATCTTTATCAATTGTATAATCAAATTCAGGAACTTTTCCTAATCTTACGTAGCAAGGACCTTTATCTTTAATTAATAATTTTATAGATTTTTTTGTTTCATTTATAGTGCCTGGTGAAAATATTTTAATTTTAGGTAAAGATTTGATAATTGCAAAATCTTCAGTTGGATTGTGAGAAATACCTTGTTCTCCATAACTAAAACCTCCGCCACCGCCTATAATTTTAACATCTAAATTATTGTGACATATGTTATTTCTTATTTGCTCTAAAGAACGGAATACTAAAAAAGGTATAATAGAATACAAGAAAACTTTTTTGCCTGTTAAAGCTAATCCAGCTCCAATTCCAACCATATTATTTTCTGCTACACCACAATTGATAAATCTATCTGGAAATTGTGATGAAAAAGTTTCAAAAGATCTATATCCAAGATCGCCAGTTATTAGAATAATATTTGGATTTTTTTTTGCTTCATTTACTAGCTCTTTAACAAATATATTTCTCATAAGATATTCAAATTATTTTTTTAATTCACCAAGAACTTCTTTATATCTTTCCTTTGTAAGAATTTCATAATGTGAATGTAATTTATTCTCCATAGATTTAATTCCCTTACCCTTAATAGTATTAGCAATTATTACAGTTGGGTTATTTTTTTCTAATGGTAATGATCTCATCGTAGAAATTATTTCTTCAATATTATGACCATTTATAACTTTTGTTTTCCATCCAAAAGATTCAAATTTTTTATCCAAGGGATCTAGATTAAGTATTTGGTCAGTTGTTCCAAATCCTTGCAATCTATTATAATCAATAATTGCAATCAAATTATCTAACTTGTTATGACTACTAAACATACATGCCTCCCATATCATTCCCTCATTTAATTCTCCATCTCCAAGTAATACGAAAACTTTACTTTTAATATTATTTATTTTTAATCCCAAAGCAACGCCAGAACCAATAGATAAACTATGACCAAGTGATCCGGATGACATTTCTATGCCAGGTAATGAGTTTTTGTCTGGATGTCCACCTAGTAATCCGCCATCAGATAAAAATTCTTTTTTTAATTTATTTTTATTAAAAAAACCTGCTTTTGATAAAGTTGTATATAAAGCTAAGGCAGCATGACCTTTGCTTAAAAGAAACCAATCTCTTTTAATATTATAAGGATCTTTAGGAAAGATGTTCATAATATTAAAATATAAAGAAGTTAAGATATCTATGCATGAAAATTCAGATCCTATATGATGAGCTTTAGAACTATAGGAAATATCAATTATATCTTTTCTCAATTGATAAGCTATATTATTGAGATAAGATAAATCATTAATTTTTTTATATTTTTTGTCCATAACTAGAGTCTTAATTATAAAGTGTCTTACTCAATATACCAATTAATAGTTTCTTTTAAACCTTTAGTTAGATTGTATTCTATTTTCCAATTAAATTTTTTCTTTGCTTTTTTAATGCTAGAAACCCAAATTTTTTGATCCCATGATCTATTTTTCATACTATTCCACTTTGGTTTAATATTAGAATTTAATATACCACTTACCTTAGAATAAATTTCTTTAATTTTATAACTTTTGCCACTTCCTACATTGTATATTTCTCCAAAACCAAATTTACTTGAAGAAACTTTTATAAATAAATTTAATACGTCATTTATGTAAATCATATCTCTTGAAATATTTGGATCAACTAATTTAGGTGATTTATTTTTTAAAAGATTATTGATTAGCACGGGTATGAGTCTTGTTTTTTCTTCGTAAGGACCATATACATGAAACGGTCTTAGCGTAACTATAGGTAATTTTTTTGATATAGAGATAAATTTACAATAATTAGTAAATGCTGATTTAAAAACAGCATAATAACTATTGGGATTTAAAATATCATCTTCTTTCATAGGAGTGTCTTTAAAACCATATTCAGAATTTGAACCTACATTTATAAAAGAATTAAATTTGAAATTCTGACAAGAATCTAAAAGATTAATTGAGGCGTCCAAATTGATACTTTTGATTATTTCTTTTTCATTTTGAAATGAATATGCGCCATATGTAGCTAGATGAAAAATAGTTTGAGGTTTTATTTTCAATATAATCTTTTTTATTTTATTATGATCACATAAATCTGCTTTATATATTGATAAATTTTTTTTTAAATCTTCTATTCTCCAAAGATTTGAGTTTGGCCTAACGATTATAACTATTTTATAACCTAAATTAACTAATTTTCTTGTTAAATTAGCACCAATAAATCCTGTAGAGCCTGTTATTAAAATAGGGGTTTTAATTCTATTTTTAAATTTATTTTTTTTCGAGTTTAATTGCACTTATTCCATCTCTTGTAGTTTCAAGTATTTTTAAATTATATTTAGATTTAATTAATTTAAAGAAATAATCATACATTACTTTTAATCTTCCGCTCATCATTTTTGATTCTCCCGGACATGGTACATTATAATTAAAAGAAGTATAACCTAAATTGATATTTGGACGAGTTTCATTATAGCTGTAGTAAAAATCACATTTAAAATTGACATATAATATGTCATCTAAATTGATTTTATTGATTTGTTTTTCCCAGTATTCAGAAATCTTATCCAATTTATTTGATCTTATATATCCGTCTGTATTACTATGACGAGAATTAAAATATAAAATTCTCAAAGATTGAGGAAAAAAATTATAAGATAGTACATTAGTTTTATTTGTCATCATTAAGATTTCACTATTTTCATAACTTTGAAGAAACACTGGGATTCTCTTTTTGTTTTTTGAATATTTATTTACTAATAAAATTCCGTCAATTATTTTTCCAGAGCTAGCCTTTGGATAAAAAACTTCATTCAAATTAGTTAAAGTATTTTGATAATTATATATTCTAGATAATTTAGGATCATGAAAAAATGATTTATATACATTTGGAGAATTTTTTAAAACGGCAAAAATTAATATAAAATATAGAAAGAAAATAAAAATATTATAATTTTTTTTATTAAATAATTTGTCATTTATTGTTAAAAAATAAAAAAAGACTAGGAATAAAAAGGTTATAGGTAAGTTAATATGATATAAATTTTCTAAATGAGATCTACCAATAAAATATAAAAATTGACACAAAGCTAAAACAACAAAACCGGAAATTATATGAAATTCATCGTTTAATTGATTAAAAGAATTGAAAATTAATTTAAAAAAAATTATAAAAATGAATAAAAGCGGGATTAATATAAAATAAATCCAACTTCCAAATGGTAGTATAGGTAACATAAACCAACTATCAGAGTACCAAAAAATATGTTGAAAATATAAGTTGTAATTAGGCCATTCACCACTTTTTAAAAAAATATAAAAATTGAAAAAAATATGCGCTAATAATGAAAAAAATAAACACATAAATAAATAAAATATGAATATTTTTATTTGATTTTTTTTTCCAAAATTTAAAAATAAATTATAAATTTTCATTCCGATAAAAGTAGAAAAACAAAAAATAAAATAATCAATTCCTGAAATTGCTGAGATTCCAATAATCATAATTATTAAAAACTGAAAAAAATTAAAATAATTATGATTTTTAATAGATTTGAATTCAAAAAAAATAATTAATAAAGCTGGTAGAAATCTTATAGGTCCACTTCCTGGGTATGTAATAGGAGGTCCATAAAATGAGAAAAAATTTAATATTATAATTAAAGAAATAAAAATCAAAGATAAGTAGTTTGATTTAGTAATAAATTTAAAAAGAAAGAAAGTAATTAAATATTGGGCAAAGTATAATAAAATATTAAGAAAAGTTAATCCTTTAAGAGAAATAGGTAAAAAATTAAAAAAAAAACTTAAAATATAAAAAATAAAGACCCCATAAGTACTATCAATATCAACAAGTAAGGATTTTCCAGCTTTAATATCCATAATAGGTCCTAGATAATGATATTGATGGAAAGGTTCAGTTAGTAAATTTGGATCGTAAATGAAAATTGTTAAAAATATAAATAAAATTAAGTAAATATAATTATTTAACTTCAATTCGTAAATAAATTTAAAAAATCTTTGATGCCATAAAGAAATAAAAGACAAAAAAAAGGTAATTGGTATTAACCAGTATGCATAAATATAGTATGTATCAACATCACCAAAAACTCCAAAAAAACGAAAATTACTAAAATTAAGGAAGATAGTTAATATTAAAATAGGATAATAATTTAATATTAAAGATAAAAATTTTTTTTTATTTTCAAAATTAATTTTTTTACAAAAATTAAGTAAAAACAAGAAAATGATATTTGAAAATATAATCAATATAATAATTAATAAAAATAATTTAAAGTTTAAATTTAAATTATAAGTTGCTATATTACCCACACTATCCGAATATGCCCATAAAGAAGGAGATTGATTATCAATAGCCCTTATAAAAGATTCAAAAAATTTAAAATGATCACTTTCAATAGAAAATAATCTAATTGAAATTAGTAATACATTTAAAAAAAATAAATTTATAAAAGAAATAATAGGATAAAAATAATCAAACTTTAAAAAAAATTTTTGTCTTATAAATTCATAAACAAAAATAAAAAATAGAGAAAAAAATACTATTGTACTAAAGCCAATAACATAAAGTAATTTTTCATCACTTTCGTTTATAGAGTAATCATAAAAATAAAAAGCTAGTATATTAATTGAAAAAATATATGATGATAGTAATAATAAAAATGTAAAGATATATTGGTTATTATTTACAAAAGTATCTTGAAATGATTTAAGAAAGTTTCTCATTAAAGTAAGTGAACTTATATTAATTAATTAAAATATTCCAACTATTATTTTTTTTATAATTTCCCAAATCTATAAGACCAAGAAATTTTTAAAATTAATTTTAAGGAATTTATAATTTCTATTAAATTTAAATTGCTTTTACCACGTATTCTATTTCTAAATGTAATAGCAAAACTTGAATGAGTATAATTAGCTTTTAATAAAATAGCTGCTATTTCACTTAAACATATATAACCAGTTGAGTTAATATTTTTAGTTAATAAATACTTAATAACATCTGAAGAATAAAATCTAAAGCCATTAGTATAATCAGCAATACTTCTACTTATCAGTAAACGTATTAATTGGTTTGCAAAAAAACTAAAAATTCTCCTTTGAATTGACCAATTAATTATTATGCCATGTGGATATCTAGAACCTATAACAAAATCAAATTTTTTAGAAAGCTCTTTACCTTTATTTATATCATCTGGAGAATGGGAAAAATCACAATCCATTTCAACATAACAGGCAATATTTTCTGTATTTTTTAGACCCCATTTAAAACCTTCCAATACTGCACTACCTCTTCCTGATTTATTTTTACGACTAATAATATGAACTTTATTGTGATAATTATTTTTATTTATAAAATCTAAGACCAATTTTGAGGTGTTATCAGGACTATTATCATCGACAACTACTATATGATTTTCCTCTGAGTTAATTATTATTTTTTTTATAAGTTTTACAATATTTTCACTTTCATTATAAGAAGGAAGAACAAATAGTGTCTTCATTTTTAAATTTTAATCTTTTTGAGTTCTAAAATCGTTTTTTTTAATTGATTTAGTGAGTCAGTATTTATATTTTGATGACATCCTATCATAAAACCTTTTGAATGAAGGTAATTAATATTATCTAATTTTTTTGTTTTTTATATTTAATTTTTTTGAATACAGGATGTTTAAGTATATTTCCAGATATAATAGGACGTGTTTCAATACCATGTTTCTCAAATATATCGGTGATTTTTAAAAAATTTAATTTTTTATTTTTAATTAACAAAGGAATCATCATCCAGGAATGATTTCTATTGTTCTTTTTGTTGATTTTTTTATTAACAAATTCTTCTCCAATAATTTTTAACCAATCCGGTGAGTCAATAAGAATATTTTTAATTTTCTTGATTATCTGATCTCTCTTATTAAGGTTAGAATTAATTTTTTTTAATTGCTCTAATCCCAAAACTGCTTGAAATTCTGTTGGTCTTACATTGTAACCTGGCAAAACAAATAGAAATCTTGGATCAAGCTTATTAAACTTTTTTTTATAGAAATTAAAATCTGATCTATCTCTTACCTATCCATGAGCTCTCATAGATCTTAAATCATCTGCGAGTTTGTTATTATTAGTTATTATTGATCCTCCCTCAATAGTAGTCAAATGATGAGAAAAATAATGAGAAAAAGTGCCTCCTAATCCAAAAGAGCCTACAGTTTTTTTATGACTAAAAGCTCCAAAGCTTTCACAACAATCTTCCAATAAAATTAAATTATTCTCTTTGCAAAAATTTTTATATTTTTTCATATTACAAGCTTGACCTAATACATGAATGAGAAACATAGCTTTTGTTTTAGATGTAATTAATTTTTTTGCAGATTTAAGATCGATAGCCAATGAGTGTAAATTTATATCAGTAAAAACTGGTTTTAATCCTAGTTGAACTATTGGCCAAATTGTAGTTGGCCAAGCTAATGAAGGAACTAATACTTCATCTCCTATATTTAAAATTTTTTCTTTGTTATTTGTTCTGTAAAGCAAAGAAGAGATTAATAAAAGATTTGCAGATGAACCTGAATTAACCATAATAGAATTTTTAACATTCAACCATTTTGACAGTTTTTTTTCAAAAAGAGATACATTTTCTCCCATTGTGTATTTTCTACTTTCAAATAATTTTTTAATAGCTTGAAAATCTTCTTTTCTAAAAGTATCAGCTGTTAATCCATAGGAATATTTTTTCATAATTATTCAAACAAAGTTAATGGCGCGCTCTGCAGGACTCGAACCTGCGACCCTCGGTTTAGAAAACCGATGCTCTATCCAGCTGAGCTAAGAGCGCTTTTATTATCATATAACACAAAATGTAAAAACTATGAATTAAATATAAAGAATATTAGTGGGTCCATGGTTCTTTTTTATTCATATCAAAATTAGAAGCATACGATTTAATTTTAATTTTTTTTATTTTTGGTTCTTCAACAAAATATTGATATTTACTTTTTTTTGCCCATTTAATTGCTTGTTCTTTAGTTTGAAAAAAAAGCTTGATTTGAGTTTTCGTATCTGTCGAGCTATTCCATCCCATTAAATAATCTTTTGATGTGTCTGTGTCAGTAATATATTCTGCAATCCATTTTTTAGATTTGCCAGTACCTGATTGCATCGCAGATCTTGAAGGTTTGTAGATTTTTATTGTCATAATTTAAAACTTGAGTCAAAAAAATCATCTTCAAAATCATTATAAGAATCTGAGCCAGATAAAATTTTTAACATTAAAGAATTTGTTTCTGGCAGTATTTGTTTCAAATAAAAATCACCAGTTTTAATTTTTGCTTTATGGAAATTGCTATTTTTTTTTATGGATATTTCAATATAAATTAACCATATGTAGGCAATCGAAACTAAAGCAAATAACTTTAAATAATCAACTGCAGGACTAATTATTTCTTTTTGATTATTTTTATTAAATATATAATCAGTTGTTTTTACCAAATCTTCAAAAGAGTTTTCAAATAAGATTATGTATTTATCTATATCCTTATTGTTCTTATTTTTATTAATATATTCTTTTATAATTTTAAAATAATCCTTATGGAGTCTTCCATGATCTATTTGCATTTTTCTTCCCACTAAATCCAAAGCTTGAATTCCATTAGTTCCTTCATAAATTGGTGCAATTCTAGAATCTCTAACAAACTGTTCAATGCCATGATCCCTAATATATCCATGTCCTCCA
>MDSW01083536.1_pt1 | contig 10861 bp, 12 predicted proteins | sample 811171 | NCBI WGS metagenome assembly MDSW01 (sample SAMN05326641, study PRJNA326480) | marine metagenome | isolation source: seawater | place: Atlantic Ocean: North West | collected 2012 | reverse complement strand
TTTCAAGACCGATGCTTTCAACCGCTCAGCCATCTCTCCGTTCGCTATGTTTTTATAAGTATAATATTAAAATTCAACTAAAAAAAAGAGTGCTTTAATCCAATATAAAGATTAATTATTAATTCATTCAATGAAATTAACAAATTTTAATAAAGGCATTGCATCTTCATCATTAGGTTCCTTCTGGTGGGGTGTTTTTGGAACTTACTATTTTCAATATATTTCATTTATTGGAACTATAGAAGTTGTTGTACATAGATCGATATGGACTTGTGTAATTCTCATTATAACAACTACGATCTTTAATAAATGGAAATTATTTAAAAAAATTTTTTTAAATAAAAGAAAAATATTTATATTATTAATAACTAGTATTTTAATATTTTTAAATTGGAGTGTATGGATTTATGCGGTAGCAACAGAACGTATTATAGATGCAAGTTTTGGGTATTTCATTTTTCCAATTATCAGTGTTTATTTCGGTTATTTATTTTTAAATGAGAAACTCAATAAAAAAAGAATTATATCAATAGTATTAGTTATCATTTCTTCTATTTATTTATTATTTAATTTTACTTCTCTACCATGGTTAGGCTTTACAGTAGCCTTATTATGGAGCGTTTATAATTTGCTTAGAAAAAAAATTAATGTTGAGACTGATATTGGTTTGTTGATAGAAAGCTTAATAATGTTACCAATAGTTTTAATTGGTTTCTATTTTATTGTTGAAACAAATCAAAATGATTTTTCTTTAAACAACATATCATTATCTGCTTTAATTTTTCTTGCCGGTCCAATGACAGTGATTCCTTTATTTTTATATGTAAAAGGAGTAGAGCTATCAGGTCTTGGCCCATCTGGAATGATTTTTTTTATAACACCAACAAGCCAGTTTTTATTAGGTTTTTTTTACTTTAATGAAGAATTTACTATACACAAGTTAATAAGTTTCATAATTATTTGGATTGCTGTATCTATTTACTTAAAAGATCTTTATGAAAATAATTAGTTTTATTTTAATATTTTTTTTATTTTTATTTCATATAAATAAATCTTATTCTGATAATAGTGATTTTAGTCAATGGTTAGATATTTTTAAAAAAAGAGCTATTGATGAAGGTGTTTCTAAAAATACTGTGAATGATGTTATGGACAATGCAGTTTTTTTACCAAAAGTTATTCAATATGACAGATTTCAACCTGAATTTTACGAAGACACTTTAACTTATATTAATAAAAGAGTTAATAAAAACAAGGTTGCTAAAGGCACCATATTGTACAAAAAAAATATAAATTTAATTAATGAAATTGATAATAAATTTTCAGTAGAAAAAGAATTATTGTTATCTTTAATGGGTATCGAAACAAATTTTGGAAAGTACTTAGGCAAAATGGATATAATCTCTTCTTTAGCAACGTTAAGTTTTGATAAAAGAAGAAGTGAATTTTTTACTAAAGAATTAATAATCTTATTAAAATTAATTGATCAAAAAATGATAGACTCGAATGTTTTATATGGATCTTGGGCTGGTGCTTTTGGTAATTTTCAATTTATGCCTAGAACAATTAAAAATTATGCCATTGATTATAATAATGATGCAAAAATTGAGTTAAAAAATATAGAAGACTCATTTGCCTCTGCAGCTAATTATATTAATAAATTAGGATGGAAAAAAAATGATCATTGTTTCTATAAAATTGAACTGAATAATTCTATACCTAAAAAATATTTAAATACCTCTGCAAAAAAAATTATCAATAAGAAAAAAATATCCTATTTTGAAAAATATATTATAAATTTTAATGACATAAAAATTGATAAAAATACTATTGTTGGAATTATAACACCAGATAAGGATATTATACCTGAGGCTGAAGACCTATCTCCAGCGTATTTGGTATTTAAAAATTATGAATTAATATTAAAATGGAACAGATCTTTACGTTTTGCTCTGGCTGTTTGCACCTTAAAAAATGAATTTAAAAATGAATTATAAATTTTTTAAAATTTTTTTATTAATTTTTTTATTTTCTTGTTCAAATAATAATTTAAATAAAAAAATATCTACTTTTAGTAATCAGAACTTTTTTTTAAATAAAGGTTTTACACTTGTTTACAGGGATGATCTTTACAAATCTAAGATTATTAATAAAAAAATTGAACCAAGAAGTTTAATAATTTTTCAAAAAAATTTAAAGCCAGGTACTCCTGTTAAAATAACAAATCTTATTAATTCAAAAAATATAATTGCTAAAGTAGGACAAAAGGTTGAATATCCTTACTTTTATAATTCAATTATATCAAAAAGAATAAGTGATGAGCTGGAAATAGATCCATCAGAACCGTACGTTGAAATAAAAGAAATTTTAGAAAATAATTCTTTTATAATTAAAAAAGCTACTACATATGAGGAAGAGAAAAACGTTGCCGATAAAGCTCCAGTAGAAGAAATAAAAATAAAGAACCTTGGTAACGATGAATCTTTAAAATCTGCTGCTAAAATACGAAACTTCAACTATTTAATTAAAATTGCTGATTTTTATTTTGAAAAATCTGCTAATCTCATGAAATCTAGAATATTGTCTGAAACAACTATTAAGAAAGTAAATGTAGATAAACTATCTAGTACTAAGTTTAGAGTTTTTATAGGTCCTTATAATAATTTAAATTCTTTAAAAAAATCTTTTAATGCTATAAATGTTTTAGAATTTGATAATATAGAAATTATTAAAAACAACTAACATGTCGAAATTTATTAATACAATTAAAGTAGCACTATTAATCTTTTTATTAAATAGCGCAGCAAATGCAGGATTTGAAGTTAATGCAAGAACAGCCATACTACAAGACTACCTATCAGGTGAAATTTTGTACGAAAAAGAAGCAGATATGAAAATTTTTCCAGCTTCAATGACAAAGATTATGACATCAATTATTGCCTTTGAGCTGATAGAAAAAGGTGAATTAAGCTTAGACGAAAAAATTTTTGTTTCTGAAAATGCTTGGAGATGGTCGCAAGCAGGATATTCATCAATGTTTATAATGGTTGGAGATCAAGTTACTGTTGAAAATCTCTTAAGAGGAATAATTGTTGCTTCTGGTAATGATGCTTGTATTGCTTTAGCTGAAGGTATTGCAGGTACAGAGGAAGAATTTGCTATAATGATGACTTCAAAAGCTAAAGAGCTTGGCATGTATAACACAAACTTTAGTAATTCATCTGGTATAACTTCGTCACAAAATTACTCAACTGTAAGAGATGTATTAATAATGTCAAATTACTTAATAAAAAATTATCCAGAGCACTATAAATATTTTAAAGAAAAGGAATTTACATGGGATAGAACAGGGGGCGATCCTATTACCCAAGGTAATAGAAATCCATTATTATATAAAAATATGGGTGTTGATGGAATAAAAACGGGATATCTTTCAACGGAAAAATATTCTCTCGCATCTTCTTTAGAAAGAAACGGTAGACGGCTTATTGCTGTAGCAAGTGGCTTTGAAACTAAAAATTCTAGATCTAAACAGTCAGCAAAATTATTAACTTATGGAATAACTAATTTTGATACAATAAAAATTTCTAAAGGCAATGAAAAATTTGATAGCCTAGATGTATGGCTAGGAAAGAAAGATAAAGTAAACGTTCACACAAATATTGATGTATATAAAACAATACCTAAGGCACGAAAAAAATATTTAAAAGCAGTAATTGACTATTCGGGTCCATTGTTAGCTCCAATAAATAAAAATGATAAAGTGGGCAAACTTAATCTATATTATAAAGATGAACTTATTGATCAGTATGATTTATATGCCTCAGAAAATATTAAAAAAGTTAATGTTTTTTCTAGAATAATAAAATCAATTAACTATTTAATTTGGGGCGATGTCTAAAAAGAAAATTATAGTTTTTGAAGGTATAGAAGGATCTGGTAAAAGTTTACATTTAAAAAATATCTCTACTTACTTAAAAAAAAGGGGGATTAAACATATATTATTTAGGGAACCCGGGGGATCTAAAAATTCTGAAATTATTAGAAAATTGATTTTAAATAAAAAATCAACATTAAGTAAAAAAACAGACTTATTACTATATTTGGCATCGCGTAATGAAAACATAGAAAAAATAATTAAAAAAAATAATAAAAAAATTATTCTAATAGATAGATTTGTTGATTCAACAATAGCTTACCAGCATTACGGTATGGGCATTGATATAAAAATAATAAAAAATCTCAATAGTTTTATACTAGGAAATATAAAACCAAACTTTACATTCTTACATACTGTAAGTAAAAAAAATTTAAAGAATAGACTTTCTAAGAGAAATAACTTAAATAAATATGACAAATTTACCTATTCTTTTTATAATAAAGTGCAAAAGGGATTTATTAAAATTTCTAAGAAAAGAAAAAAAAAATATTTTATTGTTGATTCAAATTTGAGCATTAAATCAAACAAAAAATTAATAGAAAAAAAAATTAATAATTTAATTTAATACATATGGAACATTTAAGTCTTACCCCAAAAATACAAACGAAATTATTTTATCATGATACAGCTTTTTTAGAATTAATAAAAATTTATAAAGAAAATAAATTACCAAATAAAATAATATTATCTGGAAAGAGAGGGATAGGCAAATCAACTACGGCTTATCATTTTATTAATTATATTTTTTCTAAAGATGAAGAGTTTAAATATAATTTGGATAAATTTGAAATAAACAATAGTAACAAATCATTTAATCTAGTTAAAAATAATTCACATCCAAACCTGTGTTCAATATCTCTTCAAGAAGATAAAAATTCAATTGAAATATCTCAAATAAGAGAAATGTATAATTTTGTAAATAAATCATCTTTTAATAATAAAGAGAGAGTTATTCTTATAGATAATGTTGAGGCTCTTAATAATCATTCATCAAATGCTCTTTTAAAAATTATTGAAGAGCCAAATGAAAAAGTTATATTTATATTAATTCATGATAGTAGTAAAAAATTAATAGAAACATTAAATTCTAGATGTTTAAAATTTAATTTTTTCCTATCTTTTGATAATACAATTAAAGCTACAAATAAAATTTTAAATCATAATGTATTAGATAATATTAATAATGATCTTATTAATAATTATGAATCTGTAGGAGATATACTTAATTTATACAAATCATCAATAGATCTTAAAATGGATTTATCTAATATGAGTCTACAAAATTTTTTAATTAAAATTATTGATAATAAATATTATAAAAAAAATAATTTTATAAAATCAAATGTGTTCAATTTTATTGAATTTTATTTTATAAAACTTTTAAATGATAGTAATTCTGAAAAACAGATTTATTTATTCTACGATAGATTTATAAAAAAAATTTTTTACTTAAAAAAATTTAATCTAGATCAAGAAAGCTTATTTATTGAATTTAAAAGAAAATTTTTAAATGGATAAAAATTATTATATAACTACTCCTATATATTATCCTTCTGCAAAGCCTCACATGGGTCATGCTTATTCAAGTATTATAGCTGATTTTTTTGCACGTTTTAAAAGAATACAAGGTTATAATGTTTTTTTTTTAACAGGCACAGATGAACATGGTCAAAAAATTCAAAGAGCAGCTGAACAAAAAGGTATTGATCCTAAAACTTTTTGCGATGAAATAAGTAAAACTTTTAGAAATTTATCAAAAATATTAAACTTGTCTAATAATGATTTTATTAGAACAACTGAAGAAAGACATTCAAAATCTGTTGAAAATCTTTGGAAAATTTTAGAAGATAAAAAAGAAATTTATTTATCTAAATATTCTGGCTGGTATTCTGTTTCAGATGAAGCCTTTTATTCGGAAGATGAAATAGAAGAAATTAATGACGAAAAAATATCTAAATCTTCAGGATCTAAAGTTGAATGGATTGAGGAAGAATCTTATTTTTTTAAATTATCTAAATGGCAAGATTCTTTACTTAAATTCTATTCAGAAAATCCTAATTTTATTCTACCTGAATCAAGAAAAAATGAAGTAATTAGTTTTGTTAAAAGTGGACTAAAAGATTTATCGGTAAGCAGAAAATCATTTACCTGGGGTATTAAAGTTCCTTCAAATAAAGAACATGTTATTTACGTCTGGCTTGATGCATTAACCAATTATCTAAGCGCTTTAAATTATCCTAATACTAAAGACATGCTCTATAAAAATTATTGGCCTGCTGATTTGCATCTAATAGGTAAAGATATTTTGAGATTTCATGCGGTATATTGGCCAGCATTTCTTTTGGCAGCCGACATACCTCCGCCAAAAAGAGTGTATGGACATGGATGGATTTTAGCTGGAGACGAAAAGATGTCTAAATCAAAGGGTAATATTTTGGATCCATTAGAAATTATTGATACATATGGCTTAGATCCGCTAAGATATTATCTGATAAAAGAGGTTTCTTTTGGTAATGATGGAAATATATCCAAAGAAAAACTTGAGAGCTGTATAAACAGTGACTTAGCGAATAATTATGGGAATTTATGTCAAAGAGTTATTACTTTTAATGAGAAAAATTTAAATTTAAAAATACCTAATTCTTATGAATTTAATAGCGATGATATAAATATTCTTGATAAATACAAATCTAATTACGAAAATTTAATAGGTTATATTGATAACCAAAATTTAAATGCTTATGTAAATTTTATTCAAGAGCAATTATTTTCTGCAAATAAATATTTTAACGATCAAGAACCATGGAATAAAAAAACCGACATAAAAAGATTAAATTCCATATTATATGTTTCTCTAGAACTTATTAGAAAAATATCGATTATGCTTTACCCGATTATTCCTGAATCTGCACTAAAGGTTTTAAAAATATTTAATTTAGATGAAAATAAAATAATTTTTAATTCTATTAAAAATCATGAAGAATTAAAAAAAAATATCCAAATTAGTAAAATTTCTATTCTATTTAAAAAAATTGATAAAAATGATTGATTCACATTGTCATCTAGATCATAGCCCTTTATTTGAAAATTTAGACAATGTATTAAAGAGATGTAAAGATACTGGTATAGAAAAATTATTAACTATATCAACAACTACTAATTCATTTAAAAATATTTTAAATTTGATAAATTATGACTCAATAATTTTTGGTACCTTCGGTATACATCCTCATGAAGCTGATAAAGAGGTCATTTCAAAAGATGATATTATTAAAAACGTAAAACTAAATAAAAAAATTATTGGTGTAGGTGAAACAGGACTTGATTTTTATTACAATAATAGCATTAAAAAAAATCAAATTAAAAGTTTTGAAAATCATATAAATGCATCATTAGAATTAAATGTTCCGTTGATAGTTCACTCTAGAAATGCTGAAGATGAAACTTATAAAATATTAAATAAATACAAAAACAAAAATCTAAAAATATTAATGCATTGTTATACTGGTACAAAAAACTTTGCTGAAAAACTAATGAAGTTTAATACATATTTTTCAGCAAGCGGTATAATAACTTTTAAAAATAGTATTGATTTACAAGAAACATTCAAATCTATTCCTGAAGAAAAACTTTTAGTCGAAACAGATAGTCCATTTTTAGCACCAGTACCAATGAGGGGAAAGAAAAATGAGCCGAGTTACGTAAAGTATACTTTAGAAAAACTTTCAGAACTTAAAAATTTGAAAGTTGAATACTTAGATAAGATTACCACAAATAATTTTAATAAATTATTCTCTATAGATGAAGATTAAATTTGTAATTCTTGGATGCGGATCTTCTTTTGGCGTACCTCGTGCTGATGGAAACTGGGGAAAATGTGATCCAAAAAATAAAAAAAATTATAGAACTAGATGCTCTGCTTTTATTAAATCAAAAATTAGCAATATATTAATAGATACATCTCCAGATTTAAGATTTCAGTTGATCAAAAATAAGATTAAATATATTGATAATGTTTTTTATACGCATATGCATGGTGATCAAGTTCATGGTATAAACGATTTAAGAATTTTTGCTCTTAAATCAAAAAAAAAAATTCCTATTTTTGCAGACAGACCTACAGCTAATTATCTTAAAAAAAACTTTTCGTATTGTTTCAAAAATACTCCAAATTATAGATCTATTTTAAAACTTAATTATTTAAAAAATAATCTAACTTTAAAAAAATATGGAAAATCATTATTTATTAAGTCTATACCAGTGCAACATGGTCTTATTAAAGCACAGTCTTATATAATTAATAAATCTTGCGCTTATATAAGTGATGCTAATAAAATTTTTCAAAAAGATTTTAAATATTTTATCAATCTAAAATATATTGTTATTGATTGTTTAAGATTAAATCCACACCCATCCCATTTTAATCTTTCTGATATTATAGACTTAAATAACATTCTAAAACCAAAAAAAATGATTGTAACAAACTTACACTCGGATTTAGATTATCGTTTTCTTATTAAGTCTTTACCAAAAAATATTACTCCCGCTTATGATGGGATGTCATTTTATATTTAGAATATTTTCTATCTCATTAACTATTTTTTTAGACATGGGGTTTGTAAACGAAGCATATGTATCATGAACTATGCCTTTTTTATTTATTAATATTTTATGAAAATTCCATTTTGGTACTGTGGATTTACCAAAAGAATACTTTGCCCATTTATAGATATCTATAGCATTATCTCCTTTAACATCATATTTAGATGTCATTGGAAAATTTATATTAAAATTTACCTCACAGAAATTTTTAATTTCTGAATTAGACGCTGGTTCTTGTCCACCAAATTGATTAGAAGGCACTCCTAAAACAATAAAGTCATTTTCTTTGTATTTATCCCAAAGATTTTGAAGATCGCTATATTGTTTTGTAAAGCCACAATTACTGGCTACGTTGACCAATAATACAGCCTTTCCTTTATATATATTTAAATCAATTTCTTCACCAGATATTAATTCTAACTTAAAATCAAAAAAAGTTTTATTTTCCATTGAATTTACATTTTTTATAAAAATTAAAACATTTGAAATTATTATTAAAAAAATTACTAAACGGTAATTTATTTTTTTCATTTTTTTGATGTACTTAATATCAAAAAATAACCAAGTAAAGTGGATAAAAGTGACCCAGATAAAACTCCTAGTTTAACACCATCAATGTATTGTGTATTATCGATAAAAGCTAAATTACCAACAAACAAACTCATAGTAAAACCTATACCTGTAAGTACACCGACGCCATATAGAGTTATCCAATTTGAATTATTAGGCATCTGCGCAAATTTAAGTTTAATTGATATATATGAAAATATAAATACACCTAATTGTTTACCAATAAATAGACCCATTAAAATTCCTAAAGGTACTGGAAGTAGAAGTGAAGAAAATGAGATACCTTCTAAAGAAACACCAGCATTGGCAAAAGCAAATAATGGCATTATACCAAAAGCAACATAAGGACTTATTAAATGCTCAATTTTTATTAATAATGAAAAATCTTTTTCTTTTTTTCGATGCGGTATTGTGCATGCTAATAAAACTCCTGCTATAGTAGCATGAATGCCTGATTCATGTGTAAATAACCAAAGCAAAATACCTATTATTAAATAAGGTAAAAAATTTTTTAAACCAAGCTTATTTACAACCAACAACCCTATAAATGATAAAAGCATCAATCCTAGATAAAAAATATTTAAATCTCCTGAATAGAAAAAAGCTATTATTACAATAGCCCCTAGATCATCAATGATAGCTAAAGCTGTTAAGAAAACTTTCAATGAGATAGGGACTCTCGATCCAAGTAATGACAATACACCAAGAGAAAATGCTATGTCAGTTGCAGATGGTATAGCCCAACCATTTAATGTTTCAGAATTTCCAAAATTTATAAAAATATAAAATAATGCTGGAACTAACATTCCACCTACCGCAGCTATTATTGGTAGAATTGCTTGTTTAATATTTGAAAGTTCACCTTGAATAAACTCTCTTTTAATTTCAAGAGTTACAAAAAAGAAAAATATGGCCATAAGAACATCATTAATCCAATGTAAAATCGATAATTTTAAACCAATATTATTAAAACCAAAAAAAATATATTTTTGTAAAGTTTCAAAATATAAATGTGATAACGAAGAATTGCTTACAATTAGAGCTAATATAGCACTTATTAATAAAATTAAGCCACTTGCAGCTTCTAATTTAAAAAACCATTTAAAACCTGAAGTAATATAATTAATCATTTACTTTAATAAATCTTTAAAAAATAAATAAATATCAATAAGAGACTCGTATAAACTTTTAAGATAATTATCAATATCAGGTAATATTAAACTTAAAGGATTTTTAAATGTATCTACTAAAATTATAATTGCTACAAATGAAATAATTAATGCCAAAAAAATATTTAGAAAATTGTTTTTTGAACTTTTAATATTTTTTTCATCATTTATAACACTTTCATTATCGATAGATTTAATTCCTTTTTTTTTTATACTTTCAGGAGATCTTTTAATTGGAGATTTGGTTTTAAGTTCGTTATTTTCGGGAATCTTTTTTTTATCTTTTTTCACGTAGTGCCATTTATGTGAACATGAACCACATTGTAAAAATCTGCCATTTTCTGGTATTAAATCATCTGAAACTTCAAATTTTTTACCGCAGTTTTCGCACGAAATGATCATAATTTCTTATACACTAAAATAATTAAAATTTTGATAGTTTTATTGCTATTTATACTTTTAAAATATCTTTATGTACTGTAATAGTAACCATATTCGGGGCGTAGCGCAGCCTGGTAGCGCATCTGGTTTGGGACCAGAGGGTCGCAGGTTCAAATCCTGCCGCCCCGACCATTTTTAT
>MDSW01128665.1_pt1 | contig 10862 bp, 9 predicted proteins | sample 811171 | NCBI WGS metagenome assembly MDSW01 (sample SAMN05326641, study PRJNA326480) | marine metagenome | isolation source: seawater | place: Atlantic Ocean: North West | collected 2012 | reverse complement strand
ATCACAAGAGCGCATGACCTTCTCCATAGCGATGAAGAATATGCATCCACTCGACGTAATACCGATGCTTGGCTCCTTACCGGTTTCTCCAACGTCACTGAATTGGAAGACCATATCCACGGGGGAGACATCAAGGGATGCTCCTGTCTTATCGGTTACGAAAATCCGTACATCCTCCTCGACCACTGGTTCGGGCTCGATGATCACTTCATCTTCACCGAAACAACCTGAAAGTGAGACTGTCGCTATCAACAATGCCAGTAGAATTGCCTTAGTGCGCATGATTAGGCCTGTCATCTTCCACATAATGACCTTACGCTAGAACTAATTCACTCAAAAATATCGACCGAAGGTGCTACTTTTGGCCTGTTATCATGCTCATTTGGGTCGCCTTCGATCGGTTCTTGAACCCCAAATTCATCTTTCGGATTCGATTCATTTCGACGTTGAATGAACAACAAAACGCCTCCAATCAACAACAACCCAAGACCAATTCTCCAGCCGATGTCAAGAAATGAATCCATACCAGAATTGCGTGGGAATAAATCCGTTGAATCGGGGACACCATCTCCATCTGTATCGTACTTTGCATCTTTGTCAAATGGGAAAACATCAGCATTGTCCCCAAGACCATCGCCATCGGAATCAAGCCACTCATAGGTGCTATCAGGGAAGGCGTCTTGATTGTCGCCAACCCCATCGTAATCACGATCGAAGCATTCCTCAGCATCCAGAGGCCAAACATCTGAATTATCACCACAACCATCACCATCGGAGTCGATCCACTCTGAAGCATCCATTGGGAAAGCATCAGAATTATCTCCAACACCATCTCCATCCGAATCGAACCATTCCGATGAATTTAGAGGAAAGGCATCGATATTATCTCCATACGAATCATTGTCGGAATCCATCCACTCGCTTGAATTTTGAGGGAACACATCACCATTATCTCCGTAACCATCTCCATCCGAATCGGACCATTCATCCGCATCATTGGGAAATTCATCGATCGAATCAGCAATTCCATCCCCATCACGATCAGGACATCCAAGAGGAAGTACGGACAATCCGAATTCATTCGGACAATCGTCGCTATTATCACCTACTCCATCGGAATCTGTGTCAGACCATTCGGCTTCATCAGCAGGGAATGCATCGCTATTATCGCCAATTCCATCCTCGTCTGTATCGATACATTCTGATGGGTCGAGTGGGAATTCATCGGTGTTATCACCACAACCATCTCCATCTGAATCAAGCCACTCTGTAGGATCTAGCGGAAAGGCATCGATTCCATCTTTGTAGCCATCACTATCTGTATCAGGATTCCTCTTATCAGCGCCGATTGCATCCTCTTGAGTATTTGAGAGGCCATCACCATCAATGTCATCATCTTCAAGATCAGAGCAACCATCAGCATCAAGATCATTGGAATGAACACCGATCGTTCCTTTCGGACAATTGTCTTCAAAGTCAGCGACCAAGTCGTTATCATCATCCCAGTCTTCTGAATCCGAACAGCCATCTTGGTCATAATCGATGAGGTTTGGACTAAACGGGCAGGGATCGATTGCATCGTTAAGACCATCACTATCTGTGTCTCTTTGCGAATTTGAACAACCATTTTCATCAACGACCGCACCATTTTCTGTATCAGGACATTGGTCATCAGAATTCAAAATACCATCAGCATCATCGTCTCGTTGTGACCAAGAACAACCGGTTTGATTCACCGTAGTAGCGTCATCCGTCCAATCGCATGTATCGATTGCATCAATGATTCCATCCCCATCGGTATCAGCTTGGCCGATCGATTCAACAGCAAATCGTCCAATGTACTGGTGCATGACTCGTGTGGGGTGTGCCTTATCGAAGAAAATGTATTCATCCGCATTTGCTACAACAGGATCCCCATTATTGCAAATCGGTAATGGCAGTAATCCAGCGTTACCTGAACAAGCTGCTGATTGTGTATTGGTAAGACCCAAAGCGTCCTTGTTATCGATGATATCGTTGAAGATTGTGTAAGCGTCAACGGAATAAACATTGATTCCAAGTTCGAGTTGTAAACTCGATATCAATGATGCGAGTTTATTGTTGTATGAGACAACCTCAGAAGCAATGTTTTGTTGCTGTGTTTGACTACGGCTCAATATCTCAGGTGTTTTTTCCAACGGCGGCAGATTTGGGATGATGAAGGTTGTAGCGCCAGCAGACTCAAGCTGCCGAATGTGGCTCTCCATATTGGTGATGATCGTATCTGCGTTTGCTGTTCCATAAAGGAAATCGTTACCACCAGCCCAAAGTGAAACAACATCGTTTGAAGCAAAACTGGATTGAACATTTGCAAGATAACTGCTGATTTGTGAACCGACATTAGGTAACAGAAGATAAGAAAATCCCGCACCGGTCTGTGCTCCACCAAAGGCACGATTGTCTCCAGGTGAAGTACCTGAACCATGTGTTGTTGTCACTCCATATGCTTGCGAGAGGTATTCGATCCAAACCATACCATTTGAGAAACGACCTTGCCAATATGGAGGAACATCTGGAACATTCAAAACCGAATCTTTGGCATTACCCATATCGCTTAATGAGTCACCAAAAGCCAAAAGATTTCCAATCGGTGCAACCTTTCTGTTTTGAAAGACGGTAAAGGATTGTTCATCTTCGATAAGAAGTATACCCGAAGAATCGTATAATTCAGCCTCAAAATTGTAGAAATGATTACTGTTGTAGAAATGCTTCAACTCAATGATATTCGAAGTGATAGTGCCCGTTGCCTTGAATACTTTTGATCCAGTTTCAAGGACGTTATCATCAACATCTCTCAAGGCCCAAATCAAGGTATAATTTGTATTGTATTGAGCGTTTTTCAACTGCACATCCATAGGTATAGTTTCGTTTGATAGCCAATCGAGATGCGAAATTTCAATGTCAAATTCGATCGCTCTGCCCTGCGCATGAACTGTCATGGGCACAAGAACACTTGACACCAACAAAAGCGTCAAGAGAATTTGAGCCCGCATACGCACCAACCAATACATCGTGTCTTGATTCCACCCATAAAACAACATCGACTTATTGATGAAGCGATGTTCAGTTCGGAAGTTTTATTCAACGAATGACTCAACAATCAATCATGACCGATGATGAATGGACTGTTGATGAAGCGATTGAGAACCTCAAGAATGCAATGAAGGAAAGCGGTCAATCGACAAGCGATTTATTCTCCAGTATCGATGCCAACGATGATGGTGAAATCAACGGACCTGAACTCTACAAGGGCCTCTTGGAGCATCTTGGAGACCGTCTTTCACCCGGACAAGTATCAATAATCATCAAGGCATTGGATTCCAATGATGATAATCGAATCGATCTCTCAGAACTGACGGCTGCTCTCGAAGAAGAGGAATAATCTCTCATTTGATTGTTTAAGGCTTCCAATCTTTCTGATTGAGGTGAGAATGGCAAGGCCACTAAGCGCCTCACCAACGTTTGCTGCTGCTTCTAGATCCATGTGATTCAATCATTCAGATTCAATAATAACACTGGCTGGGGGCGACTGAGTCGATTCAAGGCTCGGGCCCATCTTCATGAGTACGAGGAAAACAAGCGCCTGGAAGAGGGCTCCAACGATGAACAGATTGGGAAAATTATCGTTGAGTAGTTCGAGTAATTTGGGGGAAATCATTGTACCTGTGATTGCCCCGATGTTGATTGCAGTCATGTACAAAGAGAATTGAGTCCCTCCAAGTTCACTCGTGGTCAAGATCATCAAGAGTGCAATGAGATTCGCACCGACAATACCCCAGACAAAGGTCCAAATCATCCAGCTCATTTGCATGAAGGAATCATCACTCCAGTTTCCACGCAGTCCAGACCATGCAACCGTCATGATAGTCCCTATTCCAACTGCGTACATCATGACCTTATGGGAACCAAATTTCTTACCAAGGAAACCGCCAACAAGGAATCCGGCCATGGTCATCATGAAGATTGTAAAACCTTTGAGAGCTAGGTAACTCTCTTCGGACCAGCCTAAATCGTCAATGAAAACGAATGGGAATTGCATATCGATGATACCCATTCCACCACCCATTCCTCCACCAATCCAAACAATTGCAGCGAGCAGGAGTGCCCATCGAGTTGAGGATTCCTTCAGAACACCGGATAAAGCGTCTTTCAATTCACGGAAGTTCATTGATGCATCTTCTTGACTGTCTTCCCTTGTTCCGCCAAGGAAGAGAGAATCACCTTCCCGTTCTCGGATAAAGAATGGAATGAACATGAGGACGAACAACAACGGAATTTGAACCGTTAGTGCAGCTTGGAAGCCTGAATCGAGAAGAACAGAGCCAAGAATGAGCGCAGCGAACATGAATCCAAATCCTTTGGAAACAAACATCAAACCGTTAGCTAAAGCGACCTCTTCCTCCTTGAGAACATCTACTGCTAAGGCATCAGAACTTACATCTTGTAACGCTGCAAAAATATTGTGAATCAAGAAGAACATCCCAATGGCTGCAAAATCTGTCTCTGGATTGTCAATGAACAGAAATGCCGCCATTGTAACGATCATTCCGAATTGAGAGAGGAGAATCCATGGGCGACGACGGCCCATTGTAGAAGACTGGTAGCGATCTATCATTGGCCCCAAGATCAGTTTGCCGAACATCCATGGCAATGTCCCCATCAATGTCAATTTCGCTACTTCGTCATCGCTAATGTCGTAGGTATCATGTCCGACCAAATAGGCAACAAAGGCAACGGCAATGAACGCCCAAGGGACGCCTTGAGAAAAATATAGAGAACAAAGTGTGCCGAAACGGGCTGGGCGGCTTTCTTGTAATGTGATTGCCATGGTTGGGTTTTAGTCGAATTGAATAAAATAGTTATCCCCATAAATACCACAAAAACTTGTGATTTATTGAGGTCAGATTTAGGCATCAGCACCTGTATCTTTGAGTGGATTGTATCGATCGAGCAACCAGAACAATCCCGACCAGACGCCATCCGTTGGCTCATCACTTTTCGAAATGTTGACCATCATGAAAATCTGAATAACACGTCGCCAGCGACTCGCAAACATACGGAAGTAAACACTACAAAAATCATCCACTAAATCCATGGAAAGGTGGCCATTTTTTGCAAGAACACCGATGTTGTTCATACCTATCATCAAGGCATTCATGGCATCCTTTTCTTCTCGGGTTAACGCCCCTAATTCTTGCGGTGTGAGTTCATCGTGAAGTTTGGTCGTGCTTATTGAAAAACCACGATGGACCAAGGGATTGTTCATGTGAGCCGCGAGATCACGCCCAATCTCATACCTTCTATTTTCGTTCCAGTGCTTCATTTGGCGAAGACTAAACAATAGCGTGAACAAGATGGCGATACCGCTGACGGCTTCACCGATGTTGGCCGCAGTTTCAATGTCCATCAACAAACCCGAACGTCTCAGTCTTCTTGTAGGTTATGCATTACAAGAATTCATCTGAACCAGAGAAAATAGACGCCCCAACCAATGAAAAACGCTGAAACAACTGCGTATTTGAGGAAAGGAATTCGCTTTGTTACTGTTTCCACTTTATTTCCAATGTCTTCAAGCGTTTCATCACCAAGTGCTGCCAAAGCGAGTTCACTCAATGCTTCTCCTGCCACGTAAAGAAATACCAATACCTGATATTTAGTAATTGAGAAGAAAAAAACCTAACCTTAGTCGCAGCAAGATTTTGCAAGCCCCTCTCCAAGAATCTTTATTCATCGATTTTCAACAGAACTCTTGTTTTGTTGTGACGTATGATAGGAGGGGATCGATGGACGATAGCTAATTCACCTTCACCAAAATTTTGTCCTTTGAGAATCAATACGTCGAATGTGTTTGCTCGATTGATTGCAGTTTCATCTTTTACGATGTTGTTGTTTCTCCCTTTCCCGAGAGCATTACGATTAACATTCGAGTGATCAAGCCATTCAGTTCCTGGACCTAGATACGTACACAAAAGGCGTTGACGATAGTAATCTGCGTGAAACAAACGACACATATCGGTTGTAACAATTTCAAGTTGTAGTTTTATCTTCCCCGATTTTGTTGTTGCTTCAAAAAGTGTAGCAAGCCGAAGAATGTCATCGATGAGAATCTTCTTCTCATCTGCGATTGGCCCATTTGGCAAATGTTGATCGAGGAGGTTGTAGAGCGCATCTGAATCAATACCATCGTTGAAGATGTGTATGAAGGAGGTCAACTCTTCGAGGACGTTGTCGATGTAATTCGCAATTGCATGGATTTGACTTCGAGCTTCAACCAACACTTGATTCGGCCATGCATTGGTGTCCTGCACGAGTTGATAACTTTGCATGATTGATAATTAAATTACAATTTATATTAAAAAGATTCGCTCCGTTTGTTCGCTTCCTTGATTCAAAAACAAAACTACACACCAACTTCGCTCATCAAACAGAGCATCATGATAAAATAACGGCTATCTTCTTGGCCTGTTAGAATTGACGCGCTAAGTGATAATGTAACCTACCTAGTTTTAGGTGATGAGGCAAACAGATACATTCCTAGGAGTTAGCATTGTTGCAATTTGTGACTCTACTGGGGAACAATAAATGCAGGACTTTCAATCATTAGGACTCTCAAGAGAACTGCTTCTTGCCGTAGAACAAGAAGGGTATACGACGCCAACGCCAGTACAAGCACAATCTATTCCACCATTACTCAATGGGAGAGACGTTCTAGGGGTCGCTCAAACTGGAACGGGTAAAACTGCTGCATTTGCTCTGCCTGTATTACAGGTAATGAATCGATCAAAACCACAAGGAAAACGTCACATTAGAACACTGGTTTTGTCACCAACTCGGGAATTAGCTGCGCAAATCGATGAGCGATTTTCGGCATACAGTGGACATTTGGATATTCGACACAAAGTTATCTTTGGTGGAGTAAAGCAAAATCCTCAAGTCAGAGCACTGGAGAAAGGTATCGATGTTTTGGTGGCAACACCTGGGCGATTGCTCGATTTGATTGGACAAGGCTACATTGATTTGAGTAGAGTAGAATTTTTTGTCTTAGATGAAGCAGACCAAATGTTGGATATGGGATTCATTAGAGATATCAAAAAAGTACTCAAATTACTCCCAAAACAACGCCAAAATCTGTTGTTTAGTGCAACAATGCCAAAATCAATTGCTGACCTTGCATCCTCATTCCTACATAATGCTGTCAAGGTTGATGTGAGTCCAGAAGAAATCACAGTTGATCGAATTGCTCAGAAAATTATGTTCGTAAGAAAGGCGGACAAACGACGGCTGATCGTTAAAATTATCAAACAAGAAAGAGTCAGTAAAGGCATCGTATTTACTAGGACTAAGCATGGAGCAAATCGCTTGGTAAAACAACTTGCTCAAAGTGGAATTAATGCTGCAGCAATACATGGTAACAAAAGCCAGGGTGCTAGAACCAAAGCATTAGCTAATTTCAAATGTGGAGAAACCAAGATACTCGTAGCAACCGATATTGCGAGTCGAGGTATTGATGTAAATGATATCACGCACGTGTTTAATTACGACTTGCCAAATGAACCGGAAAGTTACGTTCATCGCATCGGGAGGACTGCGAGGGCTGGAAAATCTGGAATTGCTTACGGTTTTTGTGACGATACTGAATCAGGGTACTTGGTTGGTATTCAGCAACTTATTGGTTTTGAGATTGATGTTGATGAATCTCATGAGTTCCATTTCGTTGGTGCGATTCCAAAACCTGATCAAAAGCCTGGGAAAATCAAGACGGGAAAATCGAGCAATAAGCCTCGCAATTCCAACCGTAAGAAAAGCGGGAACTCCAATCCACGTAGACAGGGCAAGACACCGTCGTCCAACAGGCGTTCTGGCGATTCAAATCCAAAGCGTTCGTCTCGAAGAAGACGCAATAGAAATCGATCTCGAAGTAATCAAGATCGATGAAATATCCAGTTATTAGATGAGATCTATTATGTTTAGAACAAAGAGAACAACTCAGTGATCGTGGTGGACACTGGGGAGTCGAACCTGCTTCCGAGCATCAGGAAAACTTAGTCGCTTTGGCATCGCTCATTCGTGCACAAATATACAGCCGGTCTTTACAATTCTTGAGAACGAACTCGGAGGTGCTTGCTGATGCGGCCGAGAAAAGCATCCCCAAACTTGAGGCTACAGCCCGGCGGCTCGACGCGAGAACTAATTCACTTTTGAGTGATTAATCTCTTCTTGTAATTGCAACAAATGCACTAATCACTGCAACTAGTGATAATACCGCAGTAAACCCTGGCAGGGTCATCATGTTAGGCGTATCACCAGTATACATATCGACATAATTATCGTGAAGTTCAACACATGTAAAGTAAAGATCGGTACTATCTGGTGAATAAATAGTGATTGAATCACCATTGTTAACATAACCATTGTCATCATTGTCTAGCCAAGCTCCATTCCAATTCTTTCCATTACTGTCAGTGAAACCTGCAGCGAAAGAGTCCATTTCATCAAGAGGAATTGTCACTAATACGCTCAGTCCCTCTTTGTCAGTATTTGTCATTTCGCCACAGTGTCCCTCCTCTGTGATATAATCATATGCAGAGTCGACATTGGTTATTCTCAATTCTAATTCAGACGCATCAATGTCATGTTCTGAGAATCCAGTAATAATCATTGAAGAGGTAAATCCATCTGGAATAGAATTAGTTGTATCCCAATCAAAGGTTCCGTAAGAACTGCCTGTTTGCATATATTCATCGGAATAATTCGGGCAATCGCCAGTATTCCCATCATTGACCAATGCCATGTTAATATCATCAGATGCATCGTCAGGAGTTTCACAATGAAACATTACATCAGAATCGCCATCGCCATCTAAATCAACTGATTCGTCAGATTGGTCGGCACAATCAGCAATATTATCATTTACGCGCTTGAAAATAATCCACTGTGAACCATATTCTACTTCACCATCATCTCCCATTACGCCATCTTCGCCGCAATCAAACATGTGAATTGAACTATTTGTAGTCATTAGGTTCAAATCTGCTGCTCCCCAAGACCATTCTCCATCAGCGTCTTCAACTGTATTCAAATCTACCTCAAACCAATTTGCCATGACAATTGTAGTCGAACCATTTGTTGCGTAAAATGAACTCATTATCCAATCACCATCTGGGCTGAATTGGAAGGCTGTGATTTCCATGCTACAATAGTCTGCATCGGTTGGATCTCCAAATGTCATATTGACATAAGCAATACCGCCCAAAGATCCATCTAGACCTTCCATTGTAGCACTAGTAGGCATTGGCCCATCATCTTCATCAGAATCGCCACATGCAGTTCCATCAAGAGATGGAAACGGCATATCACCATCGACTTCTACCTCCAAGTCAGGTTCATCAGCAGCATTAGGGCAATCATAAGATCCGTCATTAACTACACTCATTGAAACTGTAGTTGAATCATCATCATTACAATCAAACCAATTATCTTCAGCCCCATCGCCATCGAAATCTTGTGGTTCATCAGAACCATCGCCACAGTCTTCAGTTCCATCATTGACTAATGCAAAGTCTATCTCTGTATCAGGTGCACCTCCAAGTGTTGAACTACACCAGAAAGTCTGGCTTCCCGTGTCATCATCGTCACTACCAAATTCATCGCATATATCAGAACCTTCAGAATAATTATCTCTTAAGATTAATTTATATTCAGTGGAGGTTATATCTCCAGAATCATCTTCTTCTGATGTGATTAAATGAAGATTAATAATACTATCAAACCATGAATGAGAGCCTGTCGGTGAAGGAGTAAATGTAATTGTATCATAGCCCATGCTTGCAGATAATCCAGCATCTTCATTGCTAATATGGTACATCATCATTGATCTAGTATCAGTGCCATCATACTCAACAATCCTATCGAAATTTACCATCACCAGTGTTCCGTCATCTGAAGGCATTAAACCTGAAATTCGCATAGTTGTGCCCATTTCGCTCAATGTTCCACACATTCCTGAAACATCCATCTCTAATGCATCCATAAATTCCATAATTGGTAAAAATTCAAACATCTCACAACCTCCTTCATCTGGATTTTCTTCACAGTATTCAGTTACAAATTCAAGACAAGCCTCTGATTCTTCATCTTCGCACTCAGGTGCAAAACATGGGCTGTCAGTATCTCCTGGTTCATTAGGGAATGGACATTCTTCTCCGCTGTCACCATCGCCGTCTCCAGTTCCATCTGTAACTGCATCCATACAGGAAAAGGTTTCTTGGTCAAAAACAACTGCAGGTAGGTGTCCTGATCCGGTTATTGATTCGTTATCCTCAAACACTACCATTGGGTGCACAAAGTCAATGATATCCGACATAGTATGATAAGCAAACATCTCTAATTGGATATTTGGAGATGCGCTATTTTTCACTGACCAACTGGTAATTTCATGGAAATCGCCAGCATTTCCTCCTGAAGAATTAACCCATGTTTGGTACACATCTGAAACATGTCCCTCTTCAACCGAACAAATCAGTTCGAGTAGAAAAGGGGATTCATTAGCCATCGGCGGTGCCCCGAAATGAAGGTATAATGGGCCATTTTCATCAATTACTGCCGGGGCGTATGAACCAGATTGAATATAGACGAAAAGAGCGCCATTCAGCATCTCCGTGGAATCGCCTCCGTCATCTCCAGTAATGTCACTGGGGTCTTCAGTTTCATCTTCTTCATTCGACGTACATCCAGCCAAAGAGGCCGAAATCAGCATAAAAATCACAAAAAGTAGGTGTTTTCGCATATTTCGTACAAAGCATACTAGCAAATAAGGTCTATGT
>MDSW01097747.1_pt1:2500-10862 | contig 10862 bp, 11 predicted proteins | sample 811171 | NCBI WGS metagenome assembly MDSW01 (sample SAMN05326641, study PRJNA326480) | marine metagenome | isolation source: seawater | place: Atlantic Ocean: North West | collected 2012 | reverse complement strand
ATAACCGCTGAAAGCATCTAAGTGGGAAGCCCACCTCAAGATGAGTATTCTCATCACGTAAGTGAGTAAGGTCACGGTAAGACTAACCGTTTGATAGGCGTTAAGTGTAAGCGCAGTAATGTGTGTGCTGAGACGTGCTAACAGACCGAGGACTTGAATTTTTTAAATACTATGACATTTTGTCATAGTTTTCTTTAAGAATTGAAATTATCAATTCTTAAAGAAATTTCGCTTTGCTCTTTCTAGCCTAGAAGAACCACGCTGATCCATCTCGAACTCAGCGGTGAAATTCTAGAGCACCGAAAATAGTTGGACCGGGAGGTCCTGTGAAAATAGGTCACTAGCAAAGCTTCTACTCGATGATTAACCCAATACCTTAGCAAGGAGAATACCACAAGCGACACACATAGATGGTGAAGCTGCTAATCCAGCAGCAGGTGCGCATGCCAAACACGCTATGCCCGCTGCTACAGATAATGCTGGTTTCTGACGAGCAGTTTTCAGAGCCGCGTTCAGGGCCTCTTTTCCACCCCCAATTGTTGAATTACTTACTGGGACTGCTTGGATCTCTACTGCGTTACTGCTACAAACTACAGGAACGGTAGCAAGTGTTATTACTAGGGCTGATTTCAAAGCATTCTTACCCACCTTCTTGACGACTTTAGACGTTAAAACGTTTTTCGTCTTTTTCTTCAACTGCAAAAATTTCTTTTTCATCGTAGAACTCTCCAAATGTAAATATAAATAGTGATGAGTAAGATACCATACGTTAAAATTTTATTTTGAAACAAAAATTTTTAAGATTAAAAAAAGTGTTTTTGTAAAAATCTAGTGTTTATGTACAACAGTGGACAAATTTCTTAAAAAGTTTTGACAAAGTGTAATCGTTTTATAATAGAATATTCATTAACAAGTATTTTTACTTGGTATGATATAATTATTTAGAAATGAGTAATTGTTAGGGATTAATTGATGCTTGTGCAAATCAATAAAAAAATAATTTAGAAATTGAGATTAAATGAAAAATTTATACATCATCGATGTAAACGAATACAATAAAATTTTTGAAAAGCCGACAAATGGTAATGATGAAGGAGGTTTGGAGCAATTAAGAAAAATTCACAAATATGAGTTAGTAATATTTAATGAGCTTGTTTTTAGAAATCGAAATCAATTGTTTATCATTATTAATAGATTTTTGGGTAAAAAAATGCCGTCTTAAACTTAAAAAATTCTTGTTCAGGCTCACCTTCAGTTGAAATCAAGTCGAGCTATTTTTTATTATTTTATATTGTCTTTATAAGTTTTTTAAAAAAAGTAACTTAAATTCGACGTCTAGATTTATTAAATTAAAATTAATTGTTATAAATTAGTATTAATGAACTACAATTAATAATGTAGTAATAAAAACTAAATTAATAACCAAAAAACTTAATTCATTATGTCTCATACAGTTAAAATTTATGATACTTGTATCGGTTGTACTCAATGTGTTCGTGCATGTCCAACAGATGTATTAGAAATGGTACCATGGGATGGTTGTAAAGCTGGTGCAATCGCTTCATCGCCTCGAGTAGAAGATTGTGTAGGTTGTAAACGTTGTGAAACAGCATGTCCAACGGATTTCTTAAGCGTACGTGTTTACTTAGGTGCAGAAACAACTCGTAGTTTAGGATTAGCCTACTAAAAACGATCTGAGATTTCGTCGATTCATGAATTCTACTTTTTCTTGAAAAAAGGTGTAATCGACGAAATCTTACATATTAATTTTCATTTCGTTTTGATATTTTTTTCTCATCAACTTTAATTACTAACTCAACAATTTTGTAAATAAGATATCGAAATTGATCTGCTTTTTTTTCAAATTTCTCTTTTTCGAATTGTCGTAAATTTAATTCTGTAGTTATTCAAACAGTTTCACCAGCTCTGTTTTCACATTCTATCCAAATCTGTTTAACCTAATACAAAATGAAGTAAACATCTATACTTTCTTGGAAAGACTCTAAATGTTCATAAAACTCAGATCGATTGTTGTACATAATTCGCGATTTTAATGGAAACACATAACCTTCCCAATTTGCTGATTTCTAGTCAATTCTTAATAACGTCAGAATACTACTTTTCCCTCTAATAATGTATCTTTTACTGTTTTGTATTACAACGTAATTAAGTAAAATACGTTTTATTAGTAATATTGACGTTCGGTAAAAAATTCTAATTTAGTATTTGATTTTTTCGAAATTTTGGTGTATATTTATTTTACACAGATTTAAAATCTATACATTAATTTAAAAAATTTATGGCAGTACCTAAAAAACGGACATCAAGAGCAAAAAAGAACGCTCGTAAGAGTGTTTGGAAGAAAAAAGCTGATAAAGCTGCTCAAAAATCTTTATCATTAGCGAAATCAGTATTACAAGGTCAATCAACAAGTTTTATCTACAGCTTATATGTAGAAGAGTAAATTGTTAAATCAAAAAGTAAGATTTAACAATTTACTTTTTATATTTATTAAAATATAATCAAATCAAAGCGGATGTGGCGGAATTGGTATACGCGCCAGGTTTAGGTTCTGGTAACTTTTGTTGTGAGGGTTCAAGTCCCTCCATCCGCATTTAATAATGATACGATCAGTGTATAATATCTAATAAATACAATGTAAATGAAAAATGACTCTTCCTTTTACTTTACAACAGTTGCGCATTTTGAAAGCGATTGCATCTGAAAAAAGCTTTACACGAGCCGCCGATATATTGTTTGTTTCACAACCGTCTTTAAGTAAACAAATTAAAGCCCTCGAAAATCGCTTAAATATTTCATTAATAAATCGAGAAAATAATACTGTTTCATTAACAGAAGCAGGGAAATTATTTCTTGATTATGCCGAAAGAATTTTAGCTTTATGTGAAGAAAGTTGTCGTGCTTTGAATGATTTAAAAACTGGTGACCGCGGTAATTTAACAGTTGGAGCCAGTCAAACCATTGGTACATATTTAATGCCACGTGTTTTAGCGTTATTTGCACAAAATTATCCTCAAATGAATATTAAAGTTCAAGTTGACTCAACCCGAATAATTGCAAAAAATGTCATGGATAAAGAAATCGATATTGCGGTCGTTGGCGGTAATGTACCAGAAGAACTTCAAAAAAATTTAGAAATTGAAGATTTTGTAAATGATGAATTAATATTAATTATACCAAAATCTCATCCTTTTGCTTTAAGAAAGAAAATTAATAAAGAAGATTTATATCATTTAAATTTTATTACATTAAACTCGAATTCAACTATTCGAAAACTAATCGATAATATTTTAATTCAAAATAATATTCGAACAAAACAATTTCATATTATTATGCAATTAAATTCAATTGAGGCAATAAAAACAGCAGTTAGTTTAGGTTTAGGAGCTGCTTTTATTTCATCCTCGGCTATTGAAAAAGAAATTGAGCTTGAAACGATTGAAATTGTAACAATCGAAAATATCAAGATTACAAGAACTTTATCAATTATCACGAATCCTGATTGTTATCAATCAAAAGCGGTAGATTTTTTTTATAATGAACTGTGGGCTTTAAAGAATGCCAGTGATTAATTACTTAGTTCTAAACATATTGACGCTAAAGCAGAAAATTTTGTACTATAACATTGTGTAAAAATAACATTTTAATAAAGTATGAAATACGCAATTGTTGAAATTAGTGGTCGACAATTCTGGGTTGAAACCGGAAAATACTACGACTTTAATCGAATCCCTACAGAATTAGGGAAAGAAATTACTTTAAATCGCGTTTTATTAGTAAATAATGAAGGTGAGATTTTAGTAGGTAAACCTTATTTAGATAGTGTAAAAATTAAGGGTAAAATTTTAGAACATTTACGTGGTCGTAAAAAAATTGTTTACAAAATGCGTCCAAAGAAAAAAACACGTAAAAAACAAGGTCATCGTCAAGAATTAACACGAGTTTTAATTGAAGATATTAATATTAATTAAAGAACTTAAGGAGTAAAAAATAATGGCTCATAAAAAAGGTGCAGGTAGTACAAAAAATGGTCGTGATTCGAACGCTAAACGATTAGGCGTGAAACGATTTGGCGGTGAAACAGTAAAAGCGGGAAATATTTTAGTTCGTCAACGTGGTATGAAATTTCATCCTGGTGCTAACGTAGGATGTGGTAAAGATTTTACTTTGTTCGCTTTAACAGACGGTACTGTTAAGTTTGATTACAAAGATGCAAGACATAAACGTGTAAATATTATTGGTTAATTTAAAGTTTAGAACTTTGAAATGTTAAAAAATCCATTCAAAAAGAAGTCAATTGCAGACAAATATAAAAATTTAATAAATGAGATTAATGCATTAGAAAGTAGTGTTCAAATGCTAACGGATAGTGAGATTCGCAATAAAACTGTTGAACTCAAGAAACGTTATAAAGAAGAACAGGATCTTAATGCTTTAATTACTGAGGCATTCGCTTTAACACGAGAGGCAAGTGTTCGAACCTTAGGTTTACGTCATTTTGATGTGCAATTAATTGGCGGATTAGTTTTAAATAGTGGTAAAATTGCTGAAATGCGAACAGGGGAAGGAAAAACACTAGTTGCAACTGCACCTGCCTATTTAAATGCTTTAACAACCAAAGGTGTTCATATCGTTACCGTAAATGAATATTTAGCAAATCGTGATCAAACGACAATGGGGCAACTCTATCGTTTTCTAGGCTTGAGTACTGGTTTAATTCAAGAAAAGATGATGACACCCGAACGTCAGCAGAATTATGATGCAGATATTACATATGTAACAAATACAGAACTTGGATTTGATTACTTACGGGATAACATGGCGTTAAATATTCGAGAAGTAGTGTTACGTCCTTTTAATTACTGTATCGTTGATGAAGTCGATTCAGTTTTAATTGACGAAGCACAAACACCATTAGTTATTGCTAATTCTGTTAAAACATCAGTTGATAAATATGTTATTGCCTCGGAAATAACTGATTACCTAGAAGTAAATAAACATTTTGAGATTGATGAAAAAAATCAGAATGTTATTTTAACAACACAGGGAACATTACAAGTTGAACAAATTTTGGGAATTCAAGATTTGTATAATCCACGTGATCCATGGATTCCGTATGTTATTAATGCAGTTCGTGCTTCAGCATTATTCTTTAATGATGTTCACTATATTGTTCAAAATAATCAAATTGTAATCGTTGATGAATTTACAGGGCGAATTATGCCGGATCGAAGATGGAGCGATGGCTTACATCAAGCGGTTGAAGCTAAAGAAAATGTTCCAATTCGTCAAGCAAGTGAAACTACGGCATCAATTACTTATCAAAATTTCTTCTTAGTTTATCCTAAATTATCAGGGATGACAGGAACAGCCAAAACAGCTGAAGTTGAATTCGATAAAATTTATAATTTACCTGTTGAAGAAATTCCAACGGCTCGACCAAACTTGCGAAAAGATTTACCAGATCGAATTTACAAAGATGAATTCTCAAAATGGAATGCGATCGCAAATGAATGTCGCTCTCTTTCACCAATCGGACAACCAATCTTAATTGGAACAACAACAGTTGATAAATCAGAAATGTTAGGAGAATTACTGAATCAATATCAATTGGGTTATCAAATTTTAAATGCAAAACCAGAAAATGTCCGACGAGAATCTGAAATTGTTGCACAAGCCGGGAAAAAGGGTAGTATTACAATTGCCACAAACATGGCTGGTCGAGGTACTGATATTATTTTAGGTGGAAATATTCAATTCAAAGTACAAAAAGATTTATATAATATTTTAGTTGCAGCAAAATATCAAAAACAGCAAAACAAAAATATTAATATTGTACAACTTTCTAAACAATTTAAAGGTACATCTTTAAAATTTTTAAGTGTTTTAAGTTCACTCATTCAAGATGAAGAATTTTTAAAATTATCGGATGTTGAAGTTTTACAAATTTTAAATGCAAGTGAATTGATTCGAATTCCTAAAATTGATTATCAATGCTCAATCAAATTTTTAATTAATGAGTTAACGAATTCTGCCAAGAAAACTCAACAATTAGAAAACGCTGTTGTTAAAAATTTAGGTGGTTTATATATTATCGGTACAGAACGAAATGATTCGAGACGAATCGATAATCAATTACGGGGACGATGTGCTCGTCAAGGTGACCCTGGTATATCACGTTTCTTCTTAAGTATTGAAGATAAATTAATTCGTTTATTTGGTGATGCAAAACTTGAAAACGTTTTAAAAAGTCAGCTTTTAGATGATTTACCTCTGGAATCAAGGTTAGTAACTAAAGTTTTAGATTCAGCTCAAAAACGTATCGAAGAAAGAAACTATGAGCAGAGAAAAAATCTATTCGAATATGACGATGTTTTAAATAAACAACGAAATGTCGTTTATTTTGAACGACGGACAATTTTGCGAAGTGAATCTGTACGCGCTCGAATATTAGCATATGGTGAACAGGTTATTTCTGAAATTGTTGAAGCTTTGCGTAAACAGCCTGCTAGTGTTAATCAAGTTCTTTTTAGACTCGAAAATTTCTTAGGAACTAATTTATTACTAAATTTAGAAACGAAGTTACAAATAGTGGACAATAATATTGATTGGGATTCACTAAAACTTTATTTATTCCAAGAGTTCTGGCTATCATATGAGGCGACAATTGTTGCTTTAGAAATTTATGAACCGGGGTTAATTCGAGAATTACAGCGAACACTTATTTTAACTTATATAGACCGTGAGTGGAAAGACCATTTACAAAAAATGTCATTATTACGCGATGCAGTAGGATGGCGACGATATGGACAACGTAACCCATTATATGAATATAAAGAAGAGGCGTATAGTCTTTTCAAATGTCGGGGACTAGTTACACGACATTTAGTAATTTATGAACTTTTACGTTCAGCAATATTATAAATTTGAATTTTAGTTTTTAGTTATGACAAAACGAACATTATCAAACAAATCACGATACTCAATTTTAAAATTATCGGGTTTCCGTGCACGTATGGCAACGACGCAAGGTCGCAAAACAATTAAATCACGTCGCCGAAAAGGGCGTAAACGATTAGCTATTAATAGTTAATATTTAAAAATTATTCAAGTCAATCTATTAATTGACTTGAATAATACATAATTTTTTCGTTATTATGACTATAATATTAAGCTAAAAAACTAATATGTTAATTAACTAATGTATGAAATTTAATGATGAATTGATTCTTTTATTAAAAGCTAGATATCCAATTATATATATTAATACAATTGAAGAAGATCGAGTTGAATATGTTATTCGTAAACATATAAAAGCAAGCTTAAATCGTAGTATTTATAGTTGGGACTTCGTTGATGGCTATACAAATAATCCAAATAATGAAGGGTTTGCAAAACGAAATCCTTTACAGGCGCTCGAACTTATCGAACGTTTAACGTCCGAGACTCCTGCTTTGTTCTTACTAAAGGATTTTAATCGATTCCTAACAGATATTTCGATTTCTCGAAAATTAAAAAATGTTAGTCGAATCTTGAAGTTACAGCCAAAAACAATTATTATAATTGGCTCAGAATTTCAAATTCCTAAAGAACTACAAGATTTAATTACGGTTCTGCAATTTAATTTACCTTTAGAAAGTGAAATTAATCAAGAATTAACACGTTTAGTAACATCTTTAAATTTAAAAATTGACCAGCAGTTATTTGAAAGTCTAACTCGGGCTTGCCAAGGTTTATCACTTGAGCGAATTCGAAGAGTTTTATCAAAAATTATTGCTACACATAAAACTATTGATGAAAAAAGTATTGATGTTCTTTTAAGTGAAAAAAAACAAATTATTAGTCAAACCGAAATTCTAGAATATTGGGCCGTCAATGAAGGGATTGATAACATTGGCGGTGTTGATAAACTGAAGGAGTGGCTAAAAAAACGAAAAACTTCTTTTGGTTTAAAAGCATCTAATTACGGGTTACCAACACCTCGAGGATTACTATTAGTTGGTATTCAAGGAACTGGAAAATCTTTGATGGCTAAAGCTATTGCCAGTGAATGGCAATTACCACTTTTAAAATTAGACGTAGGAAAATTATTTGGTGGTATTGTCGGCGAATCGGAATCTCGGCTTCGTCAAATGATTGATGTTGCTGAAACTCTAGCCCCATGCATTTTATGGATTGATGAAATTGATAAAGCATTTAGTAATAGTGACAATCTAGGCGATAGTGGGACAAGTAATCGAGTTTTAGCAACATTCATTAGTTGGTTATCTGAGAAAACAAAACCTGTTTTTGTTGTAGCAACCGCAAATAATGTTGATATGTTACCATTAGAAATCATTCG
>MDSW01197687.1_pt1 | contig 10867 bp, 10 predicted proteins | sample 811171 | NCBI WGS metagenome assembly MDSW01 (sample SAMN05326641, study PRJNA326480) | marine metagenome | isolation source: seawater | place: Atlantic Ocean: North West | collected 2012 | reverse complement strand
TGCTCCTGGCGTCGCTCGTCGACTCAGCCATAGAGGAAATTGCCAAACCAGCCAATCGGCGACTGGCAGAACTTTATGTTTCCGCTGGCAAGACGCGAGCCGCAGCGCATCGTGTGCGAGAGCTTCAGCGCCGTTGGCCGGATGCGGATCTGAGTGAATTGGCCCTGCCTCCGACAACAGGTCTTGCAAGCTGGCCGTCAGGAAATGTTCACGTTACCAAGCCCAAAACGAGTATTGGGGTGGCTGGTCCGTTGTATGAGATTCCGATTGTGGATTGGAGCAATCCGTCTGATCCGTTCGCGACAGTTCGCGTTGAACGCAATGAAGCCCTGGTCATTGTCGATCCCGATGGTAACGACGCGCAGCGAATACGCGGTTTGAATAGCGTGAATAACGAAGCGAATAAGGCCTATCAGTTTGCTCAGGCTTCCGGGAACGGTAGCTTGATGTTGCTTGGGCAAGCGAATGAAATCGTCGCATTCAATTTACTGGCGGATGATAGTAGCAATGCGGTGTTGTGGCGTCTGAAGAAAACATCAAGCGTGAACAAGCAACAGCAAGTCACCGCGCGGCCTCTGCGCCGTATCTGGGGAGAACGACGTTGGAAACAGGTGGGGACTGGCGTCGGATTTGTGACGCTCCGAGGTGCGGTGGTCGTAAAAGACAGGCAGCTCATTTGTGCTAACCCATTGACGGGCGAACCTGTTTGGTGGCGAGACAACATTCCCGCAGACTGTAGTGTGTTCGGTGACGAGCGTTACGCGGTGGTGATTGCGGAAGAGGCTGCTACCGCTGACGTCTACAACGTCACCGATGGAGCTCTGGTTGGCTCGCGTCCGATCGGTCCTAGCGCGTTTCGCGTTGCGATGCATGGCATAAACATGTTGACCTGGGACAAGGGAAATCACGTGAAGCTTACCAATGTTGTCACTGGTAAAACGCTCTGGGAGCGGAAGTTGCAGCCAGGAGCGAAGGGGGCCATGGTGGGAGCGAACGAATTTGCCATGATGGAACGTCAAGGCGATTTCAGAGTCATCTCAGTTCGCACCGGTGAGGAAGTGGTGGCAGCAAAACTTGAGAGGGAACCGGCATTGCAGACACTGCATGTCTTTGACTCGCAAGATCAATACATGATCGTTGCCAATCGGCAGTTTGAAGGAAACTCATCGAGCAATGATGTGTCCTTTGAACCGATTTCCGTTCGTGGCTTGGGGATGGAATTCGTGAGCGGCAAAGTCTACGCCTGGGATAAGGCCAAGCAAAGTCTAAGCTGGCCTGCGCCAGCTTATGTCGAACGCTACGGTTTGTTGTTGGATCAGCCTAGTTCGCTGCCCATGTTGGTTTTTGCCCGACACGTTGCGCGTGGCGGAAGCCCGGTGGGTAATTCGGCACCAGCCAAACGGGCCACCGCTTTGCTCGGGATCGACAAGCGAACAGGGCAGGGGGTCTTGGATATGAATGAGCAGCAATTGCCATTTCAGACCACCGGCATGAAGTTGTTTGCCAAGCCAGCTGAGCAGTCGGTCACCGTGGTCGTTTCCAATCAACCCGTGGTGGCTGCCTACGTCGGTGGTGATGTTCCTCCGGAACCACCGTTTCGTGCTCCCCAGTCAGCACGCGGCATTCCCGATGTCGCCGATCAGCTCAAAGGGATGATTCAAATCTTTGGCCCGGCATTTCAGCGCAAATAAGCAACGATTTCAGGCCGTTATCCCACGTTGATGCATGAACCTTTACAGTTGGCAGTAATTCCATGGCCAAACTGTCAGTTAGGTGATTGTCCACGGACCTCGTCTTCATGCCCATCTACGGGCCGCAAACGGCAGCAAGCAATTACGGTACGTTCGCTGCTTACCGGTCGATTAACCCGGTAAAATTTTCGCAAATTGCCGCTGGGTGCGTTGACTGCCGCTGCATGTTTCGTAAACTACGCACGTGCGATAAGACGGGTATTCTTCCTGCAACGCGTATCTACTGGGGGGGGGCTGGATTGTGTGGCAGGCTCATCTTGCCTGTTCGGCAAAAGTCCTGATTTTGCCCCCGTTTTGTCTGTTGACCCAATTGTTGAACGTTCTCGCATGTGTAACAGGAGTGTAGCGATGAATCATGTAAGAATGCCGATGCGGCTCGCAGTGGTTGCGTTTGTCGTCATGGGCACGGTAGGTCAAGTGTATGCGCGGTGTGGTGGCTGCGTTCGGTCGTGTGGTGGCTGCCAGTCGACGTCGGACTGTGGCGGCAAAGCGAGTGCCAAGGAGTGTGGTACGACTTACGTCACGAAGACGGTCTACGTGCCGCAGCAGGTGACGGAAACACGCAAGGTGATGGTAACTGAGTACAAAAAGGAAGAACGTACACGTACCTACACCGTGAATCGACGGGTTGCTGTGCAGGAGGAAAAGACGGTCACGTATACGGTCATGGAGCCACAGCAGAAGACGAAGACGGTCAAGTATCACGAATTGGTTCCGGTCCAGCGGGAGGTGGAGTATTGCGTCAAGGTGCCTGTGTGGAGCGAAAAAACGGTTGACTACACCGTCCAAGTTCCGGTGACGACTCAAAAGGAAGTCACATACACGGTGCAAGTTCCAGTAACGACGCAAAAGGAAGTGACTTACACGGTCATGGTTCCGACGAAAGAAGAGCGTTCCCGTACAGTGACCCGCTGCGTTCCTGTCCAATCGACGAAGACGGTTACCTGCGATCGTGGTCATTGGAGCACGGTGACGGAAGAAGTGGCTGTTGGTAAAAGCTGCGGTGGTCGCCATCGATTGCTTGGTTGTCGTACACGTCATTGCGGCGGATGTGGTTCAAGTCGCAGTGGTTGCGGTGACTGTGCTCCAGCGACCCGTACCGTTTGTCGTAAAGTTTGGGTGCCGAACGTGGTCACGAAAGAAGTGCCTGTGACGACTTACAAGCGAGTTCAAGAGGAGAAAAAGTTCCACGTGACCGTTTGTCGGCCGGAGTGTCGTACAAAGACGGTTGACGTAGTTACTTGCAAACCGGAAACGCGTACGAAGATGGTCAACGTGACGACATGTAAAACGGAGACGCGTCAACGCACGGTCAAGGTTTGCTCCTATCGAAAAGAGACTCGCACGCGCACGATCACCGAGTGTGTTCCCGAAGAGCGCACAAAGGAAGTGACTTACACGGTATGCGTTCCTGTGCAAAAGACGCGCACCTGTATGGTGACGCGTTACAAATGTGTGCCTGAAGAGAAGACGGAAACATACACCGTATGTGTTCCACATCAGGTGGAGAAAGAAGTGGAAGTTACGGTTTGCAAAATGGTGCCGAAAGAGGTGACCGTCCCGGCCAAGCGTGGCTGCGGCGTCCGTCACCGACTGCTCGGTCGTCATCGCGGATGTGCTTCGAACTGTGGTGGCTGCGGCGGTTGCTGATTACACCGCGGTATGTGAAAACGAAACAAGGCCGGCTGATAGCCGGCCTTGTTTTTTGTATGTCGTGCCGTAGTGCCCGGGCACGTATGAGTACGACACTGCTTAGAATTCAGATGTGGATGCTTCATCAAAGACGTTGTCGATTCCAAGTCGCGACTTGAGTTGCTCGAACGCGTCGGAGTAACTGTCATTGGAGGAATGAACGTGCTCTGCTTCTGTGATGAATTTTAGGGAATCGTCGTGAGGAATGTTGTAGCGACGAAGGATGTGTTCGAATTTTTCCAAGGGCTGACCGTAGACGATGAGCATTTTGTGCTCGTCAAATTGCACCTCTTGGGGGACGGATGGGTTAAGGACAGCGATGCCGGTACAGCCGTCGTTTAGCAAAAGATCTTCAAAATCCCAAAGAATGCTCTGCAAGATTGGGATATCGATGTGCTCACGGTAGAGATCTTGTTGGCGTCGCGACTTGCTATGGCTTGTTTCGAGCACAACGTCAACTTCCGTTCCGAGTGGCTCAATCAATTCCATAAACAGGTCAAATAGCTTTTCGCTGGACGCCGAGATCATGATGACGGGTACCGTCGAATCTGCATCCCGATAGACGTCGTGTTTGTAACCTGTTCGCGGCACGACCTGCAGGTCATAGGAAGGACGAACCGCTTCGGTAAGTTGGAAATTACCGTAGGTTGAGACGCCGAGATGGGCCTCAAGTTCTTCGTCAGTTAAATGCTCGAAGCTACTGCGTTGGTCGACTGGAAGGCTTCCCTCATCCAGTACGTTTCTGAAAAATCGCTTAAGAAAACTCATTGGGCTTCCTGGGCATTCCAAGTTTCATCAGTTTGGGGAAAAGGGGGGAAGCTGGAAGTTGTTTACCCAAGAATAGGTCACAGTTTGCAGCAGGTGTCGCGTTCCGATTTGTGTCTGGTTTCGGCGGTCGTTTGTTGGCGAGCGCAAGTGTTACAACCGGTAAAAGCCGTGGAACCCAGCGACGGTTCTGTGGATGGCTATGCTTCTGGGAGTCAGCCATGGAAGGGAAAATGCCCGACTCCGTTGCTCGGACACAAATTGGTGGCCCGGGGGGACACTCTCCCAGGTTGGTTTTGTTGGTTCTTCAAGTTGGCGTTGATGAGTTTTCGATTTTTCTCCGCTAAAATAGCTTCTGTCGAATTTGACGATTTCTGTTGAGGGAAAAGATGTTCAGATGTGTCATCTTGGGTGCCGGGCTATCGTTGTTGCTTGGTTGCAGTCCAGTTGAAACCCCTACGGCTACCGGATCGGCTACCGGATCGGGCACGGTAAACGGCAGTCTTCCAAGTGAAACTTGGGAAGCCATTTTTTTGAATGACACCAAAGTTGGCTATCAGCACACGGTTTGGAAAAAGGATCAGGCCAAGTCGCAAGTGCTAATCACCAGCGAGCAGCGGATCGAGCTGAGAAGGGGGCTGGATATGAGTACTGTTCAGCAGAGCCTCAAGACAACCGAGACGACGGATGGTCGTTTGTTGACATTTTCCATGGAGACCAAAGCCGGGGCAGGGCCGGTGATGGTTTCTGGTGAAGTAGTGGACAGCTCCTTGGTTGTGACGACACCCGAAGGGGATCGCGAACGGCGGTCCTCGTTGCCATGGACAGACTCGATTGGCGGGTTGTTCGCGACTCAGCGGCTGTTGGTGGAAACCCCCATGAAGCCAGGCGAATCACGGACACAGCAATTGTTGATGCCAGGGTTGGGGAGTGTCGATGTCGTGGAGCAGCGACTCGAAGCGCTGAAAAGAGAAGCGACCATGGTTCTGCAGACTTCACGCGAGTTGCTCAAGATTCGCATGGTGTTAGATGTTGGCGATACAAAGATTGAAACGTTTTTATGGTGTGACGATGACGGGCAGATACTCAAACAACACATTCCCGCGTCGCGTACGCTCATCGTTCGGGTCTCCAAGGAAATTGCCTTAGGAGAGAATGACGAATCAATGGACCTTGCCTCGATGTCGATTGTTCGAGTGAAGACTCCGATTCGGCGTCCCCATGCCACAGCGTGGGCGCAATACCGAGTGACCCTGAAAGACTCTGACCCATCGAAAGTCTTTCCAGTGGGGTTGAGTCAGGCAGTGGAACGACGCGACGCGCATGGAGCGGACATCACGGTTCAGGCGGTCTCGCCAAACCGTCCCGCGCCGCCACTTGTGTTGGCTCCGAAACCACCGACGAAGGAGGAACTCGCTCCGAACCAATTGATTCAGTCAGACGATCCTCGTGTAATCAAAATTGCCAAGGAGGTGGATGGTCAGGAAGCGGGGGCATGGAAACTCGCGGTTGCTTTGGAGAAGCACGTGAATCGGATCATGAAACGGGCGACCTATTCTCAGGCTTTTGAGTCTGCTGCCACGGTGGCCCGCGACCTGACGGGCGATTGCACGGAACACGCGGTGTTGTTGGCGGCGGTGTGTCGCGCGCGCGGGTTGCCGGCACGTGTCGTTACCGGGCTTGTCTATTCCGAGGCGCATCGCGGTTTTGCCTACCATATGTGGACTGAGGTCTGGGTTGAAGATCGTTGGATACCGCTGGATGCAACGCTCGGCCAGGGTGGGATTGGCGCCGCGCATTTGAAACTAGCGGACTCCAGCTTGGCAGGGCGTTCGGAGTTTAATGCGTTCTTGCCGGTCTCGAAGGTGCTCTGGCAGCTGGAGGTGGAGGTAATTGGGTTCCGGTGATCCGTTTCGCTGGGGAGGTGATTCGTAAGCCACGTAATTACAAGGTGTTGTGAGCAGAATTGAGAAGCTGGAATTCAAGATGAAATCCGCTAAGATTGGGGGGCACGTGTCGAATACTACCTGTCCACACGAGATTGCGAGCAGCAGAGTCCAGCTGCCGCGGTGGGGACAAAAGCAAATCTGACGTCATCCTCGCGACGTCGTCAATTCACGCTCACGGAGTCGAATGATGTCTGAAGCTGAGTCACACGAAGAACGGAAAGGCACGCGGGTTACGTTTCTCGATCAAACGGGAGCCAAGTCGGTGGATGCCGTCATCGCGGATACGGTCTCCGTGAAACGTATTTTGCCCAATATCATCACCAAGATGAATCTCCCGGTGATGGGGCCGGATGGGCAGCCCATGAGTTATAGCTTGGACCACAAAGAAGGTGGCAAGCGGCTTCACGAGGAGCAGACCCTGGTCGCGGCGCAGGTGAATGATGGCGACCATTTGATTATCTACCCCGAGATTGTTGCTGGATGAGCGTAGCGGTCTCTTGGGTTTGCAATGATGGTGAGGTTGACTGGTTCATCTAGTCTGAAATGGCCACAAGCACCGCACTCGTGTCTTGAAGAGGATGCACATTGCGGTTCACAATGAAAGAAACGTTGCGGTTTACAGGTTTTCGTTCATCCGCTTGTGGAAATCCATACGGAAGGGAGTTGGTTCATGCGCGAGTCGCCTCGGATTCGCCGGCTGAGAAGTGATCAACGAGCCATGGAGCGTCTCCGTGAGGAAAGCTCGATTATTAGCTATACAGCTTGGGGAGATCCTTTTGATCGGTACTTAGTGCGGTTTCAGGGATTGGGTTTCTATCGTCCCGAAGGCACGCACGAAACGAAGATTAGAGAGCAGCACGAAGTGGCGATTGAGCTGGGTGCTTCATACCCCAGGATGATGCCGGAGTTGCGTTGGCAAACGCCGATCTTTCAGCCAAACATTTCGGCTAGTGGCGTTGTTTGTCTGGGAGGTTATGGGACGTATTGGGTGCCCAGTCTGAACTTGGACGAACTGTGCGAAATGCTGTGGGATATGATTCGTTACAAGAACTTTGATGTCGAAAGTCCGTACAACCGTGACGCTGCCTTGTGGGCTCGGCAGCAGGGGAGCGCTCAGTTTCCGATAGACCGGCGCCCGATCCGCGATCGTTTGGCGGCGAAGAGTTCTTGCGAAACGTCGGAGTATCCTACCGTCGCTGTGCCGACTGCGACGAAGCCACCGTCTGTGGATGACGAAATCATGATTATTGATGCCGAAGTTGTGGAAGCTTCAGACGCACAGCAACCCGTTGACGATGACATCTTGTTTATCGAGTAATTGATCAGGTGCTGTATGATTCAACCGATTCCAAAACCTGCTCCTGTGCGTGAGCGAGATAAAGAGGCGAAACAGGTTGGGATTGTTTATGACGATGCCACACTGGTATTCGTGCATGAGCGCGTCTTGGAAGAGATCCTGGACTACTCCGAGCAGGATGCGACCCGCGAATTAGGAGGCTTCCTTGTTGGCGGTGTCTATGTTGACTCACGCGAATACGTTGAAATTGCGCATTATGTTCCAGCGGTAGATGTTAAGTCACGTGCGGCATCGCTGACGTTTACCCATGAAACGTGGGCAGCGATGACGCGGGAAGTTCAGCGCCGCTATCCAGAAGACATGGTGGTAGGTTGGCACCATACCCATCCCAACTTTGGAGTGTTCTTGTCGGGTTACGATTTGTTTGTGCACAAGAATTTCTTTAGCGAACCTTGGCAGGTCGCCATGGTGGTAGATCCGCAACGGACGGAGTTTGGTTTTTTTCAGTGGCGTTGTGGTGAGATTGTTGACTGCGGCTTTGTGTGTGTGCGTGATGGCGGCCATGGTGCGGCGGAGCCAGCGGAATGCTCTGGTGATAAGGTAGATTAATGTCCGACGATTCACTGCTCATCGATGAAGACGATCGTTACTCACGATTGCGCTTGATTGCGTGGTGGGACCAGCAGAAGCTGTCGGCAGCCAAAGTCCTGGTCGTGGGTGCGGGCGCGCTGGGAAATGAGGTTCTGAAGAATCTCGCACTGTTGGGAGTAGGCTCGATTTACCTCGTTGACTTCGATGCGATCGAGGAATCGAATTTGACGCGATCGGTATTGTTTCGCCAACGCGATTGTGGTCGTGATAAAGCGATTGTGGCCGCGGAGATGTTGCAAGATATTAATCCCGATACGCAGATTGTGGCGGCGCGGGCGAATATCATTACCGACGTTGGATTAGGCCTCTTTCGTGACGTCGATGTCGTCATTGGTTGCCTGGACAATCGTGAGGCGCGACTGTGGGTGAACCGGCAGTGTTGGAAAGTGGGTACTCCGTGGGTTGATGGTGGAATTCAGGAGATCAACGGGGTCTGTAAGGTGTTTGTCCCACCGCACGGCGCTTGCTACGAATGCGCGATGACGGAAACGGATTACCGACTCATTAATCTCCGGTACAGCTGTCCGTTGCTTCGACAAGAGGACTTGTTGGCGGGAAAAGTGCCCACTGCACCTACGATCTCGTCAATGATTGGTGGGATGCAGGCACAGGAAGCTTTGAAGCTGATCCATGGCATGGAAGTTTCTGAAGGCCATGCGTTGGTTTACAACGGGGTTGCCAATAACTTCTACAAGACGAAATATCAGCACCGAGAAGATTGCTTGAGTCACGAGACGTACCCAGAGGCACTTGCTTTGCCGCTTTCCGCCCGTCGCGATACGGCAGCAGACCTGTTTGAAGCCGTTGCCACCGCGCTGCAGGTAGCAGGCCCACTCAAATTGGAACTAGACCGCGACCTGGTCGTTTCTTTGGATTGCCAGGCCTGTGGGGCACAGAAGCGAGTGATGCGGCCTCTGCCATTGGTCAGTATGCGTGAAGCCGAATGTGCACAGTGCGGTGAACTTTCTCGGCCCAATCTGACCCATGTGGTCGAATCGACTGCTGAGTTGGCCGGGGAGAAACTCGAAGCGTTGGGGATTCCGGCTTATGACATTGTCCGGGTGTTCACCGAGCAGGGTGAGCAAACGGTCCTGCTTGCCGGAGATGCGGATGCGCCCCTGTGACGGGTCTGTTCGTTGCTGCGGGGATGGGATGAGGTAGCAGGACAAGGAAAGCATGGCTCCCACGTGGAGATCGAAGAATTGTGAGTGACTTTGACATTCAATTTGGAGACATGGAGGAAGCTACGCCCGAGGTGCATCTGCGTCCGGAAAAGAACAAGCATTATGCTTGTGTTGCTTACGGACAGCCCAACTCGCACGATCTGCCGATTTACGTCGATATCGATGTTCAACGTGATATGGAAGAGCACGCGTTGGCAGACACAAGTGTGGAATTGGGAGGCGTGCTGCTAGGCGGTCAATACGAGGATGAAGCTGGGCAGCCTTTCGTTGTCGTGACAGATAGTCTGCGTGCTGAGCATTATGAGAGTACGAAGGGCAGCTTTAAATTCACGCATGAAACCTGGGAAAAGATTACCCGGCAACGCGAGGAATTTCCGGACGATTTGCAGATGGTGGGGTGGTACCACACGCATCCGGACTGGGGAGTGTTCTTGTCCGGCATGGATATGTTTATCTGCGACAATTTTTTTAACCGCCCGTTGGATGTTGCTTTGGTAATTGATCCATGTCGGCAGGACCGTGGAATGTTTATGTGGACCGGAGATCCACACGAACGCGTTCGACGGACGGACGGTTTCTATCTCATTGGTTCGCGATTCCGAGATCAGGAGTTGCGTAATTACTCCGCTCAATTAGAGAGTGAATATACGATGGCAGATCCCAGGTATAGCAACATGCCAGGTAGCTTTGGTGCTCCGGTCGTGAATGTCACACGGGAAGCGAATCATTGGCAGACGATCGCCGTATTGGGGATGTTAGCCATGCAATTCTTGCTAGTGGCATTCCTGTTTTGGAGAACGATGGAGCCGGTGCCCGTCGCCGACGCCGAGCCATCGCAGGAGGACCGCCAGCAACTCAAGCAGATCGCAGCGGATTTGGAGTTGCGGGCGAAGGTCGTTGCGCGCGAGGAAGCTTTCTTGAATCAGTTCTACGCGACGGATGATCCGGCCACTGGGGTACAGTTAGTAACTGAGAACAGTCAGCTGAAGCAACAAAACCTGGACCTGAGGAATACGGTTACCGGCTTGAGTGCGAAGGTCGATTTGGACCAGCAGGCATTAACCAGGCTGAATGATTCGCTGGACCAATCCCGTGCCGATTACGCCAACGCCACAGAGCGTTTGCTGGGGACGCAAAAGCAACTGGAAGAACAAAGTGGTGAGATCAAGTTGCTCAAAGAAAGGATTTCCAATTTGTCGGGAGAGGGACAGGAAAATCAGGCGGGTGCAGAGGGAGCTCAGCTTCTGGGGGTTAGCCTCTGGATTTGGGTGAGTGGTGGTGTCGCGGTGGTGGTCGGCGCGATTGCTGCAACTCTGTGGACAGCGCAGCGAAATGATCCGCAAGAAGAGCACGAAGAAGCCCAGGTCCAAGAGTCGGATTCGGATTCTGATTAGGTTGGTGGTGAAACAGTAATATTGTCCAGGTTAAGGGACTCACAACGTGTCAGACCTATCAAGAGACGAGCGACTTGCCGCGGATTTAGAGAATCTGCGATCGGTGAAGAAACGGAGTGAACTGTTTGATTTTGAGTGTAATGGTAATGCACCTGATCGTTATACGTTGATCTTTCATGGCAAG
>MDSW01051937.1_pt1 | contig 10867 bp, 11 predicted proteins | sample 811171 | NCBI WGS metagenome assembly MDSW01 (sample SAMN05326641, study PRJNA326480) | marine metagenome | isolation source: seawater | place: Atlantic Ocean: North West | collected 2012 | reverse complement strand
TGCTGCTCAGGACAGTGATCTGACAGCGAAAGAGGAGTCCGGTGAGTCGCCGGAACTCGTAAGAACTCGTGAACAGTTTGAACTGGCCACGTCGCTTTACCAGGAGGAACAGTTCGCTGCAGCTGTTTCAATTCTGGAAAAGATGTCAAACGACAGTGGAGAAAATCGTTATACGGAATGGGCGCGGGAGCAGTTGCCGAAGGCTCGGGCGAAGGCCGAAAAAGCTTCTGACGTGGCAGTGGCTGAAGAGGATTCCGAAGACGACGAAGACGGAGACTATTGGACTCAGGATTTTGATGCCGCAGCGACGCTCGCTGAGTCGCCTTCCTTGAGGCAGGATCGGGTCCGTGATCGCCGGCGCAAACGACAGCGAGTGCAAAAGATAAAGACCGGGATGGCGATGGCTGTCGGAGCCGCCATTGTGTTGCTGGCCGCTGCCGTCGCGAAGGAAGTGTTCTTTTCCGGTGGTGATGCCGACGGCCCTGCGCAGAACGACAATCAGTCACAGGCTGGAAGGCCCGGCGGAAACGGCGGACAGATCACAGATGCCGGGACTGGCGGACAGGGAGATACTCGACCTCGCCAGCAGATCAGCTTGGAACAGCGCAATGGTACAGCACAGGGGACTCAGCCCGGGCAGTCCGGTGACGGACCCGGGTTTCGGAATAATGGTCAGCAGCCGCCGTGGCGACGACCGTACCAGGTCCTGATCTCACTGGATACCAACGGCGATCGGAAACTGACAATGGCGGAGCTGCAGGCGGCGTCACTCAATGACCCAATTATCACTCGAGCGATCCGTGAGTTTGCGAAATTCGACAAACTCAAGGACAACGCACTGGATTCCACAGAACTTGAATTCCTTGTTCGTCCGCCGCATCAGCAGGGACCAGGTGGACGGGGACCTGGAGGCCGCGGACGGCCAGGGCAGGGCGGTGGACCCGGAGGTCCTGGCGCAGGGCAGACTGGTCAGCCAGGGACCAATAATCAGGGTGGGTTTGCACCCGGAGGCAACGGCCTCGGGGGTATTGGTAGAGGCGGCCGACCCAGACAGGGCGGGGCACCTGGGCAGGCGGGCGACAGTCAGTGAGATTGCTGCTGTGACACAACCGCAACTGCAGTAACGGAGCCTGCAGACCGCAGCGCTTTGCAACTCCAGCTGATTGTCCCTACGATCGAATCTTCCTGCAGGGAGATCCGATGAGTTACCGATTCTGCTCCACCGTACGAACCATTCGCCCGACTCTACTTGTTCTGTCAGCGTTTGCCGGGTTATGTACTGCCCTTCCGATATGTCATGCTGAATTGCTGGCCGGCGCTGCCAAAGTAGATATCACGTCAGACGACGCAGGACCGGTTCATGGCCGTCTCCATGCCCGCGCCCTTGCCTTGCAGGAGAGGGATACGATTTCAGTCATCGTGACACTGGATGTCGTTGCGGTTGGAGAAATTGGCTACATCAACAATTCGTGGCTCCCGGCAGTTCGCAAAGAGCTCAGTGACATCAAAGGGTTCGATCCCAAACACCTGATCGTAAATGCCAGCCACTGTCATGGCGTTCCTGCGAAGGACTCGGCCGCTCGAACGGTGAAAGCAATACGCGAGGCGATTCAAAGGCTGGAACCCGTCCGAACGGGAGTGGGAACCGGATCGGAAGATCGCATCATGGAGAATCGCCGAATTGTCATGAAGGACGGTTCGGTGGTTGACGTGCGTCATGCGTATTCCATGCCGGCAGAAGAAGACGTTGCAGGCGTGGGACCGATCGATCCGGAGATTGGCGTCCTGAAACTTGAACGCGTTAAGGATGGCACCACGCTTGCCGTCGTCTACAACTTTGCCTGCCACCCGATCCAGGGAGTACCAACCGGCGCCAATACGGCCGATATTACCGGATTCAGCTCGGAAGTCATTGAAGACAACCTGGACGAAGGGACGGTTGCCTTATTTGTGCAGGGCTGCGGCGGCGACATCAATCCTGCGTTCTATAAGAGTACGGGGCTGCCCAGAAATGCAGAGCCGCTGGGGAACATGCTGGGACTGAGTACGTTAAAAGCCGTTCGGAAAATCAAATGCAGTGATACGGGTCCCCTTCGCATTCATAGTGAACAGCTCGCGCTGCCTCGGGCGGACCTGGCGGATCGGATTGCCGCGATGGATCTTGAACAGGAACGCCTGCTGCGAGCTCTCGGCGGTACCACGCTCAACCTGAAGTCTTTCCTGCCATTGGTGGTTCGATACCGACTCTCAGATGGCTTTCCATCTTACTATTCGCACAGTTACCTGAATGAAAAGCAGTTGGGGAAGATCAACCTTGAAACGCTTGATCGCAACAACCGAGCTGCCATGGACGCGTACATCCGCAACATCATGACCATGGAGAAACTTTCGCGACTGCAGATTAATCGCAGGCTCCTGGAAAAGCATCAGGACAGCTATGTAAAATCCGGACGCAAAGACCTCGATGTTGAGGTCGCAGGACTGCGAGTTGGCGGATTTCGCATGGTTACCTTTCCAGGTGAACTTACCGTTCCGATTGGGCTGAATCTCAAGAAGTCGGCACCGCATCCAAACACATTCGTCGCCGGATATACAAACGGCTACATCTACTATTGTCCGACTGCTGAGCAGTTGAAAAACGTCGGCGGCGCACAGGAGGATAGTGATTGCATGCTGGCACCGGCATGGCAGCAGATCTTTGAGGACAAAGCCCTGCAGATTCTTGGCAAACTGGAATAGCTAACGAGAGACATTGCGTGATATCGAAAATTCCTGCACTGATTCTACTGACACTGATCGGCATTGCCCGAGCGGCCGACCCCGTGGAAGTCATCAATATCTGGCCGGATACTCCTCCAGGACCTGAACGCGAAGTGGGTGAAGAGAAAGATATTACCAAACCCACGGATAGACTTGTGGGCGGCAGCCGGATCATCAAGCTGGCGAACGTCGCGACACCACAGGCACACGTTTACATTCCTTCAAAAAGAAACTCCGGCTCATCCGTTGTGGTATGTCCGGGGGGAGGTTACAGCATTCTGGCGTGGGACCTGGAAGGGACAGAGGTTGCTGAGTATTTGAATTCGATCGGCGTGACGGCCATTGTGCTGAAGTATCGCGTTCCAACACGGTCTGTGGCCCCCAAATGGTTGCAGCCTGTCCAGGATGCTCAGCGAACAATCTCCATTGTTCGGTCTCGCGCGAAGGAGTGGGGACTTGATGGCAGCAGAATTGGGATCCTCGGATTTTCTGCGGGTGGCCACACTGCTGCGATGACTGCGCTCACAGCAAAACGCCTGTACGAACCGGTGGATGATCTGGACAAGGCATCGCACAAGGCGAATGCCGGCATCCTGATCTACCCGGCCTACCTCAGTAACCGAGAGCAGACAGCGCTGCAGGATGATGTGAAGGTCACCAGAGATGCCCCGCCCATGTTTATGGTTCACGCGTATGATGACCCGGTGACGCCGGCGAGCAGCCTGCTGCTGGCACTTGAACTCAAGCGCCAAAAAGTGCCCTGCGAACTGCACATGTTTGATGTTGGTGGACATGGATACGGATTGCGACCCGTAGATGGTCTGCCGGTTACTCGATGGCCACGACAGTGTACAGCATGGCTTGTTCGCAACGGCTGGGCGGCGTCTCCTGAATAGATTCCCTGTGCCTGCCAGGAATAAAGTGGACTTTGCCAGAAGCCCCATCGCCAATCACAGCGCCGTCTGCTGAAAACCCAACTCTCCGATCTGACATTTACTTTTGAATCCCCAACGAGACTCTCCCATGAAACGCCGAAGCTTCCTTGCAACCTCAGCCGCAGCTGCGGGCTGTATGGTGACACCACTATTCGCCGGACGTTCTGACGCCAAACCACTGTTCGAAGTTTCACTTGCGCAATGGACCATCAATCGTGAGTTGCGTTCCGGCAAAGTTGATAATCTGGACTTTGCGAAGGTGGCACACGATCACAACATCTTTGCAGTGGAGTATGTCAACCAGTTCTTCATGGACAAGGCCAGGGATACTGCATATCTAAAGCAGATGAAGCAGCGAGCAGAAGATCACGGCGTGAAGAGTCTGCTGATCATGTGTGATCGAGAAGGTCAGATTGGAGATCCGGACGATAAGAAGCGAGCTCAGACAGTCGAGAACCATAGAAAATGGATTGATGCTGCAAAGTTCCTTGGGTGCCACTCTATCCGTGTGAATGCCGGCAGTGCTGGCTCATGGGACGAACAGGTTAAGCTGGCCGCAGATGGTCTTGCACGGCTCACAGAGTTTGGAGCTGAAGCCGGGCTGAACGTAATCGTTGAAAACCACGGCGGGCTCTCCAGCAACGCAGACTGGCTGGCGGAGGTGATTGCGAAAGTTGATCACAAGCGCTGCGGGACGCTGCCTGACTTTGGCAACTTTCGAATTTCCAACGGAAAGAGCTATGACTCTTATCGTGGCGTGAAGAAGCTGATGAAGTGGGCAAAAGGCGTTTCCGTCAAGGATCGAGTCTTCGACGATAACGACAGAAGTTCGGCACTCGACTTTGACAGGATGCTGAACATCGTGCTTGACGCTGGATACAGCGGCTATTGCGGGATCGAGTTCGGTGGATTTGCCGGCCTCAATAAGTCGCGCGAACTGCTTGAAAAATCCAGAGAACGGCTGGCAGAGAAACGCGAGGCCAAAAGGAAGTAGGCTGTTGGCCGGCCCTATGTCGTGTAGTTCTGAATCTCCGTGGCCGAGTCGTTCATTGAATTCGACAGGTTGCCGGAGACTATCAGAATACTCGCGATACACGCGACAATGATCAGTCCCAGCATGAACGCGTATTCAACGGATGTGGCGCCGTCTTTCGAGTTACAGAATTGTCGAAGTGCAGTCCACATATAGGTCGCCCTGTTGTTACGGTTGTTTCATCTCTACCCAAACATAAGTCCTGAACCAGTGCGCGATGTCTTATCTGCACATTCGTCTGTGACACGAGGGGATGCGACTTCCGGTCGCGTGCACAATCTGCACAACCGGTATTATTCTGGTGTTTGTCTGTTCATCAAATCAGACGGTCATCGGCTGTTCGGCAACTTGTGACGTCCGGGGTGACGGCTGAACATCATTTGTTCGCTGCAATTCAGCGATGCGATTGAATTCGTCCGCCAACTCGTGCCAGTAATCTTCGTTTCGGAATGCCAGTGGCTGAACTGGCTCTCCATCTGCAAGTCGGCTCATTTCCCGTCTCAGACGGACGAGGGGACCCGCAATCCGATGGCTCGTCCTGAGCATGTCGAACAGAATGAAGGGCGTCAGGCAGGCCAGTCCGGTCAGCAGTCCTGTATATTGCTGAACAACTGCTACAAAGTGCTCAAAGACCAGGGTTTGAGGTGCCTGCCATGTTCGCCACAGTGTGGCACCAACAAGGACAAAACAGACGCATGCCACTGCATAGCCAACGCATCGAGCAATCAGCATGCCCTGCACCTGTTTGTTGACGAACTTTTTTCTTCTCAATGGCTTCGTCACTCCATCCTCTCGATCTCGCATGTCTAGTACTTTCATTCAGGTGAGATAGCTCTTGATCGCGTTTGATGAAGAGTCCATGCTGTTTCCCAGTGAAGTTGCCAGCACCTGAGTGGCCCCGATGCACGCGGTCACGATCAGCATGAGCATTACTGCGTACTCAACCGATGTGGGCCCGTCTTCTGAGGTGAGGAATTTCCGAATGCTTTGATACATTGTTCGTTTAGGCCCGCGAATGATGAATTGTCATAAGGGGATCTGCTCGCGCTGGTACTCAGCTCGGCAGTGGTAAAGTTAACGTAGGTCGGGTTTGCACCCAGGTCGCAAAAACCCTCCGTTAGTTAATTCAAATCCATAGTAGATTTCCGTACAGGTGGTCGGCCTGTAGCGGTAGTATTGTCTGTGATCGAATCTGTGTTCAGGTCACGCTGGTTGTCGCCCATGCGGAAGGTCCTGGAATTGCGTCTGGAATCTCACCTCCTTCACTCATCCGCATCTCTCGGAGACGTTGGTCATGAAGCTCGCACTTCCCGCTTTAGTCCTGCTGTTGCTTGTTTGTTCAGCGCCCTCAGCATCTGCTCAGTGTGGTCCGGCCTGCGGTGTGGGTCAGCTGGCATGGCTGACTCCACAGGGGCACCGTGGCGCAGACTTCACTGCTGCCTGCCGCGCGCATGATCAGTGCTATTCGGCTGGAATCTTTTCACGACGGGACTGTGACCATGCAATGCTGGAGGATCTCAACCGCGCGTGTCGCTACTCCGACAATCCGCGGGCCTGTATGCGTCGTGCACGATTCATGCACCTGCACGTCCGGATTTGGGGCGGACTCTTTTACGGTCGCTGAGTTATTTGCTCTGCGTTTCGTCTGACGGCCTGTTGCAGGCTTGTGCCCGCAGCTAAACGCTTCCGCAGCTAAACGCTTCCGCAGCATCGCTACCCATGTGGAGATGGTGATCTGCTGGTTTCCTGCCTTGCACGTCGTGCCGATCATCTGCATTGAGATTGCACTGCGCATCCTGCAAAAACCATCGCACTGAATCTCTGGCCCACGTCTGATAAGTGAGTCGAGAGGGATGAACTCCGTCACTGAAGAGTTCCCTGAAATTGACGCCCAGGCGCTGTTCGCGGGCCAACTCTTCGAGAGTTCCCGTTCGATTGTCAAAGTAGACATCCGGCAGGCTGTCGGCGACTTCCTGCAATTCGTCGCTGAGCAACTCTCCAAGTCTTCCTATCGTTCTCTTCATGAGCCGGGAAAACGCCGGAAACTCGCGAATGGGAGGCAGCCGTACGAAGAACACAGGGACGGTGCCGCACCTGTCTCGAACGGTACGCACGAGTTGCATGATTTCTGCTCGAAACCTGCGAGGAGAACGGAGACGAAATGCGTCGTTGCCTCCTGTGCCAACAACCACCAGATCGGATTGCGGGTCAATTCGAGGAATTAGCGAGCGGGTTATTCGGCTCGTGACAAATCCACTTCTGGCGAACACTTGCCAGTGCACTCGGCGCGTCAGCTGTGAGGCAATTTCCTGACTGAAGCTGCCGGCAAACGCCTCTTTGTGAGTGGCCGCGCCCAGTCCAGCCATCGAACTCTCGCCGACGAAGGTGATCCGGAGTGATGAAGCATTTTCTTCGCCAATGGTCCCCGAAGGTCCCCTGGCATTTCGGAGCCGAGGGATTTCCGCGCGCAATCGTCTCCCCTGGAGATACAACAGCGGCAGCGCTGGAAAAGAGAGGGCCGCTCTCAGCATGTAAGGAACGTGCATTCTTTCAATGCCCTGTGAGTCTCATCAGAGCCTGACCAGTTTGAATCGATTTCCCAATGGCAGAGCAACTCGGGTCGGTGTTCCGATGCTTTTCACTCAGATGGACCGAAAGCACGCCCTGTTTATTCCGGAAAGTCCTGTTGCTGATTGGCAGCCCACTCACCCAGCGATATCGCTTCTGCCAGTCGTTCCGAGTCAGGTTCCCAGCGATCGGTCCCCGAGACCGGCAAGCATCGCGCCACTCCGAAAACCCGGAATCCCCCGGATGACACCTGTCGCACCAGCACCTCGACGCAACCGCGTGGGTGCTCAAGAAATAATCGGCTGTGAGATCCTCCATAGTCAGACATACCTCGTTGTAGACGCAGTGTAACAACCGGCCAGCAGCTGTTTTCTGGAATGAGAATTCCGGTTCCAGACACTGGATTCGACGTTATTTGCGGGAGCCGCAATCGGTTAACCCGGCGACGGGCATCTTTCGAAAGGCGGAACGGTGACAGTGATAAACAGGGAGTTTGAACAGACGGGAGGCGGACCCTTTACAGCCGTCGACAGGGAAATGTCCTATCGCAGACGTGCCAAAGAACTGAAAGAGTCAGCAATCAAATTTGTCGGCTCTGTGGAATTTGAGTTTTCGGAGCGTTTTCCGCCGTCAGGTACTGCGATGGTGGAAGAAGAGGATGTCTCGTCAGGCGATTACCATCACCGTCTTCTGACGGCAGCAGAAGAACGCGAGCTCTTTCGCCTGATGAATTACCGAAGGTCAACTGCCAGCGAGATGATCGAAGAGCTGGACGTGGACGACCCGGATCACCCACTGGTGGACCTGATCGAACAGCAACTCAGGGAAGCTGATGCGATTCGCGATCGAATCATTCACGCGAACCTCAGGCTCGTGTTTTCAATCGCCCGAAAGTTTGCTTCGAGTCCAGTGGAAATGGATGACCTGATCAGCGACGGGAACATGATCCTGTTGCGAGCTGTGCAGAGTTTTGACTACAGCCGAGGATTTCGCTTCAGTACTTATGCCACGCACGCAGTGCGCCGGGAGTATTACCGCAGCTACCGGCAGCGAAAACGCAGAGGCAGCCTTGAACTCCTGACAGAGCCTGAAATCCTGTCGAACTCGATCGAGGATGTTGACGGTGAGCCGGAGATTGTGGCTCGTTCCAACCGGGCCACGAATCTTCAGCGGCTGATGAAACGCCATCTGAGTCCTCGCGACTATGAAATACTGACGATGCGACTGGGACTCGATTCTCAGAAGCGCGCATGTACCCTGCATGAGGTTGGAATGCGATTTGGGATCAGCAAAGAGAGGGTGCGGCAGTTGCAGCACAGAGCAATTGATCGGATTCGTTCACTGGTTCGCATCTCAGGAGACCAGATGCTGCCGGTTTCGATTTGATTACCAGGATCTGAATCTGCTCCCATCCGCGAGTTGCCGTCATGACGACGGACCATGAAACTCCGGTTAGCACACCCCATATGAGGACGCCCTGAATCCAGATGAATCTGTCGCGTCCTCGTTCACGGATGCGTTGTCACTTTTACCATTTGGAATCAGGTTTTTCAGGCATGGGGTGTCCGGGTGTGGCTTTGCATTCGGCAGCTGTTTTGGAGCGAACGGAAGGCTGGCTCCAAACCTGTCTGCGAGCACTTTCGCCCGGTTGCTTTCCGTCATGGGCGATTGTTGATGTTCCGGATGTACTTGTTCCATGCCTTCACAGAAGCTGGAAAAAACTCTTCCGGTTTTTGGGGTACTGCAAATCCCTGCAGGCCGACGGGGCCGTCATAATTCATGGTCCTGAGTACTTTCAGGACCCGAGCGACATCGAATGTTCCATCACCCAGTGGCTGGATCAGGCGATTCCATCCCATGCGTGTGGTGTCTCCGTCGTCTGCTCCGTTGATTGAGACGAGCATGACGTGCGGGAATGCCCCGGTCAGTTCCTGCTCAAGGTTGTCCGGTCCGACAGTGCGCAGGTAGTGACACAGATTGAAGACAGCGCCAACATTGTCTCGTTTTACCTTGCGGGCGATTCGCACCCCGTCACTGAATCGCTCTGCCCAGAGACCAACGTGCATATAAATGCCAATTCGGACATTCAGTGGCCTGGCAAAGTCCGAAAGTTCCCGCAGTACTTCAACGCACCGCTCATCGCCAGCGGGATCGGATCGCGGATGTTTGCCGCTGTGAACATGAAACCAAAGGTAATGAATCTGGCCCTTGTGTTTTGTGAGTACCTGCTTCAGATTCGCGTCGTATGGCTGTTTGCTGTCGAGATCGAGCTTGAGATACAGCGCATGCAGTTTCAGGTTTCGTTTTGCAAGTTCCGGCAGGAAGGCGTCCACCCGTCCGAGTCCCATAAGCTCGACTCCATCGAAGCCTGCTGTCTGGACCATGTCCGCGAGGTAGGCAGGGTCATTCTTTGTTGCATTCGCAAACCCAGTCTGGAACGCAAAAAACTCGGGATGAAACTTACCGTCGTCGTTGCACGCGCCAAAGTTGAGCATGACAGCGCTGGACAGAATCAGTGGAATGGAATGTTGCATCCCGCCATTGTCTTCGCGGCAGGCCAAAATGCCACTGAGGAGAGATGAGTCCGACGTCTGGCTGGACTGTCTACCAATTCCGATCAGACCTCGCTGGCAACAACTTCTGCTGTCACCACTGAGGCTGGTGAATCCTGAACTGCATTGGTGCAACTGCCTGATGCTTCAAATTCGGAAGCATTATTGAGGGTGATGCTGGAGATCTGTGCGAGTGCATTGCCTGTGAAAAATGCCTCACTTCTCTTCATCCTCCGTTGACTCTGCTTTGTAGTGGGCGGACGTGTATTTCAGTTCGGCTTTAACTTCGAAGTTCTCTGCAGTTTGGATACCTTCTGGTTCTTCATCCGGCGCAGCTGAGTCCCGGGCGTACAGGGGGACCACGATCAAACACGTCACTCTGGCAATTCTGCTCTTCACATTCGACGCTCCGTCGAATTGAACGCTCCCGGAGTTCAGATACCGTCTCATCCCCTGCTGCGCTCGCACCGGCCTTGTAGCCGGAATGAGGAACGGAGTGACGAAGTCCGGCGTCTGGTGACGTCGTCCGGCTGGGCGACATCACCCAAACAATTCGCTCATCTCAATGCCCGTGCTGTCGCCGAAATTCCCGAGCGGAACGTCCATGGCGTTGGCGATGCTGACGAACAGGTTCGCGAGGCAGTGTTTCTGTTCGTCGTAGGTCACGAACTGTCCGGTCCGGTGACCGAGCTGTTTTCCACCCGCCAGAATCAATGGGTAGTTGGTGTTGTCGTGCACCCGTGATGTGGCGGCTCCCTGGAAGATCAGACAGCGGTCGAGCAGCGTGCCATCTCCTTCAGGTGTCTCTTTGAGTCTATTGAGGAAGTAAGCCAACTGTTGTGAGACGAACTGGTCCCACAGCCCCCATTCCTTGAAGCCTTCAGCGTCCTTGGCTGCAGAGTGACTCAGTTGATGCAGGTCCTTCTTCAGCCCAATTCGTTTCGACAGATTATTCGTTGGGGCCGTCCCGCCTTCGGAAGCAATCTGATAAGTCGCCACTCGAGTAATGTCTGATTTGA
>MDSW01164719.1_pt1 | contig 10868 bp, 10 predicted proteins | sample 811171 | NCBI WGS metagenome assembly MDSW01 (sample SAMN05326641, study PRJNA326480) | marine metagenome | isolation source: seawater | place: Atlantic Ocean: North West | collected 2012 | reverse complement strand
AAGGCCGGCGAGCAGAAGGCGGACGCTGGCGAGCAGCAGGCCAAGGCCGGCGAGCAGAAGGCGGACGCTGGCGAGCAGCAGGCGAAAGATCTTCAGCCTGAGTCGCCAGCCGATGCCAATATGGAGGACGCCGGCGAGCAGGAGGCGGACGCCGGCAAGCAGGAGGCGGACGCCGACAAGCAGGAGGCGGACGCCGGCGAGCAGAAGGCGGACGCTGGCAAGCAGAAGGTGGAGGACAACGAGATTCTCCCCCATGATCCTGGTCCGGAGCGCGACAACGCCCTTGTTTCGGATGCGATCGAGCACATGACCCGGCTTGCCGCGGAGGTAAAGGAAAATTGCTCCTCACCTCTCGATGTTATTCACAATGGCGTGGAGGAGCTGCGCCAGCTGTTGAGCCATAACCATCAGCATTTGAAGGAGATCCATGCGCTCCTCGAGAAGCTCAAGGAACTTCGCGGGCGGGCCAATGACTACAATGAGGAAGTCGTCGGCGCGGGGACAAAGATCGAGGAGGCCATGAACGACCCCGAAAAGAACGTCGATCCGGATATGGACGGTCTCCGAAACATGAAGGTAGCGATCCAGCAGTGCGATGTGGACTTCGAGGAGGCCATGAAGGACTTGAAGTTGAAGATTCAGGCCGCGAAGGCTGACCCGCTCAAGAAGGCCTCCGATAAGACACGAGGTACGTTGTGCCAGAAGCGGCCCCGGAGGAGTGTGCAGCGCTCGTTAGAAAATGAGATCCGCGATGCGTTGGTCGACTCATGGCTGAAGTAGGGCTGATTGTGGTTGCGAGCAGAGGAGGGCAGCAGCGACAAGGACAAGGGCGTACGTATCGCCAAGGGCCAGCAGAAGCGCAAGACTGGTTTGCACAGGACGTGGCCCTTGGGGGGCTATAAAAAGAGGAAGGGTGCGTGGACCCTGCCCGTTCGCAAGGGCCAGAGGTACAAAGTTTAGACCTCGCATACGCTGTGGGTGTGTGTTTGAAGGGGGCGGGGTGTGTATTCTATGGGGCTTTATGGGGCGGGTTGGTAAGCGGACATGGCAACGGCTACTTGCCAAGGTGTCTGCAAGGACTTTCGGAAGGGGGCATTTTATTGTGTAGCCTAATACAATTCAGAAATCGACGGTGGTGCTGTTCTTGCCGTGGTTGAACATGAGCTGAATGAGGAGAGACGTGCGGGAGGAGTCATCATAGCCCGTGGTGATTTCTGTCCCATGGAGGAAGCGGAAGGGGTCGTCGGCCGGGTGCCCAGTGAGGGCCATGCGGACGAAAGGCTGGAGCTCTGCGGTGAAGAGGGTGATGGTGGTGTTGATATCTTGAGCGCTGGCGGTCTCCGGGCTGAGGACAACCTTGTGAATGAAGCTGTAGACGAGAGGCGTGATGATGCGATTCTGCCTGTCGGCGACGATCATGGAGTGGAGCATCCTGCGCAAGAGTGGGCAGCGGGTGAGGTGGGCGGCCGACGCGCGGGAGCCGAGACACGAGCGGGAGGCGTAGATGAAGTTGGCGGCGTGGCCAATGTCCGGCGCCCCCCCGTGGACGCGGGCGAGGCTTTCGATGATGCGGTTGTAAGCCACGCGCCGCTGGAGCTCGAACGGAAAGACGTCGGTGAGGACCGGGGCCGAGAGCGGGTTGTTAGTCGGGGCGGTGAGCTGGAGGACGGAGTTGACGGTGTCGAGGGCGCGCTGGAAGCCCAGCTCGGAGAGCTGGATCTCATTCCAGCGGTTGTTAGCGAACATCTGGCGGAGCTGGTAGTGGAGGAGGCGGATATCGATCTGGGTCTGCGTGAGGCCGAGGGAGGTCGGGTCCGGGAGGCCCAGGAGGGCGGAGGTCTGCGCGCGGAGACCCGCGTCGACGGCGGCGAGGGCGAGGTAGTGAGCCCTGTTTTCGACGACGGCCGCGTGCGCTTTCGATGATGCGGTTGACGCCTCTCTGAGCCACGCGTCGCGGGAGCTGGGCTTATCGTGCTTGGGGGACCCGAGGGACCGGCGCTCGCGGAGGGTGTCGACGATCTCCCCCCGCATGGCGAGGAGCTGGGAGAACGTTTTCACGTGCCGGTCGCACGCGCGCTTGAGCTCCTTCGGGGTCATTTCATGGGCGCTGGCGGTGTAGAGGCTGTGGACGATGTCGGCGATGGGGTCGGCGATGCGCGTGGACTTGGAGTGCTGGAGACACTGCTCGACGTTCATGACCGCCTTATTGCCATCGACGAGGTCCGTCTGGCGGAAAGCGTCGGCGGCGACGATGTGGAGGGAGGAGCGGGCGAGGTCGATGTTGCGGACGTCTCCAAAGACGGCGAACCAGCCCTCGTCTGGGCTCGCGGCGTAGCGGTCGACGATGCGCTCCTTGAGGAGCTGGACGCGGGAGAGTTTATTCTGGAGGTCGTTGAGCTGGTTTTCGAGGCCCTTCCAGGAGATGATGCGGCCGTCGTCCCACGCGCGGAGGTGGAGGTCGGATCCATCGAAGAGGTCGTCGAGGCGGCTCTCGAGGGAGCGGACGATAGGGGTGGTGGAGTGGAGCCAGTGGGTGGCGCCGTCAATTTCGTACGTGTCGAAGGAGGCGAGAGGGGTGGAGTCTGGGAGGGAGAGGTGGACGAGTTTAATGTCGCGGCTAAACGGGAGGGTGGAGTTGGGGTGTTGATGGACGACGTTGTCGAGGGTGGTGTAGGAGAGGGCGAGTCCGGCGGGCTCGCCGTCGACAGTGGCGGCGACGGAAAGGGCATAGTCGTCGGACGGGAGCCCCATGGCGTCGAAGGCCGTCCAGTGGACGGTGCCGATGTCCCCCGTCGCGGACACGGCCTGGACCTGGCCGGCCGCGATGTCGAGGCTGAGGGCGAGCTCGCGCGGCTTCTCGGTCGCGCGGTGCTCGCAGGTGATGAGCGTGTGCAGCTGGCGGCTGAGGGGGCCCGTGTGGACCGGGGTCGGTTCGGGGGAGATGCTGGATGGCATTGGCGCGGGGGTGGGGGAGTCGTTAATAGTGTTACCGGATTGTTTGTGCGAGTGGGTCTCTTTACTTTAAAGACAATAACGGTTTTTGAGGGGGCGGGTTGTGATTTTCTTGGCCATAAATGCTTGTTCAAGTGCGGGGGCAGAAGCCATGGTCTCATAGTCCCATGTATTTTCCGCTGCCTTTGCGAATGCCAGCTCAGTCGCTTCAATTTCTGACTTGTGAGCCGCTTTTAGCCTGTCGATTTCTGACTTGTGAGCTCCATTTAGTTGATTTATTTTGGAGTCTAATGATAGATTATCTTTCATCGCTTTTTCCAGCTCAGCCTTTAAATCATGAATTTCATTCTGTTTCTCAAATAAACGTTTCAAACAGTTGATCAAGACTTGTCCTCTCCCCTTCCTGGTTTCCAGTAAGCGTTTGGTTTCCTGTGTTTTTTGCTCGGGAAAATCATTTAGTTTCCATTTTTTCCTGCCATTCTCAAATTCTTCCAGCACACCATAGAGGATACATAGACACAGCATTTTGAAGTTTTCTTTTGTGACACTGTCCCCGAATATGCCATCAGTGTGTATTTCAATTGAAGTATCTGCCATGTATTACTAAACGATTACTTCCTAAATACTACTCCTTCTTCACAGCCGCCCGCTTGGTGACCTTGATCTTAGTCGACGCCGGGGGTTCGGGGGCCGGTTCGGTAATGGGCTCCTGAACGTCGACGATATAAGGGTTGATTTCACCCTCTGTGGTCTTCTCCTCGGTGATGGTGGTGCGGATCGGGGTGAATTTGGTCTGCTTGGCCGGGGCTTGTACCGGGGCGGATTGCAAGCTGTCGGCCGGAGGCGGGGCCGAGGTCGGGGGTGGGAGGGCGGCTGGGGCTGGGGCGGCAGTTGGGGCTGGGGCTGCAGGGGCGGACGTGGGCATGGGCGCCGAGATGCGGACGGCGGTGGGCTTGTCGTCGTCATCGTCATCCCACGCGAACGCGCCCGCCTTGCGCTTGCGGGTGGAGTAATCGACGTGGGTGGTGTGAGTATCGACATGGTGGGTGATATGCTTGCGCTCGCGCGTGTCGGCGTCCATCTGGACCCAGACCGGGGCGAAGGTGATCTGGAGGAGCTGCCCCCGCATGAAGCACATGTCATTCGAGTAGTTCTGGACGTCCGCGTCGTGGGCGTTCCTGTGCTGGAAGGATTGGCCGATCCGGAAGTAGCCATCGACCCTGTAGTCGTAGACGTTTGGGTGGCGGGTCTGGAACTTGGTGAAGTCCTCGTTCCGCTCGGCGTCCATCTCAAACTTGTCCGGGACGAGCTGCCAGCACATGTGCTTGGTCGGGAAGGCCTGGGTGACGGTCCCCTTGTAGTAGTGGTTGAGGGTGTAATTTTTGGTGGGAAGATAGTCGAGGCGGAAGATGAGCTGGTCCCCCGCCTGGATCCCCCCCCGCCCCCCTTTGCAGAGGCCGACCGCGCGCCAGTAGTTGACCAAATCTCGATTCTGGCCGTCCACCGTCATCGTCGTGACGTGGTTGACGGCGGCCTGGACCGGGGCCAGCCCCGTCTCGTGGAGGCCGCCCTGCTTCTCGGAGCCCGCGCAGATGCCGAAGGGGATGATTTTCGTCTTGAGGAGCTTGAGGACCTCGTCGCGGGCGTGGTGCATCTCCTTGTGGCGGTGGATGTTGGGCTTGTAGTCGAAGTCCTCGGCGAGCTGGGCCCAGTTACAAGTGCGGATGCGTTCGTTGCCCGAGAGGCGCTGGAGCCCCGCGAGAAGGAAGTTGACGGTCGGGAGGTTGGCGAAAGCGTTGCATCCCGGCGCATGGGCTCGGGGCCCCGGCATATCGGAGGCGAGGACGAGGTTCTGGATGCGGTTGCTGAGGAGGATGAAGGCGATGTCGCCCTGGTCGACGGCGTGGCTGACTTTGACCCGGGAAGGCTCGTGGAGGTCGGCGTGGGGCAGGTAGAGGGGCGGGATGATCTGCTGGGAGCGGTGCGGGACCTGCTGGTAGTTCTTGTCGGAGCCCATCGGGAGGCCCTTGGGCCCCCCGTAGTTGGTCACGCCAGAGAGGAGGTCGCTGGTGGCGTTGATCTGGCCGTCGTAGGAGGTGTACGGCCCGCCCGGGAGGGGCCCCCCCTGGTTGATCTGCGTGGCGGGCATGCGGATGCCACTGCTGATGCCACTGAAGAAATCAGACATGTGAATTTCACGGGGGATTTCTTTTATATACGAGCGTGCAGTGATTCGAACTAATCATTAATTCTTGTGGTCGCTTCTACTTAGCCCCCTTTCGCGCGTCGGAGATGAAGTTTGATATTGAGTGGATGGTGACGACGTAGATGAAGAGCATGAGGACTGTGTCGATGTCGTAGGCGACCGAGGTGTAGTCGCTGAGGCTGTCGAGGATGGCGTTGACGGCGACGAGGAGGAAGATTTCGACGATGGTTGAGTTGGAGGAGCGTGAGACGTGCTTGGCGACGATGAAGACAACCCCCAGGGCGAGGGTGGCGAGGGTGGAGATGTCCATGGTCTGGTAGACCTCGAAGATGAGCTTGGAGCCCTTCCAGACGGCGAAGTCGCGGCCCTCCTGAAGCATGCCCGTGACGCGGTGGAGGGCGTCGATGATGAAGAGGACGATGACGAGGAGGACGGCGAGGGTGTATCTGTTGGAGTTTTCCTGGCCGACGGCGCCGAGGGAGGAGAGGACGACGTTGATGGAGACCATGTTGACGGCGCGGATGAGGTAGCTGAGGGTCGGGGCCGAGGCGAAGAAGTCGCGGTATGCGACGATGACGATGTAGAGGAGGACGCTGATGAAGGTGGGCGCGATGCTCATGTCGAGTCTTTCGATGATGTACTCGGTGGCGTCGGTGTACATGTAGAGGAGGATGGTGATGGCGCGGTTGATGTACGGGAGGCGGGAGAGGGAGGGCGGGATGATGGCGGCGGCGAGGAGGAGCGAGGTGACGACGACGAAGTCGACCAGGAGGCGGGGCGTGGAGTGGACGGACAAGGACATGATGCGGGAGTTCTGCGTGGCGATGTTGATGATGGCCTGGGAGAGGAGCGCGGAGGAGAGGGAGAAGGCGACCTGGAGGAGGAGCTGGGTCCCGAGGTGTGTCCGGAAGCGCATGCCGAGACTGGAGAAGACGAGGGCGACGACGCAGACGACGGCGATGTCGCTGTCGGAGTAGAGTTGCTCAAAGACGCCGTACACGAAGCGGATCATGGAAAACATGACGGTGGAGTCCAGGCGCTGGTGGATGTCGACGAGGTCGGACCAGTCGTCGATGGAGGGCTCGGGGCTCGGTGGCTGGGGCATTGCCCCGGCGCGGGGCCACATTATATAGTGATAATATATAGTAGAGCAGACAATCGATGTGTATATAAGAGTCGGCGAGTATCGCGCAAATGAGTGACCAGGCCAATGCCGAGACCACGACGAAAGAGGCGCAGAAGGTGCCCGAGACGACGAGTGAGAAGATGCCTGAGAACATGTCGAATATTCTGAGCCACATCAAGAACCTGGAAGTGACGAAGCAAGACCTCGAGAAGGCGCTGAAGGAGGCCAACGACCGCAACCAGAAGCTGAGCCAGAAGACGCGGGAGGGGATGCAGAGCGCCCTGGACACGCTGATGAAGAAGTGGATGGACGCGGTCGAGACCAAGGACGAGAAGGTGAAGCATGATTTCAAGGGCGGCCTGGAGAAGCTCGTGAGCCAGAGCGCGGAGGACAACGGCGTGTGGCAGATGATGGTTGCCGCGAGCTCGCTCCACGCGCGCCAGCAGCATGACCTGGACGAGATCCAGCGCGAGAACAAAGCCCTGAAGGAGCGTGTGGACGGGCTGTACGCGAGCCCCGAGAGCCGGATGGCCGGCGGGAAGCGGCCTGCGGAGGAGCAGTTGGATCGGCAGAGTGTGGATGAGTCGCAGGGACCGAGCATCTGGGACGACTTTGCGGCGAGTGTGGGTCGTTTTTAGAGGTTAGTTAACGACGGAATAAAAAATCGTAACTGTCGCATCTAATCGTCTAGAGTTAGGAAAGGAATATAAGGCAGTCCCCCCCCCCTCTTCTAATCATGAAAGAAGTCGCAATCTGTTCCCCTGAGACGTACGGGTCGGTGGAGATGCAGGAGTACATCCGACAGCGGTGCGTGGACAAAGACAAGCAGTGGATCTACAAGCTAATCCGAGGGGAAGGTGGGAGTGAGAAAGAGTGTGTGTACATCGACGACGGCGAGTTTATGCTCTGTCGGGACCTGCACCCCGGCACCGACGAGCGGTACCTGATTCTGTTCAAGAACCTCCGTCTGCAGACGATCCGCGACCTGCGACGGGAACATCTCGGGATGCTGCGCCGGGTGCAGGCGCGGACGAAGGAGTTTCTGGAGCAGACGCTGACGCCCGCGCATGCGAGCCAGTACCGGATTTTCTTCCACTACACGCCCTCCGTGTTTCAGCTGCACGCGCATGTGAGCGTGGCGAACGCCCACACCCAGAGCACGCGGGTCCACCCCCTGCACATTGTGGCGCGCCACCTGGCGAAGAAGTCGACGTACTACCGGGACGCGCTGATCCTGATCTCGCTGTGCAAGTCGATGAAAGCCCTCCAGGTTTACAAAGGGATGTTTGGTGGGGCCGGCGACGGCTACAGGAAATGATGTATTCCTGGCGGTGACGGTATATAAGTAAATGGCCGTTTCGGAGCACTATGGCGAATTATGGTGGCCCGTCCTTCCCCGGTCTTGCCGCCTCGACGGGCACTCGCGTCGATTCCTCCAGCAAGCATATCATGGCGTGTAAAGTGAACGATACTTTGCTCTGTCAGTGGTGCCGGGACCAGGTGAACGCGAGAAATACGCTGCACGTGGAGAAGATGGTAAGTTTTCGTTTCGGTGACTGTATAGATTTTATAGACTTAGTCTTCATTGCATCCCCACACGCTTGCTGATGTGTGTACGTCCACAGAAATACTGCGTGCACAAAGACGAGCTGGCGTTGAACGTGGGCACCTCCCTGACGGAGAAAGGGACGATGCTGAGCGCGAACCTCGCGTACCCCTCCGTGGTGAGCACGCTCGGGGACATGACGACGACGACGAAAGGGATCCTGATCGGCCTGTACGCCGAGGGCAAGTCCGGGCGCGACTTTATGCGCGTGAAGCAGCAAATTGCCAACGCGTGCAAGAACGAGGCCGAGTTCCGGCGGAAGTTCCACTGCCCTGCGGGCGTGGACGTGAACAAGGCGATTATGGAGACGAAGAATCTACCGTACTTTACGGCGCAGGGCGTCGCGCTCGGGATCGCCTACGCGAGCTCGCTCTCCGGCGACACGGTGGCGTCGGTGCTGATCGGCGGGATGTGTACGGTGATGAACGGCGCGTTCGAGGTGCGGGCCGGGCAGATGCTGCAGTTCTACTTCGACTTCGAGGCCGGGGCGTTCCACCGCGACAACGGGGTGCACCCGGCCGGGACGAGGAAGAAAGGCGCGAACATCCTGTTTGGCGGGAACCACGCGCAGGTGGAGGAGTTCATGAAGCCCCCCAAGCTGACCGCGCAGGACGAGCTGCGGAACCAGTTCCACAAGCGCCAGCTCGGGACGGAGAACAGCTTCGGCGAGCCCGGGGCCGGCCCCGGGGGCGCGAAGAAGAACGTCGCGTACGTGAAGCCGTACATGCTCGACGAGGACGGGAACGACCACTACGGCGACAGGGTGCGGATTTTCGCAAAGGCGATCTCCGGCGGCCGCTGCCACGAGCCGATCGACATCATGCTGATGACCCAGAGCTTGTAGGAGGGGAGTTAGAAAGGAGGGTTGGGGGCAAGGACATGTGTAGGTGGGGAGCGTCTCTGAATGTTGAGCGTAATATAAAGCAGTAGGTGCATGCATCGACACAATGAACGGATCCATCCGGAACAATGTACACGGCTGTCTGCAGTGGTTGGAAACAAACGTGCGAAAGCGTGTAGAAGGCTCTTATTTTGATTTATACGTCGCCCTCCCCCTCAAAAAACTATACTGTGATTGGAATAAACAAATGTGAGGGTATGCACACGGGCGTGAGAGTCAACCGATGCACCCCTCAGCGCGCTTCAATAATGCCGTGGTCCTGCTCAAGCCGGAGGCGCGCCATGCGGTCGCGCTTCTTCTGGCGGTTTTCTGGCTTCGCCTCGCGGGCGCGGCGCTGGGCCCTCACCTTGTCCTCCTCCTCCGTGGAGCGCTCGAGCTTCCGCTTGTAGTAGGAGCGGAGGGAGGTCTTGCGTCGCCGTTCGCGGGCGTCCGCGGCTTGCGCATTGTTGCTGGCCACGGATGCTGTAGGGGAGGATTTCTGCTTCTTCCCGACGGGCATGCTGGGCGTGGGTTTCTGAGCCGCCCCTCCGAGTACAATATGGTAAAAAACGGGAGCGGGCACCAGTGCTTGACATCGACGTGTTTTCGAAAAGACGCCGCGGCGGCTGTATATACACGCAAATTGGATAGCATGATCATGGATGGGGACGGGGGTGAGAAAACGGGACTGGTGTCCGACGGGGGGGCGGTGGAAACTGCCGAGCCCGAGAGTGGGATGTATGTCGCTGGTGGAGAGATGGTGAGCATCAAGTTTGAGGACGGCAGCGACGAAAGTCGGTTCGTCCATATGCTGAAGATGTGTCACGGGTGTGTCCTGGCGTATCTCGTCACAACGGCGGTGACGATCAGCTCGTCCAAGTATACGGCGCGGGAAGGGGCGAACATTGACGCGATTCTCCTCGCCTGCGACGTGATGACGATCGACATCACGTCGTGTTTCTTCGTGTTGGGTGGCTTCATGGCCATGTATGTGTACAGTAGCGTCGGGTGGGAGTCGTGGAAGTACCTGAGCGCGCGGGTGGTCGCGCAAATCTTCGGGGACATGTGGCTGAGCACCCTGCTCATTCTCTTCGTCGGGAGCATCGACAATGTGACCAAGAACCGCTTCTACGTGCACGACGTGGCCCTGACGATTCTGGAGGGCGTGACGGGGCTCCGAATCTTAGACACGAAACAGAGCGTGAGCTCCCCCCACACAATGAACGTGTCGATGTGGCCCGTGCAGAGCTTCGTCTTCTGTTTGCTTTCCGTGCACGGGACGTTCAAAACAAATGAATTCATTCGGCGCAAGTTTGGGGACCTGGCGAACCTGATCATCACGGTGATGGCCCTCTGCGGCATCTTCCTGTTTACGCTGTTTGCAATGATGAACCGCGACACGAACATCTTCTACGCGAACGCGACGAGCGTGATGTACCGCATGCTCGAGTTCAACCTCGGCATCCACTACTTCTACCTCGCGGAGAAGGAGTCGTCGATCGTCGTGAGCTGCACGCGGATGCTGGCGCAGTGCAGCCCCGCGGTCTACATTTTGTTTGCGGCGACGTGGTGGTCTGAGATCGGGGAGGTGGTCGAGCGCCGGCCCGGGCAGACCTGCCTCCGGCTCTACCCCCGCAACACCTGCCTGCAGGACCACCACGTCTTCCTTCTGCGCGGGTGCGTGCTCGGCCTAACCATGCTGAGCACCGTCTCCGTGTCGGCGCCGTTCCAGCTCGCGACCCCCGCGCCCGGAGCCACCGGTAGGGCGGTCCGGGCGATGAAGGTGGGCTCGACGGCAGTTGCTCTGAGCTGGCCCGTGTACATCTTCATCCAGCTTATTTTCAAGATTTCATTCTCAGACGAGCTCGTGTTCGCGAACTCGGCCCTGGTCTCGTTCATGATGCCGGCCTTCCTGTACGGGGTGAGCATGGTGTACACGCTCGGCCTCCAGGACGCGCTAACTGATTACGTCGACGTCCTGGGCGCGGCCATCGGGGCGCAGACGCGGGGGTTCTGGGACGGCGTGTGCGGGTCGGTCCTCGCCCCCGATTCCACGTCTGCCGGGGCGATGGCGTAGGCCAGGGGGGGGGGGGGGTTT
>MDSW01110509.1_pt1 | contig 10868 bp, 12 predicted proteins | sample 811171 | NCBI WGS metagenome assembly MDSW01 (sample SAMN05326641, study PRJNA326480) | marine metagenome | isolation source: seawater | place: Atlantic Ocean: North West | collected 2012 | reverse complement strand
GACGAGCGCGAGCGCGACGACGACGACGAAGAGGCTCGCCTCGGCGAGACGCGGCGCCTCCGCGTCGTCGTCGAGCGCGGCGGCGTCCGCGTCGGCGGCGTCCGCGCGGTGCGCGCCTGTTGCGGCGCGCTTCCGCGCCCTGTGGCGGTTGTACACGCTCGATATCGTGTACGCCAGGAGCATGACGTCCGCGACGGCGACGTCTGACGGAGGAACGTCCGCATCGATCTCGCGCTGCGCGTCCGCGTCCGCGTCCACCGTCGCCGTGTCGACGCGGCCGATCGTGACGCGGCGGCGTCCGCGGCGACCGGTCGACGCGGCGGTCGCCGTCGTCGCCGCGGCGGTCGCCGTCGTCGCCGCGGCGGTCGCCGCGCCGAGCTCGAGAGATGAAGACCGCGGCGGCGGCGCGCGCGGGGTGGTCATCGCGGTGATGAGATCTGACGGCGCGATTCGGGCGGGCGTTACGAGAAAGTGCAGTGTGAACAGAATCTTACAAAATTCGCAGCACGATGATAGACGACGACCGACGCCGTCGAGTCACCTCGCCGGTCATCACCCGTCGTCGTCGCCGACGCCGAACCACCAGTCCTTAAACTCGTCCAAGCTCACCGTCCCTCCGCCGTCCTCGTCGATCTCGTGAAAGAACGCGTCCTGCTCCTCCTTCTCCGTGATCCCCATCCGTCTCAGCATGTCCCTGTTTACGACGAGAGGCGATTCCGAACGCGGCGCGAAAGGAAGAAACGAAGTTCATCGGTGAGCGTTGAAAGACGTCGCGATCGAACGTCGATAGTCGAAACCGAAGAGCGGGTGAACACGAACCAGACACTCAAAAGAAAGAGATGAAAGCGCGCGCGCAGCACCTGAACTCGTGCACGTCCATCTCCCCGCTCCCGTCCTCGTCCACGAGCGCGAAGAACTGATCCACCTTCGCCTCCTCCGCCTCGTCGCACGCCGTCTCCTCTCTCGTCGTCGGCGGCGCGATCGCGGCCGCGAGCGCGGCGGAGGACGCGCGCGTCAGCCGCGGGTGGACGCAACGCAGCACGTCCGCGAACGATAGGCGCGTCGGTCGATCCGCGCGCGCGAAGACGACCGCTCGCTCGGTCGTCGCGCGGTCGTCGTCCGCTCTTTTGCCGCCGCCGGCGGTTGAATCGCCGTCGAAGAACGCCTTGGAGAGCTCGTCGGGGTCCAGCAGCCCGTCGCCGTCGACGTCGCACTCGTCGAAGCATACGCGCAGGAGGAGGAGCGATCGAAACGACATCCGCGCGGATCCGCACGCGATGAAGACGTCACCGTCGGCGGCGCGCGCGGCGTCGCACTGCTCCGCCAGCGTCGGCTTTCGCGGCGAGGGCGGCGTAGGGCGGCGTTTGAGCTCGAGCGACGCCGCGCGGCGCCGCGCGGCCGCGGACAGCCTCGCGCGCGGCATGGTGTGTCCGTCGCGCGTTTCCATTTTCGTTCCGACGACGCGAAACGTCGCGCCCGGCCCGGTTCCAGCGGGTTCGACGCGGCGATGCGGTCGTTGACGAGAAACGCGACGCGCCGCGCGGGGCGCGCCCGCAGATCCCCACGCGCCGTCCCCGCGCGCGATGGCGTCCAAGGCGGGCGCGCGCGCCGCGGGCACGGACGGCAGCGACTTCGCGTTCCGTCAGACCGTGGACTCCAAGTACCAGCGCGCGGCGGACGCGCGCGCGGGATGCAAGCGCCTCCTGTCGCTCCTGCTCGTCTACTTCCCGGCGCAGCTGATGTTTTACGTCGGTCCGATCGTGATGAACAAGGCGGACGTGGCGAACGGGCGAGGGACGCCGTTCGCGGCGTGCGCGTTCGTGGGGTTCGCGCTGACGTTCGCCGCGCACGCGCACGTGCGCGGGAACAAGCTGAACGCGCGATGGCTGGGAGGGATCACCAAGGCGAGCGAGCGTTGGATTATATTCGATGCGATGCGATTCTTTTTTCCGTCCGATCGATCCGATCCGCGGTCTCCGCCCGCCCTCCTCGCGGCGGGCGCGTCTCTCGCTCGAACCCTAACCCCACCCCTACCCCTAACCCTGAACAACGCCGCCCGCGCAGGTGATCACGTGCCTCGGGATCTTGAACCTCGCCGGCGGCGTCGCCGCGCGCGCGTTCTCGCCGCAGGACGAATCCACGGCGTGGACCGCGGCGAACGCGGTGGGAAAGGTGATTCGAGTCCGACCGGGGAGGGCGTACCCCGCGGTGGTCGCGACGGAGCTGATGCTCGAGATCGTCGGCGCGTTCGTGCCGATGGCGATCGCGACCGTCGCGCGGAAGCTCGTCGTGTACAGCTCCCCGAGCGCGAAGACGCACTGAGAGTGGCGCGCGCGTAGACTCATGATTCTTTCGCCAAACAAAACGGAAAGAAAGCCTGCCGCGCCGAAACCGAAAACGCGCGCGCTCTCGCTACCAGCACCGCGGGTTCCGCAAAACCTCCACGAGATTCTCCTCCCTCGACCCTTTCTCCGGCGCCACGTTGTAATCCCACCGCACGCGCGGCGGCGCGGAGACCATGATGCTCTCCACTCGTCCGCCGTCCAAACCGAACTTCACGCCGCGGTCGTACAGGAGGTTAAACTCGACGTACCGCCCTCTCCGCTGATGATGCCACCGCTCCTCGACGTCGCCGTAACGCTCCCCGCGTCGCCGTTCCACGATGGGCGCGTAGGACGCGATCCAGTTCTTCGCGACCGCGCGCGTGAACGCCTCGGGGTCTCTCGCCACGACAGCCTTCCTTTGCGGCGATTCCGCCGACACGTCCGATTCCGGCGAACCGCCCGCCTCCATGTCGTCGAAAAAGATGCCCCCCACGCCCCTGTGCTCCCCGCGCGCGGGGATGTAAAAGTACTCGTCGCACCACCGCTTACACCGCGCGTGCAGCGCCCCGCCCAGCCCCCCGGTCTCCGCCGCGCACATGTCGAAGACGCTCGGATCAACGCTCGGGTCGTGCGCGTCGCACAGCTCCCTCCAGCTCGCGTGGAACTCGCGCGCGTCGTCTTCGTAGAGGTAGTACGGCGTGAGGTCCGCGCCGCCGCCGTACCACCCGTCGCCCGCGCCCTCGACCGCGAACCGCCGGACGTCCGCGCGGAACGTTGGGACCATCGGCGACGTTGGGTGGAACACGAGCGACAGCGCGGCGGCGGCGTATTTCTGGCCCCCCGCGGGATCGATCTCGGCGCGCCCGCGGCCGCTGACAAGTGGCGGCGTTCGATTGGATTGGTCGGGGGAAGACACGTGTCAGTGATTCGGGAACGCGATTGGTGGAAGTAATCGCCACGTGTCAAAACGTGAGGTTGGTTGACATCCTAGCTACTAGCGCGCGAAAGAAGTCCTTCCTTCTTAAGGAACGGCGTTCACGACGCGAACGGGGTCGTATGGGGACCAGTGTAAACATCTTAAACGTGGACGCGCCTCATCGCCGCCGCGCGCGCCGGAGACAGCTCGCCTCGTATGATGCTCACGTTCGCGGCCGCCTTCTCGAACACGTCGCCGCCCTCGAGCACGCGCGTCACGCCGAAGCCGGATCCGGCGCCGTCGCGCGTCCACGCGTCGGTCGTGAACCGCGCGGCGTCGGAGCCGTCGATGGCTTCCAGGTCCGCGCACACTGAGGTTTGCATCTCGCACACGAAGCGCTCGAAGGCGTCGAGGTCGACGCCGTTGACGTCCACGGCCGCGTCGGGGGCGAAGAGCGCGGATTTTGTCGCGGACGACGACGTCGCGGGGCGACGCCGCGGCGGCGCGAGGCGCGCGGCCGCGCGAGGCGCGCGCGCGCGCGCGGAGGATAACGTTCCGAAGACGACGCGACGATCGCTCGACGACGACGCCGCGGCGGTCGGTCGCGACGACGCGTCCGTCTTGACCGCGCCGTCGAAGACGCGCGGCGGTGGCCGCGGCGACGACGCGGAGGACGTCGTCGGCATGGCGTTCCGTCGGTCGTCGCGAGACGCGCGCGCGCTCGAGGACAGAGGTGCTGTAGACGCCGCGCGGAGGTGAAGTGCTGCTGCTGTGCGGTCGAGCGCGATGGAGCGTTTTTCACCCGTGCCTCGGTTTCAACATTTGATCGCGTCCCCTGTCAACTGACCGGTGAACTTGCACTGTAAGCACGGACGGAATATATGGCATCGATGAGTCGCGTCAACCGCCGAGAATTCTCGTCACACTCGTCGATCCCCGGGCGCTCGCCGCCCGCGCGGAGAGCGAAGATGGCGACGCTCTCCGAAGACGCCCCCGGCGACGGCGACGGGAACGGCGAGAGGGACGGTATCTCGCGAGAGCGCGCGTCGCCGCCGACGACGAAACCTCAAAGTACTCGCGGGACGACGACCATCAGCATCGTGAAGCGATACCGGACGTTCGTTCGAAGGAACCGCGCGCTCATCGCGGTGGTCGAGCAGGCCGCCGCGGGGCTGACGTGGCTGACGCCCGACGGCGACGACGCGGACGTCTACGCGGAGGCGGCGTCCAGCGCGGTCGGGGTGTTCGCGACGATGAACGAACACCTCGTGAGGGACAGCGACGACGAGGAGGAGGAGGATGAGAACGACGATGCGCGTTCTATACACTGGTCCCCATACGACCGCGTCGGCGTGGTGAACGCCGATCCTTAAGGACTTTTCCCGGCGTGTCTCTCCGCCCACCCCTTCCTTTCAATCCCCGCCCTCGATGCCTTTCAACTCCAACTGACGCCTTTCAACTCCACCTCGACATCGCTTCGTATGGAATGGCCCTCAGTCCTCTGCCGCGTCGAACGCTCCGAGCGCGTCGGGGGGAGGGTTCGTCGAGCGATGGCGCGCGCGCGCGAAAGCGCTCGCGGAGGCGACCCCCGTCGCGCTCCCGCTCGCGCTGTCGCTCATCTCCCAGGTCGAGGTCCTGTCCGAGATGCTCGCGAAGCGGCGGACCGCGGCGCGGCGGATCCGGCGGCGCGAGGGGCGAAGAGGAGACGAAGAGGAGCGCCCCCCATTCATCATCGGCGACGACGTCGATCGACTCGAGCGATCCGTCGTGGCGGCGGAGGCGGTCAAAGCCGCGATGAAGACGGCGCTGTTTCGGCGACAGCGCGGAAAGCTCCTCCTCGACGACGGGTGCGCGCGAGAGCAGCTCGGCGAGGAAGCGGAGGAGGACCTGGAACGCATGGAGGGCGCGCGGCGAGAGACGACGGCGCGAAGGCGACGCGGCGCCATCATCGGGGACGAGAGAGACGCCGAATCCGCCGCCGCCGCCGCCGAATCCGACGTGCCTCCTCCCGCCGCGGGTCCGCCGCCGCACCCTCGCGCGGCGCTCGAACACCGCGCGTCGATCGCGCTGCGATCGCTGCACGACTTCAACCTCCACGCGATCCACGAGAGGGAAGCGATGGAGATCGCGCGGATGACGCGCCCGTACCACACGCCGCCGCCGCCGCCGGGGACGTCCGTGCACGACGTCTACGCGCGCGAAAAGGCGAAAATCACGCTGAAGATCGCGGGCGAGTACCTGCACATCTTCCGCCCGCTCGTCTACGCGTGCGCGCGACGGAAGTTCGGGAACAAGTCGTGGACGCCGTTCGCGCTGTCCGCGACGATGGACGTCTGCTCGTTCGCGTGCCACGAGGCCGCGGGCGGCGCGCGCGGGGAAGACTTTAGCGAAGCGGAGCGGTTCGAGATGGCCAGGCGACGCGCGTTTTTGCTCTACTACTGGCTCCGGTCCCCGATGTTCGACCGCGCGACGTTGCCCGTGATGAACGCCGTGGGAAGAGCGCTGCGACCGATCCCGCTGGTGGGGGGGTTGTACGACAGAGGCGTCGCGATCGCGGAGGAGGTGAGCGATCACTTCGCCTACACGTACTAGACGCTCATAGCTTGATCGATCGCGGCGGCGCCGCACGCCGCGACGCTCCAGAACAGCACGCGCCCGACCTCGACCTCCGCGCCGTCGCCGTTGCCGTCCGCGCGCACGGTCAACCGCCAATCGCCCACTTCGCTCTGCGGCACCCCCTCGCGCCGAAACGCGTCGTGCACCGCGAACGTGCCCTCGTACGCGTCCTCCCACGTCTCCTTCGCGTCGTCCACCACGCGTCGCAGCTCGGGTAGCGGGTCCAACGTGACGGGCGACAGCCGAGGAACCCTCGGGAAAGACCGCACGGTTTGAGCGGCGGAGGACGAAGACGACGACGAATTAGACGCGACCAGCGCGAACGTCGCGCGGGAGAGGCGGAGCCCCGGGACGTACGCGCCGTCCGAGGTCGTGCCAAGGAACAGCGTCGTCTCGTCGCCGCTCGGGGACGTGAGCGTCAGCGTCACGTCAGCGAGCGTCAGGTTCGTTCGCGTCGGATCGAACGCGAGCGAGACCGTCGCCGACTCTATCGCGGCGTTCATGGCGGCGGGAGTGAGCGTCATGGAGAGCGACGCGAGCTCGCGCGGGACGATCGCGTCGCGCGCGAGCGGCGCGCGGACGTGCGCGACGTCCACGTAATCGAAGCACGTCCGCGTGTCGTTCGCGGCGGCGGCGGCGCCGCCGCCGTCGTCGTCGACGTCGAAGGCGTCGCCGCGTCCCGCCCCCGCGTGATCCACCGCGACGATCGCCGCGGGTCTCGACCGCGTCGCGTAGAACGCCACGCCATCGTTCGACCGCGTCGCGAGCAGCGCGCGCGCGTTGGGCACGCGCGCGTTCGCCGACAGCGCGTCGAGCCGTCGAAACGAAAACGACGCGGACGAAGAAGCGCTCGCGTCGTCGTCGTCGTCTTCCGCGCTCTCGTCCACGAACGCCGTCGCCGCCGCGCCTCGCTCGCGCGGATTCGAGCTGCTGTACCCCACGTACACGCGGTGCGCGTTCGCGTCGTCCGCGAGGACGCTGTACGCGTCGCTCTCGCCCAGCGCGGCGTCGCCGATGAACGCGCCGCGGAAGAACATCGTGGGGACGTATCCGCCGCTTTGATCCGAGGCGTCGTCGTCGTCGTGCGCGATTTTGATGATCTTCGACGGGGACTCGTGCGTCGCCCAATACGACGCGCGTCCGTCCGGGCGCATCGCCCCGGCGCGCACGTACGACGCGGCGGCGCTTCCGTTTCGTCTTTCCCCGCCGCCGTCCAGCACGAGCACGTCCACGAGCGCGAGGTCCGAATGTCGAACCTTCGCGATCACCGCCGGCGACGTGTCCGTGGCGAAGTACGAGTGCGTCCCGTCCGCGGCGGCGACGGCGGACCGAACGTAGTCCACCCCCGGAGGCATCGCCGCGCTGTCGACGCGCTCTAGACTGTTCGTCGCCGCGTCCACCGCGAACTTGACGATCGTCGCGGGCGCGGTCCACGTCGCGAAGAGGAAGACGTCGCGAGAAGACGCGGCGCCGTTTGACTCCGCGTCTGATGAGAGCTCTGTTCCGGCGGTGGCGCACGCTAAGACGTCTTCGCCCGCTCGGAGGCGGACGAACCCGCCGTCGACGTCCGCGCCCTCGCCGCGCACGCCTCCGCTCACGTCCCCCACGGGAAACACCACCCCGGGGCTCTGTCCGGTCCCGAGGACGACGCGCGCGCCGCGCGACGCCGCCGCGCGCACGGCGCCGACGGCGCTCGGCAGCTCGAAGCTCCCCTCGTGGAACGCGACGTTCGACTCGTCGCAGTAGGTCGCGAAGTGCACCGCGCCCGGCACGACGTTCGACCCGAGCGCGGTGAGCGGCGTGGACGGCGACGACGCGTAGGCGAACGACGCCGCCGCGGTGATGTCCGCGGCGTCGTCGGTCACGGCGTTGCGCTCGATCGCGGAGGCGGCGGCGGCGGCGGGGGCGGTCGTCGCGGACGTCGCCGCCTCGGGCGCGACGACGACGAGGAGGAGGAGGAGGAGGGTTTGGGGAGGGACGCAGGGGCGCGACGCGTCGCGCTCCGCGGGCGCGGCGGCGCGAGCGCGACGCGCCATGGCCGGCGACGACGCGGCGACGGCGACGCGGCGCGAGGTGGAGCGGCGGCGCGCGCGCGTCGTCGAGTGCGGAGGAGGGAGGCGAAGGGAGGCGGTGACGCGACGGGTTCGGTATTTTTGTGCAAACGCTTTTCACCCACCGCTCCATTTCAACATTTAATCGCTCCACCTTTCAACTGACCGATGAACGACCCTCAGCGCTGCATAAATCCAGCCGTTTCATTTTTCAGGTTTTTTCGTCGGAGCGCCTGCGAGAGGAAATGCAAAGGCGGACGCGCGGCGCCCGCGCGCGTCGCTCCGTCGCTCCGTCCCATGGCGGACTACGGCACGGACCAGCTCCTGCTCGACATCGCGGACTACGTCGTCGGGTACGAGGTCTCCTCCCGCGCCGCGGTCAAGACGGCGCGATACGCCATCTTAGACGCGGTCGGATGCGCGCTCTTGTCGCTCAACTACCCCGAGTGCGTCAAGCTCCTCGGCCCGATCGTCCCGGGCGCCGCGGTCAAGCACGGCGCGCACGTCATCGGGACGACGCACGACGTCGACCCGGTGACGGCCGCGCACGGGTGCGCGACGGCGACGCGATGGCTGGACTACAACGACGCGTGGCTCGGCGCGGAGTGGGTGCACCCGTCGGACGTCGTGGGCGCGATCTTGCCGCTCGCGGAGTACCTCTCGAGGGTGCGCATGGAGAGAAACTTGCCGTCGCTGACGATGAAGGACGTCGTCGTGAACGCGATCAAGGCGTACGAGGTGGTTGGGATCTTAGCGCTGGAGAACTCGCTGAATCAGATCGGAGTGGATCACATCATGATGACCCGCGTCGCCGTCGCGGCGGTGGCGACGGCGATGCTCGGGGGCGGACGAAGGGAGGTGGCGAACGCGGTCTCGAACGCGTTCGCGGACGGCGCGGGGTGCGATATTGAGCGAACGACCAGAACAACTCGCTCGACGACCTGTCGACCGACCTCTCGCTTTCCTTTTCCTTTCCTTTCCTTTCCTTTCCGTTCGATCGCTCGACTCGAAACCGACTCCCGCTGACGAATGAATGAAATGAACTTAACGAACGAACGCGCGACTCGACTCGAACGTTCAGGCTGCGGTGTTTCCGGCATTATCCGAACAACGGCACGAGGAAAGGCTGGGCTGCGGGCGACGCCGCGTCCAGGGGCGTCTGGCTCGCGATGATGACGATGCGAGGCGAGATGGGGTACGACCTCGTCCTCTCCGCCCCCGTCTGGGGCTTCAACGACGTCTACTTTCGCCGGCAAGACCTGCAAGTCAAGCGCGACTTCGGAGAACACGTTATGGAGAACGTGTTGTTCAAGGTGGCGTACCCCGCGGAGTTCCACGCGCAGACCGCGATCGAGGCCGCGATGCGGCTGCACCCGCAGGTGGTATATCGCGTGGACGAGGTGCACCAGATCGCGATTCAAGTGCGTTCTATTTCACACTGGTCCCCGTACGACCGCGTCGGCGTGGTGAACGCCGATCCTTAAGGACTTTCTCTCCCGGCGCATCTCTCCGCCCACCACGCCTCGCTTTCAATCCCGACACGCCTCGACGCCTTTCAACTCCGCTTCTGACGCCTTTCAACTCCACCCCGACATCGCTTCGTATGGACCCTCGACCCTCAGACGACGCGAAGCGCGGTGCGGTGCGTGGACAAGACGGGGCCGCTAAAAAACGCAGCGGACAGAGATCACTGCGTGCAGTACGCCGTCGCCGTCGCGCTTCTGTACGGGACGCTCACCGCGGAGCACTACGAGGACTCCATCAGTCAAGACCCGCGCATAGACGAGCTCCGAAGGAAGACGGTCGTGACGGAGAACCCGCAGTACAGCGCGGACTACGCGGACCCGGACCGAAGGAGCGTGGCGAACGCGGTGCAGGTGCACTTCAGGTGCGTTCTATACACTGGTCCCCATACGACCGCGTTGGCGTGGTGAACGCCGTTTCTTAATGACTTGTCTCGGCGCGTCTCTCCGCCCAGCCCCCGCTTTCAATCCCCAACCGCGACGCCTTTCGACCCACCGCGACGTTTGAACGTTTGAACCCGCCCGCCTTTCAACCGCAGCGACCGGACGTCCACGAGCAAGGTCGAGGCGGAGTACCCGCTCGGGCACAAGCGACGACGCGCGGAGTGTTTCCCCGCGCTGGAGAAGAAGTTCATGGCCGCGCTCTCGACGCGGATGCCGCCGACGCGCGCCGGGTTCGTGTTCGAGCGGACGCGGGACCCGCAGCGGTTCGACGCGACGGCGGTGCCGGATTTCGTCGAGCTGTTTCACCCGTCGCCGTCGCCGTTTCTTCTGCCGCCGATACGAGGCGGGTTGGATTACGTCGTACCCGCGGGGGAGGGTGCTCTCGCGCTGCCGCCGGGCGGCGCGGGGGGCGGGGGGAAGAAAGGAGGCGGCGGGGGGGCGGGGGGGAATTTCGGCGGCGGCGACGCGTTCGAGTACGCGAGCACAGACCGCGGGGACGACACCGATCGAACGGGAGCGCCGGCGATCGGGTATTAGCGGGAAGCGCCAGGGGCGCGCTGCGCCGTGCACGTAGTGGTTTAAAGGAACGCGCGAACGACGCGACGCGTTGTGGTGTTTTAGTTCGCATCTGGCTCCGCCGTTCGTTACAAAGCACCTGACGTGCGCTAGGTGCAATCTCGCGGGTGGGGAGCCACCGCCTCACTCATCAATAAAAGTAAAACATTTACAGAACTGCGTCTTTCGGTGCTCGTCTCTTCACGAGGCGCTCGCGCGCCTCACACGTGTTGAGTGATTACCAGGAGTAGTTCTGCTGGGGGGGCTTGGGGGTGAAGCCGCCGGACATGCCGCTGTCACCGCCGCCGGACGGGGCCGCCGGCGCCGCGCGGCCGTCGCTGCCGTCGCCGACCTGGCGGCCGGTCACCGGCTGGAAGGTGCGGTCGTTCGCCGGGCGGTGCGCGAGGAAGGAGGAGCACTGGACCTGCTTGATGTTGTC
>MDSW01070480.1_pt1 | contig 10868 bp, 10 predicted proteins | sample 811171 | NCBI WGS metagenome assembly MDSW01 (sample SAMN05326641, study PRJNA326480) | marine metagenome | isolation source: seawater | place: Atlantic Ocean: North West | collected 2012 | reverse complement strand
CCCGCCTCAGTCATATTGATGACGACGGTAAAGCAGTAATGGTTGATGTTTCTGACAAAGGTTTCACCAACAGGATCGCTACTGCTGCAGGTTCCGTTGAAATGAAAAAAGCAACGATGAAATTGATTGAGGAAGGGGGACTAAAAAAGGGTGATGTCGTATCTGTTGCCCGCCTCGCTGGAATTTTAGGGGCAAAAAAAACGCCGGAACTGATTCCCCTCTGTCATCCTCTATCCCTTCAAAAAATCAATGTGGAAATAACGCTCGATCCTACCAGGAATGCCGTTGATATTGAGGCTACCTGTAAAGTGAATGGACAGACTGGCGTCGAAATGGAAGCTCTTACTGCCGTATCGGTTGCAGCCCTTACAATTTACGATATGTGCAAAGCAGTCGACCGTAACATGCGCCTCACTAATATTCGACTGTGTGCAAAATCTGGCGGACAATCTGGAGACTTTATCGCCGGAGAAAATAATTCATGATTTCCGTATCCGAAGCGCGCCTTAAAATCATAGAAAACATGCCCTTGATGGCACCCGAGCAAGTGCCCCTTACGATGGGCCTAGGTCGCGTTTTAGCAACCGACATCTCCGCTAAAAGAACTCAACCTCCAAACGCAGTTTCCGCGATGGATGGCTACGCAGTTCGCGCGCAAGACGTATCAAAACTTCCAGCTAAATTAACTGTTATAGGTGATGTGCCAGCCGGTCAGGCATTTGAGGGCACTGTTACGAAAGGTCAGGCAGTTCGAATATTTACCGGTGCGACGTTGCCAAACGGTGCCGACACCATTGTTATTCAAGAAAATACAATTCGTCATGATAAAGAAGTCACTGTGGTTGATGGGGCGGCCCGATCTGGGCGTTATGTGAGACCCGCTGGTCTCGATTTCTCTATAGGAGATACACTTTTAAAAGCAGGAAAGGTTTTAAACGCTCGTGATATTGGTCTCGCGGCAAGCATGAACCTTCCATGGCTTTCGGTTAGGCAGAAACCACGTATAGCCATACTGGCAACTGGTGATGAAATTGTTATGCCTGGCGATGCTGTAGGAGCCAATCAAATAGTGAGTTCAAATGGACTAGCGCTTACGAGTTTTATTACGGCACTTGGCGGGTTTCCTATTGACCTTGGCATAGCACCCGACTCCAAAGACACATTACAGATAATGGCCGCCGGGGCCAAAGGGGCCGACATGCTTATTACATGTGGCGGGGCATCTGTGGGTGATCATGACCTAGTTCAAAAGGTCCTAAGTGAAATTGGTTTGGAAATCGATTTTTGGAGAATTGCCATGCGCCCAGGCAAACCACTAATGTTTGGAAACTTTGGAAAAACACAAATGCTTGGCCTACCTGGCAACCCCGTTTCCTCTCTAGTTTGCGCGACAATATTTTTAGGGCCCGCAATAAATGCAATGTTAGGACGAGGTACATCCGATACAATTTATGGAACTGCCACTCTGTCAAAACCACTCCCCGAAAACGATGAACGAGAAGATTATTTGCGGGCGAAATTAAACCGAAATGAAGATGGAGCAATGGCAGTTACTCCATTTTCTAAACAGGACAGCTCTGTTTTTTCCGGCCTTGCAAAGGCGGATGTATTAATTATCCGAGAACCGTTTGCACCGGCGGTCGATGTCGGGACATCGGTACGCATCCTTCATCTCGGCGGTGGCGTCCTCAGCACCTGATTAGTGCTTTAAAACTTTCTGACTTGACCAATCAAAAGAACTAAACTAGAACGTTTATGTTTTGTTCTTTGGGTTAAATCAAATTTAAGTGGGTTAATAAGCGGAGACCGTAATGTTAACAAATAAACAGTATGAACTTCTGCAGTTTATAAACAATCAGCTTAAATCCAACGGTGTTTCTCCCTCTTTTGATGAAATGAAAAATGCCCTAGGGCTAAAGTCAAAATCAGGTATTCATCGGCTAGTTAAAGGTTTAGAAGAGCGCGGCTTCATAAGGCGTTTAGCTCATAGAGCCCGAGCGCTAGAAGTGATCAAACTTCCAACAATCGTTGACTCATCAACAAGGCAAAATGGAGAATTTAAACCAAACGTAATTAATGGTGGCCTTCCTTTAGGTTCATTAAAGACAGAGAAAAAACAACTTTCGCAGATCCCCTTTTATGGAAAAATTGCAGCAGGCCTCCCTTTAGAAGCTATTCGGGACGAAAATAATAAAATAAATATTCCAACTGCAATGTTGGGGCAAGGTGACTATTACGCCTTGGAAGTCCAGGGGGACTCAATGATTGATGCAGGGATTCTTGATGGTGACACGGCTGTCATAGAAAGAAACGAGACTGCAGAGAACGGTACAATAGTTGTTGCGCTGATCGATGATCAAGAAGTGACATTAAAACGTTTGAGACGCCGGGCCGATTCAATTGCACTTGAACCAGAAAACGAGGAATACGAAACCCAAATATACGGACCAGGCAGGGTTCAAATTCAGGGTCATTTAAAGTTAATTTATCGCCAATATTAAATTCATTCTTGGCTTTTTTCTTTAAATTACTTTTTCCATTTCTCCTAATAAACTTGTCGGTTATCCGAAAATGATAAGTTTGCTATTGTCAGATATACTATTTTCCCGTTTTTGCTTTTAAGGTCTATTGATAAATTATGGATGTTGTCACAAGGTTTGCTCCATCACCCACCGGTTTTCTTCATATTGGTGGTGCGAGAACTGCCCTATTTAACTGGCTTTTCGCTAAACGGTTTGGCGGGCGCTACTTGCTTCGGATTGAAGACACCGACCAAAAACGTTCGACTAAGGAAGCAATTGATGCCATTACTAGCGGACTCGAATGGTTGAACCTCATTCCAGACGAACAGCCAATATTTCAATCCAAGAACAAAGAAAGACATTCCAAGATCGCCAAGGACCTCCTCGCCGCGGGTAAAGCCTACCACTGTTATTGTTCACCAGAAGAATTAGTAATTATGCGGGAAAAGGCCAGAGCAGAAGGTAAAACTCGTCTTTATGACGGCACTTGGCGAGACCGAAGTCCAGCAGAAGCGCCAAAGGGTATTCAACCAGTTATCCGTTTTAGAGCGCCCAAAGAAGGTGAAACAGTTAATCAAGACCTTGTCCAAGGGTCCGTAACGGTTGCAAATGCACTACTAGATGATATGATTCTGCTCAGGGCTGACGGATCGCCGACTTATATGCTTTCAGTCGTTGTTGACGATCATGATATGGGTGTAACTCACGCAATTCGTGGCGACGATCATTTAACTAATTCATTTCGCCAAACCCAACTCTTTAACGCTATTGGCTGGACCCCACCACAATACGCACATATACCACTTATACACGGCCCAGACGGGGCCAAACTCTCAAAACGCCACGGGGCTTTAGGAATAAATTCATATAAGGAAATGGGTTTTTTGCCTGAGGCATTAATCAGTTATTTATTAAGATTGGGCTGGAGCCATGGAGATGAAGACATCATTCCTTTAAACCAAGCCATCGAGTGGTTTGATATAAGAGATGTAGGTCGGGGCCCCGCCCGCATGGATTTCAACAAACTTTCTCACATTAATTACCATTATATTCAAAAAAAGGACGAAGAAACTCTTCTTGAACTTATCAGAGAGTCAATTGAAGAAAGAATTTCTTCTTCCCTAGAGGAAGAAGCAATAAACCGATTAAAAAATGGAATTCATGGATTAAAGTCACGAGCTAAAACAATCTCTGAACTTGTTGATAATTCGTTATTTTATGTAAAACAAAGACCACTAACGTATAATCAAAAAGCTACAAAGATTTTAAATACTGACGCACGACACCGTCTCGCCCAACTAGCGAATACTCTACAGGGTTTAAGTATTTGGTCGGAACAATCTATAGAAAAAGCAATTAACGATTTTGTAAATGAAGAAGAAATCAACCTAAAACAAATTGCTCTCCCATTTCGCGCCGCTCTTACAGGGACAACTGTCTCACCTGGTATTTTTGAAGTGGCCAATGTCCTTGGCCAGAAAGAGACAATAGCACGGCTCAAAGACGTTACGGAGATTTAATTCCAAGGAATTGAAATGTCGGCATTTTTCAGGTAATTTCCCGGCACGCCAAAATGTTAACCATATTGCGCCATTGCATTAGAGCTAAAGCCTTTGCAGCGCCAAAAAGGATAGACCGTATGAGCCAGAAACCCTCCGCTGCGGCAACGGACACAAATAAAAATGTTACGATTACCGATAACGCTTCAGGCAAGGAAGCTACATTCCCAATATTTACCGGAACAGATGGGCCTCCTGTCATTGACATCCGCCGACTTTACGCGGAGACGGGATACTTTACTTACGACCCTGGGTTTATAGCCACCGGCAGCTGCGAATCCAAAATCACCTATATCGACGGCGACAACGGGATTTTGCTCCATCGTGGCTATCCAATTGAACAACTTGCTGAAAAAAGTGACTTTCTCGAAGTTTGCTACCTCCTTCTATATGGAGAACTGCCAAATCTCGATCAAAAAACTGAATTTGATCGCGCTATCACTCGGCATACAATGCTGCACGAACAGCTGACAAATTTTTATCGCGGTTTTAGACGCGATGCGCACCCAATGGCGATAATGTGCGGGGTTGTCGGAGCTCTTTCAGCTTTTTACCACGACAGCACAGATATTTCGGACCCACATCAACGAATGGTGGCATCATACCGTATGGTAGCAAAAATGCCGACAATTGCGGGTTGGGCATATAAGTATTCACTTGGACAACCCTTTATTTATCCTAGAAATGATCTAGGCTTTGCTGAAAATTTTCTGCATATGATGTTTGCGACACCTTGCGAGGATTATGAAATTAACCCGGTCATCGCAAAAGCAATGGATCGAATACTAATCTTGCACGCAGATCACGAACAAAATGCATCCACCTCGACAGTTCGGCTTACTGGTTCAAGTGGAGCAAATCCCTTTGCTTGTATTTCTGCAGGGATCGCAAGCCTTTGGGGACCTGCTCACGGTGGGGCGAACGAAGCTGTTCTCAATATGCTCAACGAAATTGGCCATAAAGATAACATTCCGAGTTATATTAAAAAGGCAAAAGATCCAGATGACCCATTTCGAATTATGGGTTTCGGTCATAGGGTCTACAAAAATTTTGATCCACGAGCAAAAATTATGCGAGAGACTTGCCATTCCGTGCTTGACGAGCTTGATATTCGTGATGAACCACTTCTTGACCTAGCCATGGAACTTGAACGTATTGCTCTTGAAGATGAATACTTTATAGAACGCAAACTATATCCAAATGTCGACTTTTATTCGGGAATTATTTTTCAAGCACTTAGCATCCCGACAACAATGTTTACCGTTTTATTTGCTGTAGCACGAACTGTCGGTTGGATAGCCCAGTGGAACGAGATGATCGAAGACCCCAGTCAAAAAATTGGGCGCCCGCGTCAACTTTATACTGGAGCTGACAGGAGGGACCTTGTGCCAATCTCTGAAAGAAGTTGAGTTAATCTTAAATTTTTATTAGCAGGAATAATAAAATGCATCGGCTATTTGACCAAAGATAACACGGTTGACGCCGCCACGTCGCTCGGTGCACCTTCTTTGGAACGAAGAAGGATAATTGCTTCTTCAGCTGAAGATTGCTGCTCCTTATAAAGTGTTTTATCGGTCAAAAGACTCTCAATGCCTTTAGCAAGATTTTTACCGTTACACTGATATTGAAGAAACTCGGGTACTGCTTCCCTATTCAGCAAGATATTTACGAGGTTTGCATACTTACTGCTAACCAAATATTTAATTATCCAATACGTAATTGTATTTACCCTATAAGCAATTACCGAAGGAACACGGGCCAATGCCAATTCAAGGGCTACCGTTCCTGAAGCAGCTAAAGCCACATCGGAAGCTGCCATAGCGCTATATTTTGAGTTAACGCTCTCAACGACAATCACTTTAACGTTCCAGCCCTCAACCGCCCGAATTATCTCATCCTTTAACGTAGAAATTGTTGGAATAACAACATTAATCTTCGGCTGGCTAACCCGTAACAATCGCACCGCCTCACGAAATGGCTTTAGATGTCTCCGAATTTCCCCTTTTCGGCTTCCAGGCAACACACAAATAAGCGGCGCTGACAGATCTAACCCATGCTGTTCACGGAATTTTATTCCATTTACGGAAGACATTTCAAATTCAATTACCGGATGACCTACAAATGTGGTAGGCAAACCACTTGGTTCAAAATACTCAGGTTCAAAGGGCAGAAGAGCAAGTAGGTGATCAAATTCTCGCGAAAATTTTTTCACCCTCCGAGGTCTCCATGCCCAAACACTGGGCGCGACATAATGAACCCGCTTAGTGTCTTTCGATTTAACTAAACGCTTTAAAACGCCAAAACTAAAACCGGGAGAATCAATAGTTATCAACAGATCGGGAGCATATGCGTTAATAGCTTTTACAGTCTCAAGAATACGACGGTGTAGCTTAAATAATCTTGGCAAAACTTCTAATAACCCCATAATCGATAGGTCAGAAATGGGGAAAAGGCTGCGAAGCCCTTCCTCTGACATACGCTCTCCGCCGATGCCCATAAACTGTATTTTATCTAATTTTTTACTTTTTAGCGCCGCCATCAAACTAGCGCCAAGAACGTCCCCTGATGGCTCTCCAGCAATCACAAAAACCCGCAACAACTCACCATTAGAAGGTGCCCGATGAGCGCCCAATGTTAATCTCCTTTGACACCAACAAGAAATACCCCAGCCTCATCAGCAGCGCATGTGGTCTCCTCAGGTCCGATGACCAAAGCACCTCCAACTTCTACCGCAATCCCTGACAGGCCAGCTTCCTTTACCATTTCCACAGTCCCTACTCCAATGGTTGGCAAATCCACTCTCCTATCCTGACCAGGCTTTGGAAACTTGACTAAAACTCCTCCCGCTCCCCGTTCACCTAATCTTTTACATCGCCTTATCATTTCATCCGTACCCTCTGCGGCCTCTACCGCGAGCACAATGCCCTGTTGAATGACAACAGCCTGTCCAATGTCTTGCTCACCGATTGCTCGGATAACGTTTATGCCTCGTCGAATGTCTTCCCAATCGCCTACAGATGGACTTTTTCCGCCATAATTACCTTCTCTAGAAATGAAGGTCTCTAACAAGGAGTCTGGTGAAATTATGCGAAAGCCTTCCTCTTCAAGTTCTTTTAAAACTGAAGTTAAAATTGAGTTATCTCCTAGCCAAGCCATGCCTAACTTAGCCAGGAATTTAACGCCCCGTGAATCCGGCTTTAAATTTCTTAAATCGGGACGACGCACTGAACCTGCAAAAACAAGCTCTTCAATCCCATTCGTATGCAGAAACTCAAGGTTCTTTCCCCAGGACCCTAAATTCAGCCATGTGTCCGGTTCAGGCAAACGGTCTTCATCTACCTCACCCGTAAGTGCAAGGAACAAAGAATCACGACCGACTGTTCTACAAGCCTCTCTCAATAGCCAGGGAAGGTCGCCGCCGCCCGCGACGATTGCTAGTCTAGGCTCCATGCTCCGTTCGAGGCTGACAAATAGAACGATTTGAATCGCCACGTATAAAATCTACTATTTCCATTACAGCCTCATTCTCTTTATACATCTCCGATACGTCTACCAGTCTTTCTGCCATCGATCCTTCTTCTGCAAAAAGGAGACGATAAGCTTTTCTGAGATCGGCAATTTCACTCCGTGAAAATCCGCGCCGGCGAATTCCTATAATATTTAACCCGGCTAACCTTGCACGATTACCCAACACCGAGCCATACGGAATTACATCCTGTTCTACGCCCGACATACCCCCTATCATCGCGTGGCAACCGATGCGGACAAATTGATGCACAGCGCACAACCCGCCCAAAACTGCATAATCTTCAACAACAACATGACCGGCAATTGTCGCGTTGTTAGCAAAAATCACATGGTTTCCTACGCGGCCATCGTGTGCCACATGGGCACCTACCATGAACAAACAATTATTACCTATCCGTGTAACCATTCCTCCACCCTCAGTTCCGGGGTTCATAGTTACGTGTTCACGAATTATGTTGTTTGCGCCAATTTCTAACGTAGATGGTTCACCTTTATACTTCATGTCTTGGGGTGGATGACCGATCGAGGCAAATGGATAAATATGCGTATTCGCCCCCACCTTAGTGTTACCGGCTAGTACCACATGAGACAAAAGACGGCATCCATCTCCAAGAACTACATTTTCTCCTACGGTACAAAAAGAACCAATAGAGACCTTATCGCCAATTTTAGCTCCCGGCTCAATTATTGCTGTGGGATGAATACCTGTCATGTCCTTAATCATCCATAATCATTGCTGCATAGCTTGCTTCAGCAACTACATCATTATTAACTTTAGCTTCTGAATTAAATTTCCACACATTCCCGCGGTTAGCATGTTTATTGACATGTATATTTAACTGATCTCCAGGTGTAACTGGTTTTCGAAATCGGGCATTTTGTACTGACATAAAATAAACCAGTTTTCCTTCCGATGATTTACCCAACGTATGTACGACTAATGCTGCTGATGTTTGCGCCATCGCCTCAATGATCAATACCCCTGGAAAAATTGGTTTTTTTGGAAAATGTCCCTGAAAGCATGGTTCATTCATGGTTACATTCTTAATCCCTGTTGCACTCTCTCCTGAAACGATATCAACCATCCTATCAATCAAAAGAAAAGGATACCGATGAGGAATTAGTTCCATAATCCGTTGGGCATCAATCTCTCGAATATCGGCTGTATTATTGACGCTATCCATCCTTCCTTACCTTTTTTCTTCCCATTGTACGTAAAATTGCTGCCTGATTTATCCATTGCCGCATGGGAACGGCTGGAGAGCCCGCGTACTTACCAGCTTCAGGAAGATTATTCATCACACCTGATTGAGCTGCGATTTGAACCCCTTTGCCAATTTTGAGATGACCTGTAAAGCCTACTTGACCCCCGACAACTACATTATCGTCCAACTGCGTACTACCAGATATCCCAACCTGGGAAACAACAATACACCCATCCCCAAGAATCACATTGTGTCCAATTTGCACCAGATTATCAATTCGACAACCTCGCCCTATAACAGTATCTCCCGCGCTACCACGATCAATTGTTGAATTCGCGCCTATCTCTGTGCCATCTCCAACAATCACTCTACCTAATTGAGGTACCGTAATATGACCCTCGATACTCGATGCAAACCCAAACCCCGCCTCACCAATTCGCGCGCCGGCAAAGAGACGAACTCCAGATCCAAGAATTGAATATTGTACTGAAACCGAAGGACCAATCCGACAATCATTCCCGATGACGACCCCATCCCCAATGACTGAGTTTGGTGCAAATATGCAATTTTCTCCAATTTCTGCACGTTCACCGATGACCACCCCTGGTGATATTAATGTCCTTTCTCCAATGGTTGCAGATGGATCAATAAATTTATCGTCCCCCCCCGTATTTTCTTTACTTTGATCCGGATAAAAGGCGGCGGCAATCTTTGCATACGCAAGATAGGGCTCCTTAGAAAGAAGTAAGGTCATACTCTTTGGAGCTTTTTTGACCTGATCTGGATGAACAATACAAGCACCCGCTGAGCTTCTTGAAAAGGCCTCAGCGTAAATTGGGTTATCCAAAAAGCTAATATCAGTGGGTTTAGCCGATTCCAAAGGCGCCACATCCGATATTATTTTTTTACTAGATTGACCTTCAGAAATTTTGACATCCGCGAAATTCGTTAATTGCGATACCGTAAAAGGCCCTGCAGAAGAAAAAAATCGAGGATCCGGCATAACTTATTTCTTTGCCGGTTTCTGCCTAATTTTAGGCATTACAACTAAAACCTTAGAAAGACGTTTATTCAAACGTTCGGAAACTATTTTTGTAATATCAAACTGTTTATCATAAAAAATTAAACTTCTTTTTGGGAGAACGAATTGCAAAAGTCTTTCCTGCGCGACTTCCATAGTTATATCACGTAACGCTTGGTTGACTTTTCGCATTGAGTTTGCAAAAGCCCTGTCAATCAGTCTATTGACAGTCTGAATTTCGCGTTGTTTTTCTCTAACTCGACGCTGAAATGCTTTGAATCTCTCAGGGTAACCCTCTGGCAAAACTGCTCGCTCCCGCCGGAGGTCTTGTTTTAACCTTCGCAATTTGGTTTCAGCTTTCCTAAACTTTTTCTCGTATTTTTGTTTCAACTGATCCATTTGAGGCCTAATCGAACGGGCCGCCGCTGAAGACTTGAGCACGGTCTGAATATCTATTACGCCAATAGCAGAAGTTTGTGCTTGTGTCGCCCCTGCGAGAAACACAATGCTCAATATCCAAAAACTGAATTTCACGGTTTTATGACTTTTCATTTTTTCACTCTAAAACCTAGCTCCTAAATCCAATCTCACTGTTTGCGTTTTATCAAAATCCTCTTTCAAAATCGCCTTTGTAAAATCGAAAACAATCGGACCAAATGGAGAACGCCAAGAAAGGCCAACACCCACTGATGCTCGAAGTGATTTCTCATCTTTAATTGTTGCTACGGATGACTCAGAGTCAGTGAGCGATCCAATGTCACTAAACATTCGTCCTTTCACGCCTAACTCGTTTGGCAACCCCAGAGGAAAAGTTAGTTGAGCGGAACCGGTATACCTAAATTTTCCTCCAACGGAATCCTCCGTTGACTGATCTCGCGGTCCGGCGCCCCCTGCCTTAAAACCACGCAAATTTGAACCACCCAAGAAAAACCTATCTACAATCCTGACGTCCTCCCCAAGCCCGACCATATACCCCAACGACGCTCGAAAACTTCCTGTAACATCTTTGGTAATGGGTAGATATTTTGTTCCT
>MDSW01051487.1_pt1 | contig 10868 bp, 6 predicted proteins | sample 811171 | NCBI WGS metagenome assembly MDSW01 (sample SAMN05326641, study PRJNA326480) | marine metagenome | isolation source: seawater | place: Atlantic Ocean: North West | collected 2012 | reverse complement strand
GATGTTCACCAAACTCATTATGGAAGAATATGTCCAATTGAAACTCCAGAAGGAGCAAATATAGGCTTAATAAATAGTTTAGCTTCATACTCTAGAATTAATCAATATGGATTTATAGAAACCCCATATAGAATTGTTACAAATGGGAAGATAACAGATAAAGTAATTTATTTAAGTGCAATAGACGAAGAGGATTATGTAATAGCGCAGGCAAATGCTGAAGTTGATGAAAAAGGTAAATTTAACAATGAATTAATAAGTTGTAGACAGAATGGTGAGTTTATCACCACAGATGCTGATAGCATAGATTTAATGGATGTTTCTCCACAGCAATTGGTTTCAGTCGCTTCTTCTCTTATACCTTTTTTAGAAAATGATGATGCAAATAGGGCTTTAATGGGTTCGAATATGATGAGACAAGCAGTGCCATTAATGAAACCTAAAGCTCCATTAGTTGGAACAGGTATGGAATATACAGTTGCAAAAGATAGTGGCTCAACAGTTGTTGCAAAAAGAGAAGGTATAGTTGATCAACTAGATGCAAATAGAATAGTGGTTAGGGTCACTGATAAAAATGATAAGTCATTAAATAAAATAGATATCTACAATCTTTTAAAATTTCAAAGATCAAATCAAAATACTTGTATAAATCAAAGACCTTTAGTTAGCATAGGTGATAAAATCTCAAAAAATCAAATAATTGCTGATGGTCCAGCAACAGATTTGGGAGAATTGGCACTAGGAAGGAATGTTTTAGTAGCTTTCATGCCCTGGAATGGTTACAATTTTGAAGACTCCATACTAATTTCCGAAAGAATTGTTCATGATGATGTTTTTTCTTCAATCCATGTGGAAGAATTTGAAGTTATGGCAAGAGATACTAAATTAGGACCTGAAGAAGTTACTAGGGATATACCAAATGCTAGTGAAGAAATGTTAAGAAATCTTGATGAAACAGGAATGGTTTATGTAGGAGCAGAAGTTAAGTCAGGAGATATTCTTGTAGGTAAAGTTACCCCTAAAGGTGAATCCCCAATGACTCCAGAAGAAAAATTATTAAGAGCTATTTTTGGAGAAAAAGCAGCTGACGTTAAAGATACAAGTCTTAGAGTCCCGCCTGGAGCTAAAGGAACAGTAGTTGAAATAAGGGTATTTTCAAGAAGAGGTGTTGAAAAAGACGAAAGAGCAATAAGTATTGAAAATTCACAAATAGAAAGCATCTCTAGAGATCGAGATGATGAACTTAACATACTTGAAAAAAGTTTTGCCAATCAACTGAAAGAACTAATTACTGGAAATATATTTGTATCTGGAGAAGAAAGCTTAAATAAAAATAAAGAAATTGAATTTGAAGAAATTGAAAATCTTGAAGTAAAATCATTATTAAAAATAAATGTTAAAGATGAAAATGTTATGAATGAAATAGAATCAAGAACAAAAAATTTCAATTTACAATTAGGAAACATCAATCAAATTTTTGAAAACAAAATAGATAAAGTTCAAAGTGGTGATGAACTCTTACCTGGAGTGTTAAAATTAATTAAAGTATTTGTTGCTGTCAAAAGAAAACTACAACCAGGAGATAAGATGGCAGGGAGACATGGCAACAAAGGTGTCATTTCAAAAATATGTCCCGTTGAAGATATGCCTTATCTTGATGATGGTACACCAGTTGATATTGTCTTGAATCCTTTAGGAGTTCCTAGCAGAATGAATATTGGACAAATACTTGAAACGCATTTAGGTTGGGCTTCATCCTCTCTTGGAAAACAGGTCTCTGATTTATTAAATAAAATGAATGTAGAAGGACATACAAATAGTGTTAGAGAAAAATTATTTGAAATATATGATGATGAAAAACATAAAAAACTAGTTAAGAAAATGGACGATGATAATTTAGTAGAACTTGCAAACAATTTAAAAGATGGAATTCCTTTTGCAACTCCAGTTTTTGACGGAGCTAAAGAAAGCGATATTACTAAATTTCTTCAAGAGTCTGGTGTCAGTAAATCAGGTCAAGAAATTTTAAGAGACGGAATAACAGGAGAAAAATTTGCTAGACCTGTAACAGTAGGATATATTTATATGTTAAAACTTCATCATCTAGTAGACGAAAAAATTCATGCAAGGTCAATAGGTCCATACAGTCTTGTTACCCAGCAACCGCTTGGAGGTAAAGCTCAATTCGGTGGTCAAAGATTTGGGGAAATGGAGGTTTGGGCATTGGAAGCATATGGTGCTGCTTATACTTTACAAGAAATTCTTACGATTAAAGCTGATGATGTTGCAGGTCGAACAAAAGTCTATGAGTCTATTGTAAAAGGAGATCAGAATTTTGAATCAGGTACTCCTGAATCTTTTAATGTTATGGTTAAAGAATTAAAGTCTTTGGGTTTAAATATTGAACTTAAACAATCAAATATTTCAGAAACGAAATATGAATCAATTGAAGGAAAAAAATGAATAAAGATTTAGTAAATATTTTTAATCAAAATCAAGGTCATCAAAATTTTGATCATCTGAAAATATCAATCGCTAGTCCCGAACAAATATTATCTTGGTCTTTTGGTGAAATTAAAAAACCTGAAACTATAAATTACAGAACATTCAAACCAGAAAAAGATGGTCTTTTTTGTGCGAGAATTTTTGGACCTGTGAAAGACTATGAATGTTTGTGTGGAAAATATAAAAGAATGAAATTTAGAGGAATTATTTGTGAAAAATGTGGAGTAGAAGTTACCTTATCAAAAGTTAGAAGAGATAGAATGGGTCATATAGAATTAGCCGCACCTGTTTCACATATTTGGTTTATGAAATCTTTACCCAGTCGAATTGCAACATTATTAGATATGACAATTAAAAATTTAGAAAAAGTTTTATATTTCGAGCAATTTATTGTTGTTGAGCCCGGCCTAACAGATTTGAAGAAAGGTGAAATTATTTCTGAGGATCAATATATAGATTATCAGGATGAATATGGAGAAGACTCTTTCAGTGCATCAATTGGTGCTGAAGCAATAGATCAAATGCTTAAGAGTATAAATCTTGATGAAGAAAGAGTAAGATTGAAAGAAGAACTTAATCAAACAAAATCTGAACTTAAAAAAACTAAAATTACGAAAAGACTTAAATTAATTGAATCTTTTATAATTTCAAAAAATAAGCCTGAATGGATGATATTAAAAGTTTTACCAGTTATTCCTCCAGAGTTAAGACCTCTTGTCCCTCTAGATGGTGGAAGATTTGCTACCAGTGATCTAAATGATTTGTATAGACGAGTTATAAATAGAAACAATCGGCTAAGAAGACTTATTGATTTAAGAGCCCCTGATATTATTATTAGAAATGAAAAAAGAATGTTGCAAGAATCTGTTGATGCTCTTTTTGACAATGGTAGGCGTGGAAGGGTTATTACATCAACAAATAAGAGACCTCTTAAATCCCTATCTGATATGCTCAAGGGAAAACAAGGAAGATTTAGACAAAATTTATTAGGTAAACGTGTTGATTACTCAGGTAGATCTGTAATTGTAGTAGGGCCTAATCTTAAATTACATCAATGTGGTATGCCAAAAAAAATGGCATTAGAACTATTTAAACCTTTTATTTTTCACAAGTTGGATATTTATGGATGGGCTAACACAATAAAATCAGCAAAAAAATTAGTAGAAAAAGAAGATCCTAGAGTCTGGGATATTTTGGAGGAGGTTATCAGAGAACACCCAGTGCTTTTAAATAGAGCTCCGACCTTACATAGATTAGGAATTCAAGCATTTGAACCAATATTAATTGAAGGTAAATCAATCCAACTCCATCCACTAGTATGTACAGCATTTAATGCAGATTTTGATGGAGATCAAATGGCAATACATGTTCCCTTAAGTATTGAAGCACAACTTGAGGCCAGAGTATTGATGATGAGTACTAATAATATTTTATCACCTTCTAGTGGAAAGCCAATAATTGTTCCATCACAAGACATTGTTTTAGGTATTTACTACCTTTCAATAATGCGTGAAAATCAGAAAGGTCAAGGTAAATATTTTGCTGACTTAAATGAAATCATTAAAGCACTTGAAAATGATGATATAACACTTCATTCAAAAATTTATGCTAGAATAAAAGATCATGAATCTAAAATAATAAAAGTTGAAACTACTCCTGGAAGAATGCTTTTAGGTGATCTATTACCTCGAAATAAGAATATAGATTACAGTCTTATAAATAACGTTTTAACTAAAAAAGAAATTAGCAACATTATTGATACCGTTTATAGATTTTGTGGTCAAAAAGAAACGGTAATTTTTGCTGATCAAATAATGGGCTTAGGTTTTAAATATGCTGCAAAAGCCGGAATATCATTTGGAAAAGATGATCTTATTATACCAACTGAAAAGAACTTATTAGTAGAAAAAACTCAACAGAAAGTTCAAGAATATGAAAATCAGTATCAAGAAGGTCTTATAACTCAAGGTGAAAAATATAATAAAGTTGTAGATGCTTGGTCTGAATGCACAAACAATGTTGCTGATAAAATGTTAGAAACTATATCTTCGCCTGATGATGAAAAACCTCTAAACTCTGTTTATATTATGGCTCATTCAGGCGCAAGAGGTTCAGCGGCTCAACTTAAACAGCTTTCGGGAATGCGTGGATTAATGGCAAAACCTTCAGGTGAAATTATTGAGAATCCTATTAGATCAAATTTCAAAGAAGGATTGTCGGTATTAGAATATTTTACTTCAACACACGGAGCTAGGAAAGGACTGGCTGACACTGCTCTTAAAACTGCAAGCTCTGGATATTTAACAAGAAGACTTGTGGATGTAGCACAGGATGCTGTTATAAAAGAAGATGACTGCGGTACATTGAATGGAGTAGTTGTTGAACCAATTATTGAATCTGGAAATTTAACATCTTCTTTGATTGAGAGGGTTTTAGGTAGATGTCCTGCAGAGGATATTAAAGATGAAAACAACAATGTAATTGTTGAAAGAAAAGATATAATTGAAGAAAAACATATTGAAAAGCTTGAATCTCTTAAATTAAGATCATTAAAAATTCGCTCAGTTTTAACTTGCGAAACTTCAGAAGGAATTTGTGCAAAATGCTATGGACGTGATTTAGCAAGAGGTACGCCTGTTAATAATGGAGAAGCTGTAGGTATTATAGCTGCTCAGTCTATTGGAGAACCTGGCACTCAATTAACTATGCGTACTTTTCATATTGGAGGGGCAGCAAGTGCATCAGTAGAGCAATCTTCGGCTTCATCTCCTATAGAGGGTGAAGTTAAAGTAGAAAATTTTAAATATATTAATGATATTAATCAAAATAAAATTTTGCTTACAAGAAATGCAAAAATTAATGTTACCTCTGATGAAGGTGAAAAATTCTCATTTGACGTTCCTTATGGATCAAGAATTTTATTTGAAGACAAAGAAAAAGTAAAACCTAATCAACTTTTAGCAGATTGGGATCCTTACACCCTTCCTATTATAGTCGAAAAAGACGGCCTCATTAAATATGTAGATCTAAAACAAGGTATTTCTTTTAGAGAAACAGTTGATGATACTACAGGAATATCAAGTAAGATTATTATAGATTGGAGCCAAAGTACAAAAACTAAAAATTTAAAACCATCTATTAATGTAATTGATTCAAATGGAAATGAATTGGTTACAGAAAATGGAATAAAATTAAGTTACCCTATGTCAATAGATACAATTATCGGTGTTGAGGATGGTGTCGAAGTAAAAGCAGGTCAGGTTATTGCAAGAATACCTAAAGAGTCTTCAAAGACAAAGGATATTACAGGAGGATTACCAAGAGTTGCGGAACTGTTTGAAGCTAGAAAACCTAAAGACCCAGCGATCATGAGTGATATTGATGGCAAAATAAGTTTTGGCAAAGATTATAAAAATAAACGAAGAGTAATTATTACTAGTTTGGATAAAAAAGATGAAATAGAAATATTAATTCCAAGGGCTAAATATTTAAATGTTCAAGAAGGTGATTTTGTAAAAAGAGGAGACATTCTTGTTGATGGAACTCCAGTTCCACATGATATTTTAAGAATTCTTGGTGTCGAAGAATTAGCTAGATATTTAGTTAGAGAAGTTCAGTCAGTTTACAAACTTCAGGGAGTTTTTATCAATGATAAACATATTGAAGTTATTGCAAGACAAATGTTGCAAAAAGTTTCAATTAAAGATGCTGGAGATTCATCATTATTAGTTGGAGAACAAATCCATAGAAATGAGTTAACAACTATAAATAAGATATTAGAAAGTGAAGGAAAAATACCAGCTAAATATGAACCTGTTTTATTAGGTATAACTAAAGCTAGTTTACAAACAGGATCATTTATTTCTGCAGCATCATTCCAAGAAACTACAAAAGTCTTGACAGACGCTGCCACTCTAGGAAAATCTGATAAATTAATTGGGTTAAAAGAAAATGTAATTGTCGGTAGACTTATTCCAGCCGGAACTGGTAAAATGACTACTATATATCAAGAGTTAGCTAAAAAGAGGGATTTAGAAAAAATTGCTGAAAATAAACAAATTACTGAAAATCAGTAAGACTTAAATTAATAGCTAATTTCCTTGACTTATTGATCACATATACTAAATACGCGATACTTTTATCCAAGGTGGTGGAAAATTCGTTCCAAACGCTTGGTGTGGAGATATTTAAAAAATGCCGACTATTAATCAGCTTGTACGCAAAGGCAGAGAAAAGGTTGCAAAAAGAAATAAAGTACCTGCTTTAAATGCTTCCCCTCAAAAAAGAGGAGTATGCACAAGAGTTTATACTACAACTCCAAAAAAACCTAATTCTGCTCTTAGAAAAGTTGCAAGAGTTAAGTTAACAAATGGACAAGAAGTATCTGCATATATTCCTGGTGAAGGCCATAATTTGCAAGAGCACTCAGTTGTTTTAATTAGAGGTGGTAGAGTAAAAGATTTGCCAGGTGTGAGATACCATATTTTAAGAGGAACACTAGACACTCAAGGAGTTGAATCCAGAAAACAAAGGCGATCACTTTATGGCGCAAAAAAACCTAAATAATTATGTCTAGAAGAAGAGCAGCAATTAAGAGAGAGGTTTTACCCGACCATAAATTTAAAGATATGGTTTTAACAAAATTTATGAATAGAATTATGCTAGATGGTAAAAAATCAATATCTGAAAAAATAGTTTACGGTGCTTTTGATATTGTTTCAGAAAAAACTAGCAAAAAACCAATTGAATTTTTTCATTCAGCTTTAGATAATGTAAAGCCTAATTTAGAAGTAAGATCAAGAAGAGTCGGTGGTGCAACTTATCAAGTTCCTATGGAAGTTCGCCCTAGAAGAGCTCAAACATTAGCGATGAAATGGATAGTAGATTCAGCTATCAAAAGAAATGAAAAAACTATGAAAGAAAGAATTGCTAATGAAATTATAGATGCCTTTAACAATAAGGGAAATGCAGTCAAGAAAAGAGAGGAAACCCATAAAATGGCAGAAGCAAATAGAGCATTCTCCCATTTCAGATGGTAGTTTAAAAAATATGCCTAGATCCCACCCAATAGAAAAATATAGAAACATAGGCATAATGGCTCATATAGATGCCGGCAAAACAACAACTACTGAACGAATTCTTTATTATACAGGTAAATCCCACAAAATTGGAGAAGTTCATGATGGTGCTGCTACTATGGACTGGATGGAGCAAGAACAAGAAAGAGGTATTACCATTACTTCTGCTGCTACTACATGCTTTTGGAACGATCATAGAATAAATATTATTGATACACCTGGGCATGTTGATTTTACTATTGAAGTTGAAAGATCTTTAAAAGTCTTAGATGGCGCAGTTGCTGTATTTGATGGTGTGGCTGGAGTGGAGCCGCAGTCAGAGACAGTTTGGAGACAAGCTGATAAATATAATGTCCCAAGAATGTGCTTTGTAAATAAACTTGATAGAACAGGAGCTAATTTTTTTATGACTGTTGATATGATTAAAGAAAGATTAGGCGCCTATCCACTTGTAACTCAATTACCTGTAGGAATTGAAAGTAGTTTAAAAGGTGTAGTAGATTTAGTTACGAACAAAGCAATAATTTGGAAAGATGAGAAACTAGGTGCTGAGTTCGATATAGTTGAAATACCCGATGATTTAAAAGATCAATCGAACGAATATAGAGAAAAATTAATTGAGAAAGTTGTTGAAGAAGATGATTCTCTTATGGAAGCTTACCTAAATGGTACTGACTTAACAGCTGATCAAATAAAATCTTGTATTCGAAAAGGAACTTTAAAAGGAAGTTTTGTTCCAGTTTTAACAGGCTCGGCTTTTAAGAATAAAGGAGTACAACCACTATTAGATGCAGTTGTTGATTATATGCCTTCACCAAAAGATGTGGAAAGTGTTAAGGGTGTAGAATTAAGGGGAGAAAAAGAATTAATAAGAAAATGTGATGATAATGAGCCATTTAGTGCACTTGCTTTTAAGATAATGACTGATCCTTTTGTAGGAAGTTTAACTTTTGCAAGAGTATATTCAGGAACAATTTCTACTAAAGATAGCGTATTAAATTCAACTTCTAATAAGAAAGAAAGCATAGGAAGAATGCTTCTTATGCATGCAAATAATAGAGAAGAAATTAAAGAAGCAAATTCAGGGGATATAATTGCCCTAGTTGGTTTAAAAGAAGTAACGACGGGTGAAACTTTATGTGATCAGAACGATCCTATTATTCTAGAAAAAATGGATTTTCCTGACCCAGTTATAGAGGTTGCAGTTGAGCCTAAAACAAAAATTGATCATGAAAAAATGGGAACTGCTTTAGGAAGACTGGCACAAGAAGATCCTAGCTTTAGAGTCACCACAGATGATGAAAGTGGTCAAACAATTATAAAAGGCATGGGTGAGTTGCATCTAGAAATTCTTGTTGATAGAATGAAAAGAGAATTTAAGGTTGAAGCAAATGTTGGGGCACCTCAGGTTGCTTATAGAGAAACTATTTCAAAAGTCAGTGATGTTGATTATACTCATAAAAAACAATCTGGTGGAGCTGGACAATTTGCCAGATTAAAAATAAAGTTTGAGCCAAATGAGGCAGGCGGTGGTTACGAATTTGTTAATCAAATTAAGGGTGGAAATATTCCTACTGAATTTATCCCTGGTGTACAAAAAGGTTTAATATCTCAACAACAGACTGGTGTTTTGGCAGGCTTTCCATGTATAGATTTTAAAGCTACTTTATATGATGGTGCTTACCATGATGTTGACTCAAGCGTTCTTGCTTTTGAAATAGCTGCTAGAGCAGCATTTAGAGAAGGTATTTCAAAAGCTGATCCCGTTCTATTAGAACCCATGATGAAAGTTGAAGTAGTTACCCCTGAAGAATATATGGGAGATGTAATTGGTGACTTAAATAGTAGAAGAGGACAGGTTCAACAAATGAGCACGAGAGGAAATGCAAATATCGTTGATGCTATGGTGCCTCTTGCAAATATGTTTGGCTATGTAAACAATTTAAGATCTTTATCGCAAGGTAGAGCTAATTATACAATGCAGTTTGATCATTATGAACAAGTTCCATCAAATGTTGCTGAAGAAGTTAAGGCGAAATTAGCATAATGGAAAATAAAGATATAAGAATTAGATTAAGAGCATATGATAGCAAACTTCTTGACACCAGTACTTCTGATATTATTAGTACAGCCAGAAGAACTGGAGCAAAAGTAAGAGGACCAATACCTCTTCCAACGAGAAATGAAAAATTTACTGTAAATAGATCACCTCATATTGATAAGAAAAGCAGAGATCAGCTTGAGATAAGAACTCATAAAAGATTACTAGATATAATTGATCCTACTCCTCAAACTGTAGATGCTTTGATGAAATTAGATCTTTCGGCTGGAGTAGAAGTGGAGATTAAAATTTAGTTATGCGTACTGGTTTAATAGGTAAAAAAATAGGATCATCTTCTCATTTTGAAGAAAATGGAACCATGTCACATATTTCTCTAATTCAAATTCAGGATTGTGTCGTTTCAAAAATAAAAACTAAAGAAAAGCATGGTTACAATGCAGTTCAACTAGCAAGTATAGAAGCAAATAAAGATTTAGATAAGATTAATAAACCCCAAAGAAAACTATTTGCATCATTAGAAATCAAACCAAAAAAAATACTTAAAGAATTTAGAGTAGAAGAAAAAAACTTACTTGAAATTGGCTCAGTATTAAGTGTTTCTCATTTTGAAAAAGGACAAATAGTTGACGTGACTGGAACAAGTATTGGAAAAGGTTTTGCAGGGGCAATGAAAAGACATAATTTTGGAGGACTCAGAGCATCGCACGGTGTTTCTATATCTCATAGATCTCATGGATCTACTGGAAATTCTCAAGATCCAGGAAAAGTATTTAAAGGGAAAAAAATGGCTGGTCATATGGGAAATAAAAGAGTTACAAAACAAAATTTGAAAATAGTTGAAATTGATAAAAACAATAATTTGATCTTTATTAAAGGCTCAGTACCGGGTAGAAAAAACTCAATAGTGTATCTCAAGGACTCAGTAAAAAAAAGTAGAGCTATATGAAGAAAAAAGTTTTTAATTTAGATAATAAAGCAGTAACAGAAATTGATCTCCCGGACAATATTTTCAATATTGCTGTATTTCCTGATATTATTCATCAGTATATAAGATATCAGAATGCTAAGAATAGACAAGGATCTCATACCACTAAAACAAGATCTGAAGTTAGAGGTAAATCAAAAAAACCTTTCTCACAAAAAGGAACTGGTAATGCACGTCAAGGAAGCTCTAAAGCCCCTCATTTTAGAGGCGGAGCAGTCTCTATGGGTCCTCAAAATAG
>MDSW01129019.1_pt1 | contig 10869 bp, 6 predicted proteins | sample 811171 | NCBI WGS metagenome assembly MDSW01 (sample SAMN05326641, study PRJNA326480) | marine metagenome | isolation source: seawater | place: Atlantic Ocean: North West | collected 2012 | reverse complement strand
TTGCACTTACAGCAAGTGCGGTAGTCCGCACAAGTAATAATCCTCATTTATTTATTTTTAGAGATAAAGAAGCCGCCTCCTATTTCGTAAATGATATTGAAAATTTATTACTCAATGAGGTTTTCTTTTTTCCTGCATCATATAGGAGAGCCTATCAAATAGAAGAAACTGATAATGCGAATATCTTGTTAAGAGCAGAAGTACTAAACAAACTCAACAACAAGAGAAACCCAATTATCGTTACTTATTCTGAAGCACTCTCTGAAAAAGTAGTCAGCAGAAAAGAACTTAAAAAACACACCATAAACCTAAAAGTAGGCAATGAATTGGCAATTAATGATTTGCAAGAAAAGCTAGAGAGCCTAGGTTTTGAAAAAGTTGACTTTGTGATTGAGGTAGGGCAATATTCTATAAGAGGAGGCATTCTAGATGTCTATTCCTATGCTGATGAATACCCATTTAGATTAGAGTTCTTTGATACTGAGATTGAAAGCATTCGTACTTTTGATGTAAATACTCAGCTATCAATAAACAAAGAAAAGAGCATTGCAATTATACCTAATACAGAAGCAAAGAAAAGTACAGATTCGCAAGTAAGCTTGTTAGAATATATGCCTAAGAACTCTGTAATATGGGCAAAAGATATTCATTACACTATAGGAATATTAGATAATTATTTCTCGCGAGCAGAAGAACAGTACAAAAAAGTAGCTGAGAATGCTACCAGACACCTTAGTCCAGAATTTTTATTCACTAATGCTGAAAGTTTTGCAACAGAATTAGCTTCTTATTCTATCATTGAAAATAACACTAATACTTTCTTTCCTGCCAATGATAGAATTGAAGTAAATACAACTTCCCTCACAAAGATAAATAAGCAGTTTGATTTATTAAGAGAAGCCCTATTAAAGAATAAAGAGGAAGGGCTAAAAAATATTATTCTGTGTTCATCAGATGAGCAAGAAGAAAGATTCAATGCTATTTTTGAGCACAGTGAACAGGAATTAGATTATAGATGCGTATTATTCTCCTTGTATGAAGGATTTATTGATTATACCAATAAGCAGGCTATTTATACAGATCATCAAATTTTTGATAGGCACCATAAATTCAAATCAAAAACAAAGTTCACAGATAAACAGGCTATTACTCTTAGGCAGCTTACCTCTCTTCAAATTGGTGATTTTGTAACCCATATTGACCATGGTATTGGTAGATTCGAAGGGCTGCATAAAATTGAGAATAATGAAAAATATCAGGAGGTAATAAAGCTTACTTATAAACAAGGAGATATACTTTATATAAGCGTGCATTCCTTGTATAAAATTGCAAAATTCTCTGCAAAAGAGGGAATGCAACCTAAGATACATCAATTAGGCTCTCCTGTTTGGAAAAAAACAAAACAGAAAACCAAAACTAAAGTAAAACAGATTGCTTTTAATCTCATACAGTTATATGCCAAACGAAAAACCCAAAAAGGATTTCAGTATACACCTGACACTTATCTTCAGCATGAATTAGAAGCCTCTTTCATGTATGAAGATACTCCAGATCAAACTAAAGCAACTCTTGCCATAAAAGAAGATATGGAAAAGGAAATACCAATGGACCGATTAGTATGTGGAGATGTTGGTTTCGGGAAAACTGAAATTGCTATAAGGGCAGCCTTTAAAGCAGTTGCCGATAGCAAGCAAGTAGCAATATTAGTCCCAACAACCATCTTAGCTTTGCAACACTATAAAACCTTCAAAAAAAGATTAAAGCACTTCCCTTGTACAGTAGATTACATCAATAGATTTAAGACACCAAAAGAGCAAAAAGAAACTCTAGAGAAAGTGGCCAGAGGAGAAATTGACATCCTAATAGGAACACACAGAGTAGTAGGGAAAGATGTAAAATTTTTGGATTTAGGACTAATGATAATTGACGAAGAGCAGAAGTTTGGGGTAAATATAAAAGACAAACTAAAACTATTTAAAGAAAATATTGACACTCTAACCTTAAGCGCAACGCCTATCCCAAGAACACTGCAATTTTCTTTGTTAGGAGCAAGAGATTTATCACTAATTAACACTCCACCCCCTAACCGTCAATCAGTAGAAACTACTATTATTGGATTTAACCAAGAAGTAATTCGTGATGCTATAAGCTATGAAATGTCACGAAACGGACAAGTATTTTTCGTACATAACCGTATAGAAAACATAAAAGAAGTAGCCGGTTTATTACAAAGGCTTTGTCCTGATGCAAAGATAAAAATTGGACACGGGCAAATGGAAGGTAAAAAACTAGAGGGGCTTATGATTGATTTTATGGAAGGAGATTTTGACGTATTGGTTTCTACTACTATTATTGAGAATGGAGTAGACGTAGCTAATGCCAACACTATTATAATTAACAACGCTCAGAACTTTGGACTCAGTGATTTGCATCAAATGAGAGGAAGAGTTGGTAGGTCAAATAAAAAAGCCTTTTGTTATTTAATAAGCCCTCCATTACACACTGTATCAGAAGAAAGCAGAAAGAGACTTACTGCTCTAGAACAATTTTCAACCCTTGGTAGTGGCTTTAAAATTGCTATGCGTGATTTAGATATTAGAGGTGCAGGTGATTTATTAGGGGCGGATCAATCTGGGTTTATCAATGAAATTGGCTTTGAAACTTATCAGAAGATATTAAATGAAGCTATTGAAGAATTAAAAAAAGAAAAATTTAAAGATTTATTTAAAAATGAGAAACAACAATTTTATATCAAAGATTGTGCTTTAGACACAGACTTAGAAATACTTATTCCTGATACTTATGTAAGTAATATTACTGAACGATTCAACTTGTATAAAGAACTAAATAACTTTACTAAAGAAAAAGAAATCGCTTCCTTTATTGAGAGGTTATATGACAGGTTTGGAAAAGTGCCTAAAGAGATTTATAATATCTGTAATGCGTTGAGACTAAAATGGATCGCTAAAGAGATTGGATTTGAGCGTATTATCCTTAAAAATAATAAGATGCGGGCTTATCTTCCTGAAAAAGAAAATTTTGCTTACTACAAATCCTCTTCCTTTAAAAGAATTCTTAGTTATGTACAAAACAGTTTAAGAAAATGTAAAATGATAGAAAAAAAAGACAAACTTTCTATAGAAATCAAAGATATTATAGATGTAAAGACAGCATTAGAAGTTTGTGAAAATATAAACAAGTAAAGCTATTCCTCTATCTTTAATCAACAATTGATTCAACTTATTAACAATTTATTTTTTTGATGTGACGCACAGCATAATTCCCTTATGTTTTAATTAAAATTGCATATAGTATTTAAACGCAAGATGTTAGAAAAAAGGATTATAAAAAATGTACTCATTTCCGTATTTCATAAAGACGGTCTCATCCCTATTGTAACAAAACTAAATGAACTGGGAGTAAAAATTTATTCGACAGGAGGTACTCAGGATTTTATTGAAAAGCAAGGAATTACTGTTCACCGTGTAGAGGACCTTACTTCATACCCTTCTATTTTAGGAGGCAGAGTAAAGACTCTGCATCCTAATGTTTTTGGAGGGATTCTTGCAAGAAGAAAATTAATAGATGATGAAGAACAATTAAAGAGATATAACATTCCTGAATTTGACTTAGTGATTGTTGACCTCTACCCTTTCGAAAAAACTGTCACCTCTAATGCTGAAGAGCAAGATATTATTGAAAAGATTGATATTGGAGGAATCTCTCTTATACGTGCTGCTGCTAAAAACTTTAAAGATGTCCTCGTTGTTTCTGAAATGAATCAATATAATGATGTTTTAGAGATTCTAAAAAAAAATGGGGCTATTTCTGATATAAATCAAAGAAAAAGATTTGCATCGCAAGCTTTTAATATTTCATCTCATTACGACACAGCTATCTTTAATTACTTCAATAATGGAGAAACGTGTTCTTTCAAAAAAAGCATTAACCAAAATAAAATATTACGATATGGTGAAAACCCTCATCAATCAGGAATATTTTATGGCGATCTGGAATCTATATTTACTAAGCTAAATGGTAAAGATCTTTCCTACAATAATTTGTTAGATATTGATGCTGCAGTTAATCTAATCTCAGAATTTAATGAGACAACCTTTATCATTTTAAAACATAACAATGCCTGTGGCCTAGCTAGCAGAGAAAATCTTATTGACGCATGGAAAGGGGCTTTAGCTGGAGATCCTATTTCTGCTTTTGGAGGAGTGCTTATCACAAACAAAGAATTAAATTTAGAAACTGCTAAAGAAATAAATAAATTATTTTATGAGGTTCTAATTGCTCCTTCTTTTTCAAATGATGCATTAGAACTTTTAAAAGAAAATAAAAAACGTATACTACTTCAAAAGAAAGAAATAGAATTACCAAAAACTCAATTTCGAACAGTTCTAAACGGCATTTTATATCAAGATAAAGATTTAAAAACAGATTCTATCGTAGATATGAAAAAAGCTACAAAGATAACTCCTACCGACACACAATTAGCAGATCTAGTTTTTGCTTCAAAAATTTGCAAGCACACCAAATCAAATACAATTGTATTTGCAAAAAAGAAACAATTATTTGCTAGTGGAGTAGGGCAAACATCAAGAGTAGATGCTTTACAGCAAGCAGTAGAAAAAGCTAAAAAATTTGGATTTGATTTAGATGGATCTGTAATGGCCTCTGATGCATTCTTTCCTTTTCCTGATTGTGTTGAGTTAGCTGAGAAGGAAGGCATTAAAGCAGTAATCCAACCGGGAGGATCAATAAAAGATCAATTATCAATTGATTATTGCAACGATAAAAAAATAGCAATGGTATTAACAGGAACAAGACACTTTAAACATTAAAAAATTAAACTATGGGATTTTTCGACTTTATGCAAGAAGCAATCGCTATCGATCTAGGTACTGCAAACACATTAATTATTCATAATGATAAAGTTGTCGTTGACCAACCTTCAATAGTAGCTAAAAATATTAGAACTGGAGAAGTTGTTGCTATTGGAAAAAGAGCTCAACAAATGCATGGAAAAACACATAAAGAGATAGAAACATTAAGACCACTAAAGGATGGTGTAATTGCTGATTTCCAATCCTCTGAACAAATGATAAGAGGATTTATTGATATGATACAAAAGAAAAGATCAATCTTATCTCCTGCTTTAAAGATGGTTATTTGTATCCCCTCTGGAGTAACAGAAGTTGAAAAAAGAGCAGTGATTGACTCAGCAGAACATGCAGGGGCAAAAGATGTTTGGCTAATACATGAACCAATGGCTGCTGCTATTGGTATTGGTATTGATGTGTTAGAACCAAAAGGAAATATGGTAATTGACATAGGTGGAGGGACTACTGAGATAGCTGTAATCTCATTAGGAGGAATTGTTTGTGACAAATCAATACGAGTTGCTGGCGATGAGTTCACTGACAATATTAAAAGCTATATGAAAACAAGACATAATATTGCTGTAGGAGACATTATGGCTGAACAAATAAAAATTAATGTTGGATCTGCTCTAACTGAACTAGAAGAACCACCTGCTAATTATGCTGTGCATGGTAGAGACTTAATGAGTGGAATACCTAAAGAGATAATCGTAACGTATAAAGAAATAGCCGGAGCATTAAACAATTCGATTGAACAAATTGAAGAGGCTGTAATGAGTGCTTTATTTAATACCCCTCCGGCTTTATCTGCTGATATTTATAATGAAGGATTATATCTAACCGGGGGAGGATCTATGTTGCGAGGATTAGATAAACGAATCTCAAAAAAAACAAAACTGCCAGTATATGTTGCAGAGGACCCTTTAAGAGCCGTAGCTAGAGGGACAGGAATTGCCTTAAAAAACACTGAAAACTATACGTTCTTAATTCAATAGTAATCTAACATGTATAACCTATTACGGTTTATCAAGATTAATCAATTCTTATTATTATTTATATTAATAGAAGGCGTTTCCATCTCATTATTGATGAATAATAACAGTTACCAATCAAATAAAATAATCAACTTTAGTATGAGGTATACTAGCGATATACATCATTACACATCATCACTCTCTGATTACATATCACTTAGAGAGACTAATAATTATCTAATTAATGAAAATGCAAAGTTACACTCTCTACTAAAAAAAAGTAAGCTATTTGTAGACTCTTCACTTATAAGAGAAAAACAATATAATTATTTGCCTGCAAAAATAATTAATAACTCGGTTAGCAAACGAAATAACTTTATCACACTAAACAAAGGGTCTAAACATGGTGTCGATAAAGGAATGGGAGTAATTACTCAAAAAGGTGTTATTGGAATAGTGCATTCTGTAAGTCAGAATTATTCTATTGCCATCTCTTTATTACATAGAAAATCAGCTGTTGGGATTCAGTTAAAAAAAAATAACCATAATGGGATTTTAAGGTGGAAAGGATTTGATTATCGATCTGCCAATATAAACAACTTTCCAAATCATATCCCTATTTCAATTGGAGATACGATTATAAGTAACAGTCATAGTATTATTTTCCCAGAAGGAATACATATTGGGAGAATAGAAGATATTGTAAAAAATAATGAGGATGGATTCTTTAACGTTAGTGTGGCTCTATTTGAAGATTTTAATCAACTGAATTATGTTTATATTGTTTATTCTTCAGAAAATATAGAACAAAAAAAACTAGAAGAAAAAATCACAACACATGAATAACTATATACTAAAATATCTAGCACTACTTCCCTTCTATGTATTGTTGCAAATCTTGATTCTCAATGAAGTTCTTTTTTCATCTTATATCAATCCATTTCTATATATCATTCTTATTATTAGCCTGCCCTTAAAAACACCTAAATGGTTTCTTTTAATATACGCATTCCTACTTGGATTTCTAATCGACCTACTTTCTGCAAATTTAGGATTTCACTCTACTGCAACTGTTCTGGTGGCATTTATAAAACCTTTTATTTCTAAGCTAATCATCCCTTATAATATTCTAGCTGAATCTGATGAGATTACATTAAGAAAGATAGGGACAAAAGCATTTTTTACATTTGCTTTATTCATTATCTTAATACATAACAGTTGTTTATTTATCATCTCTCATCTTGATCTAAATACTGCTGTTTTTACTAAAATTATAGCTAGTTCTATTATTACCCTTCTGCTTGTGTTAATCACTCAATTATTTCAAAAAGCAAAATAATGAATGCTTATAAAAGTAGATATAGAGTTGTTATAGGAATCTTTCTTATAATTTCAATAATATTTATTACTAGGTTATTTTACATACAAGTTCTAAATGAAAATTATAAATTCTCAGCTAATAATAATGTCTTACGCTATGATGTGCAACAAGCTGTCAGAGGGTTAATCTATGATAGAGACAGTAACCTAATTGTTGCTAATGTTCCAGCATATGATTTAATGATAGTCCCTAGAGAGATGAAAGGAAATATACTAGATACTTTTGCGTTCTGTCAGTTGACTTCAATTAGTAAAGAGGACTTTATTAAGAAATATAAAAAAGCAGCAGATTATTCTGGGTATAAAGAGAGCGTTTTTATCAAACATATAAATTTAAAAAACACTAGCAAATTAGCAGAGAAGCTATTTCAATTTCCTGGTTTTCACCTACGAAAGATCAACATGAGAGATTATCCTTCTAATGTAGCTACGCATATAATTGGTTATCTAGGAGAGGTTAATTTATCTAAAACAAAAGAAGATAAATACTATACTAAAGGAGATTTAACAGGAGTAAGTGGTGTTGAAGCTGCTTATGAAAAAGAACTAAGAGGAAAAAAGGGAATGGCCATCAAATTAGTAGATGTCCATAATCGCAACCAAGGAAAGTTTCAGCAAGGTAAATTTGATACTTTAGCTATTGCTGGAGAATCGTTAGTCTCAACAATTGATATTAAACTACAAGGGTATGGAGAGAATCTTATGAAAAATAAAATTGGTGCTATTGTTGCTATTGAACCTTCTTCTGGAGAGATTCTTTCGCTAATTTCCTCCCCAACCTATAATCCTAATTTATTAATTGGTCGAGAGCGTTCAAAAAATTACAAACTATTATCTCAAGATGAAAACAAACCTTTATTTAATAGAGCTCTCCAAGGAACATACCCCCCAGGTTCTATCTTCAAACTAGTAAATGGCCTAATTGCACTGCAAGAAGATGTTATTAACAAAGAGACCTATTTAAAGTGCAATAATGGATATAATTATGCAAAAGATAAAATAGTAGGTTGCCATCCTCATCAAGAAAAAGTTAATTTAGTAAAAGCAATTGAAATTTCTTGCAACACCTATTTCTGTAATTTATATTATAACTATTTCAAAAAATTCACCTCCTCTAATGATGCTTATAATAATTGGTATAGCCACGTAGCAAGTTTTGGTATTGGAGATTATTTAAATAATGATTTTATAAATGGAAATAAAGGGAAATTACCAAATTCATCTTATTTCAATACTATTTATAAAGGAAGTTGGAATGCAAATACTATTATTTCTATGGCTATTGGTCAAGGAGAATTACTACTTACACCAATACAGATGGCTAATATGACTGCTGTATTAGCAAATCGAGGTTTTTATTATACGCCACATATTATTAAGTCAGTATCTGGAAAGGAGAATATAGATAGTATTTTTACTGTTAAAAAATATTGTAGTATTGATAAAAATAAATTTAAACCTATAATTAATGGAATGGAGCAAGTAGTAGCGGGCAAAGAAGGTACTGCACAAAACTGTAGAAACACTAATTATACTATTTGCGGAAAAACAGGTACTGCACAAAACCCGCATGGAGAAGATCATTCAATATTTATTGCTTTTGCTCCAAAAGAAAAGCCTAAAATTGCTATAGCAGTATATGTTGAGAATGGAGGATGGGGATCTACCTGGGCCGCTCCAATTGCAACATTAATGATAGAACAATATTTAACTGATTCTATTACGAATAAAATACAAGAAAGATTTATTTTGGAAGGAAACCTAATCTCTAAAAGATGAGAGCAGCAAAAAATATATTTGCCAATATTGATAAAACTAGCATCCTTCTTTATCTTATTCTTATGATATTTGGGTGGATAAACATCTATGCTTCTCAATATAATGAAGATACTTCTATACTACTTGATATTAATAGTAGGTATGGTAAACAGCTACTATTTATTTGTATTGCTTGTTTTATTGGCTTTCTAACTTTAATTATCCATTGGAAATTTTATTATTCTCTCTCTTACCTTTTTTATATTATTATTATCCTTCTTCTAATTATTGTGCTATTTAAAGGTTCTGTTGTGGGAGGGGCGATTTCCTGGTTTGAAATTAATAAATTTAAATTTCAACCATCAGAATTCGCGAAATTCACTACAGCACTTGCTATTGCAAAATATTATAATAATTTACATATTAAACGTATTTCGTTAGCAGAAAGAATTAAAACATATTCTATAATAATCCTGCCTTTTTTACTTATTATTTTGCAAAATGATCTAGGAACTGCTCTAATATTTTCTGGATTTATATTAGTCTTATATCGTGAAGGCCTATCTGGAAACATCTTAATCCTTGGATTAATAATCACAATATTATTTGTCGTTACTTTAATAATGAAAAAAGTAATTCTTATTGGGATTCTTTCGTGTATTGCAATTATTGTCTATCTTTTTTCTAGAAAAAAAATGAAAGAACTCATATTAATTATGAGTGTCCTTTTTAGTTGTACATTCTTTATCTTTAGTGTTGACTATATCTTTAATGATATGTTATCAGCTCATCATAAAAAACGAATCAATATCTTATTAGGAAAAGAATTTGACCCTCAAGGTGCTGGATACAACCTAATTCAATCAAAAATTGCAATTGGCTCTGGGGGTCTTACTGGAAAAGGGTTCTTAAATGGCACCCAAACTAGATTTGATTTTGTGCCTGAACAAAGTACAGACTTTATTTTCTGCACTATAGGTGAAGAATGGGGATTTCTAGGCAGTTTATTATTTATTATTCTATTTATTGGTTTACTAGTGAGAATTCTATTTCTAGCTGAACGTCAAAGATCTAATTTTAGCCGAATATATGGATATAGCGTTGCTAGCATTCTATTTATACATCTGTTAATTAATATTGGCATGACAATTGGATTATTACCTACGATAGGAATCCCTCTTCCGTTTATTAGTTATGGAGGATCTTCTCTAATTGGATTTACAATTCTTCTCTTTATCTTCTTAAATCTAGATTCGTATAGGTTACAGATATTGAGATAATCTATTTCCTAATAGAAATCCGAACGATTATCCTTTATATCTGCTTTAGTTTTTAAAACATTATATACTGCTCCTATTGAATATGCAGAATATCCTTGCTGCAACTCTTGTTTTTTCTGAATCGCTTTATCAAAAGAAGATACAAAATCATCTTTAGAGATAACCTCTGCAACATATACAGCATTTTGTCCCTTAATCGGTATTGAAATGCTTGAGGAATTAGCAGCAAAAATAGCTCCTACTAGCTCTGGCTCATAACCTACTCCTTGTATACTTAAATCTGATAAATTAGCTGTTTTTGCCTGAATAACTTTTTGACGCTGATTAGCAGCAATCCCTTCTAAATTATCCGCTTGAATACTCTTACTAATAAATTCTCCTTTCTTTTCTTTTACGACTAATGCAGATATTTCTTCCCGAATATCATCTAATGGAATAAGTCCCTCCAAATTTTTCTTCTTTAAATACGCTACTACATACGAGTTTTCAACCCGAAATACTTCAGATATCTGTCCTTCACTACTACTATTCGCCCATCTCACCACTTCTCTTGAATTAGGCAATCCAGCAATACTTTGTTTATTAATT
>MDSW01079399.1_pt1 | contig 10869 bp, 6 predicted proteins | sample 811171 | NCBI WGS metagenome assembly MDSW01 (sample SAMN05326641, study PRJNA326480) | marine metagenome | isolation source: seawater | place: Atlantic Ocean: North West | collected 2012 | reverse complement strand
TTGTTCATCAGTTAAATTACCCCAATTCAAAACTTTATAATATTGTATCTTTACTTTTTTATTAGATAGTTTTTCTTTTAAATCATGTAGTTTTAAAATCTCTTTATAGTTATCATTCTGTACTACAAAACTAAATACCACCACTTCAATAGTATCAATAGTATTTATAAATTCTAAGTTATCCATTAATAAATTCCAATCACCACCTCTTCTTGTAATTTTATAAGTTTCTGGTGTTGCTGCATCTATTGAAATTTCCATTGTTTTTATAAATGGTTGAGCACCTTTCATACTATCCCACATCTTTGGTGTGAATGAATTTGCATTTGTATGTAAATGTATGTGTCCAACATTTGGATATTTTTTACTATCAAACTCTTGTAAAAAACTTCTAAAAAATGGACTCTGTAGTGGGTCACCTGTTCCACTTATATATAATCTATATGCATCTTTAATTATTTCTTCTGTAACTATCTTATGAATCTTTTCCATGTTTTTCCAATTAGGTGAATTTGGTGAATCCATAATTAATTCATTTCTACAAGTAGGACATGATAACGCACAACTTCTATCGTAATTAAATGCAACCACTAAAGGACCTGTAGTGGCTTCTGGTTTAAAACTTCTCCACAACACACCCAAATCATCTTTTTCAAATACAGGTAAATCGGGGTCAAGGTTTTCTGATAATAATTGTGAACAATTTTTTTCAATACAATGTTTAAATGTAGAATCAATCATACTTTGACGATATTCTTTTGCAACCTCTCCATTCCAAATATCTTCCCATGATTTTTCTAATATATTACCTAATGGTTTTTTTATCCAACCAGGGCAACAATTATATACAAAACCATTACTATGTATTTCAGTAAATGCCCATGGTTGTCTACACCATCGGTTTGAAATATCAATCACTTTTTCCTCACTATCGTTAAACCTGTACTACTTGGAAAATCTTTTCTAATACCATGATTGAAAAAATTAACAATTTCAAATTTATCTTTATCTATAGTTTCTACAAACTTACTCGGACCAGATGTATCTTCCCACTCTTGTCCATTTATTTCTGTACGATTCTCAATATAAGATTTATCTGTATCGTGTATTGTGATGATACCGCCTGGCATTAGTTTTTCTGAGTATAATTCAAAATCTTTTTTCACACCCTCAAATGTATGGTCTGCATCAATGTGGATTAAATCAAACCAAATATCTTGTTTTACAAAAAAATTATAATATGCATTTTCTGTAGTATCTTTTATGAATTGTGGATAGAAATGTTTTCTAAGTACACTATCTTTATCTTCCCAATCGGTTTTACCATTCACCCCATTCATTGCATCCACTACATAAGTGGTTCCGTTATCACCTGTTTCCATCTTGATTTCTTTATAATAACCCTCAAGGGATAAATCATATCTTGCTTGACTCATTATTCTTGGAATAAATCCACCACCACTTCCTAAACAAACTAATGTTTTTAATTTAAAGAAATTTATTAGTGTGTAGATTATTAATCCATCACCAAGATTCATCCAAGTTGCACCATGAGACCAACGATAAGGAACTTCTTCTCCCTCGTTACCACATATGAATGTTTTTATATAATCATAATTCAGTATTGATTTATTCATAAAACCTTAAAAATTATTAAAATGGATTCGTATTACTTCCCTTATTATGTACTAAAAATGTTTTACCAAAATATACATCTAATGGTTCAACATCAATTTGTACTACTTCAAATCCATCTGTATCCTCTACAATATTTTCTAATGAAGTGATTTCAACTTCATTTCCATTTTTATCCATAAGATGTGCACCTACTTTCATATTAGGAACTAATTGCCACATCCAAGTATTTTCATCAATTGGTTTATATAACATTTCGTGTTCACCTGTAATCATTTCACTACCACTATTGATGTTCCAATAATTGTATGCAAAATCAAAGTTAATATCTTGAACACTTGCAGAGTGTTGTGTAAATGTTGCTGTTTTTTCATCTGCAAATCTTGAACTTCTCCAATCTTCTTCATCCTCATCTAACTGACCTGGCATGTTCATTGCTAATACCCAATCACCAATTTCTAAATCCTCTACAAGTTTTGTAGTACCATCTGCCATTTCAATTGGTGTACCCACTAATAAACAACTTGGTGAACCACCATATGAATCAATAACAGTAATTGCTTTAGTTCTTGCAGTATTATAATTTGTGGCATGGTCATTGAATCCATCGGATTGTCCATCTTCAACAAACTTACCCGTTATAGTTACACTCGCATTATTTGTACCTGCTGGAAAGAAATCACTATCATCACCCGTACCTGTGTTTGCATTTGATATTGCTCCAGCTGTTACGGTTGCAGTATAATCTCCACTAACACTTGTTACCGCACTATTATCACTCCAAGAAAAATTATCGGCTCTACTTGCAATCTTACTTAAAAACAAAGTACCATTACCACTAAAGTTCATTGTATATGTTTCAGAAGTTTGTTCCCAAAGATATGTATAACCTGTAACACTATCTACTGAACTGATAGAAAAATCTGACATCTTTGTTTGACTTGAACCATCATTTTGAGCACCCAAAGAAGTATTGGCAGTAGTATATGAATTAGTTCCATCTACGGCTCTTTTTAATTTTCCTAATGATAAGTTTTGATTTGCTGCTGTTGACATAATATTTCCTATATTTCAATAATAAATATCACCCATTGTAAAGTTTTATCATTTTTTCTACCCATTCTTCTTTATTATCAAATCTATTAGTTAAATATTCTCGTAATGGATATAAAAGGTTTCTTCTTTCATCTAATGATATTTCACATAACTTTCTATATTGTTCGTGAAACTCGACAGGATTAGATGCTCTAAATGGATAATCATATTCTGTTAACCAATCACCTGCTAAGATTGGAACTTTACCAAAATCAATTGCTTGAAATATCGAATATCCAAATGGTTCAACAATATGTGCAGAATGTGATATACCCCAATCTCTTAAATAAAATCTTTCCAAATTATCATACTTAAATGTAAACACTTTCCACCTTGATGTATCTGTTCCAATGTTTCTTCTCCACCATTGTACATCTTTTGGGTCTGTAAAGAACTCACTATCTATACCTGCAAGAAAATGTGGACACTTTCTTGTTTCCATTCTTGATGCAAACCCAACTTTATTACTATCAATAACATCATAGTTTCTTGTGAACTCGTAAAAGTTTGGTATATGTAAAACTTCATCATTCTTTGGTGTTGCCAATGTAGGTTTATCAACACCAATCCAAAATGATTTGGTTGCCATATCTACAATCCTACTTTCCCAATCAGGTGACATAGCAAAATTAAAACTTGTTTTTAAATCCAACATAAACGATGCCTTTAATGCTTTATTTACATCACAATGAACTGCATTACTATAAATCTTATCTTCATTTGCAGTTATATATTTACTTGGATGATAATAACCATGTAGTATATGAATTCTACGAGCACCATCCATTAGGTTTTTAAATTCTTCTGGGTCATCACCTTGCCAATAATGTTTTAATTCTGTTTTTTCTACTGGTTTTTTTATTGATGGTTTTTTTATAGTTTCTTTAAATGTTTTTTTTAATTTTTTGTGAACCACTCTTCCATTGTTTCCTGCTTCACCTCTATCAATTCTTCTTTGAAACTCTTTATGTTGTGTTTGAGTCCATTCTTTCTTTGGTCTGTTTCTGTGAATTAATAATTTTGCTGGTACTTGTAATTTAGGTGCAACATTTTCAATCCAATGATTCACCCAAACATCGGCACCACCACCAACTAAACTTCCACCACCTGTGGAATAATATACATCATACTCTTTATTTATCGTGGACATTATGTGCTAACACTCCTCCTGCAAAATACACATCATGTGGTTCGCAGTTTATATTTACGGTTTCTAATTCTTCATGTATTCTTTCAATACTTGTTATCTTTTCAAAAACAAGGGCATTCTCTTTAGCTTCTGGTATTAACCATTGTCTATTTGTTACAAACTCATCACCAACTTGTAAATCAAGTGTAATAACAAACTTATATTTACCATCTCTCTTTACAAGAAATGGATGTTCAAATGTAGTTTTAATTCTCTTATTAATTAAATAGTAATCTTTATACCAATCAAAGTAAATTTCTTTTACTGTTGCAGTAACTTGTTCTGCTCCATCAAGTGTATCGGTTTCCCATTCTTTCCAAGTATCTTCATCATCAAAATCAAGTGGCATGGTTGGTAAACTCATTGCCATTACTTCTTGTCCCACGAATAAATCCTCGATAGGTACCGTTATACCATCAGGTAAACTAATTGGTGTATCTACAGAGAAACACCCACTACCTGCATATGCATCATATTCTGCACTAAAAAATTCATCAAAACGAATTGGATGAGTTTCAAGTGTACCTGCTGCCTCTGGCCCATCTTCATACCAATCAAAATTCTTTTTATCAACTTTTGCAGATACATTAAACGCTTGATACAAATCATGTATATCATTATTACCTTGTCCATCACCTTTCTCTGTTCTAATTGAATCAATATCAATACTATTATTAAATCCAATCGTTGGTACTATGATACAACCTGTACCTGGTGCATCTTGAATTCCAATAGAAGTAAATGCACCTGCTTTTCCAGTACCACCTCTTTCAACATTAAATATATTATTTCCATGTGGTATACTGATAGTAGTGGATGAATTTACAAATCTTTTGTAACCACTAACACCTGTAAAGTAAGGTGGTCCTGCACCAACTTTCGTATTATAACTTAAAACTTGAAAATTACCATCTCCATCAAAGAATCCAAATTTTTTATTTGTAAAATCTTGTGATGCATTTGTATAAAATGTACTACCACCAAAAGAATTAGTTTGACCACCACTACTATGAACTGTAGTTACTGCACTTCCGATTGGAACATAACTCCAACTACCACTTGAGTAATTTGCACCTGCACTTGAAATACTTGTTGATGTGATAACACCACTACTATTACTCGTACAAGTTCCTGCAAATCCACTACCTTGTCCTGGGTCTCTTGCAACTAAATTATATGTTTGACTTGAACCAAATCCACTACCACCAGCAAGAATAGTTAAACCTGTAATATTAAATCCATTACTTAATGCCATTTTTTCTTACCGAATGTTTTAACCTTTTTATCTCTTTATCTTGTTTGTCTACTTTTTGAGATAACTCTTTTATACCTTGTACCAATAATGAAACCACTTTATCGTATGCAACTGCTTTAATTCCATCTGAACGAATTTGAATAACCTCTGGTAATACCTTTTCCACTTCTTGTGCAACCAATCCAACATCGTGTCCTTTTTCTTGTTGAATTTCATGTGAGTGTTTATTCCAATCAAATTCATAACCACTTATTTGATTTATTTTATAAAGGGCGTTCTCTATTGGTCTAAGATTATCTTTCAGTTTAATATCTGAAGAATAATACGCAGTTATGTTATCGGTTGCAGCAATCTGACCCGTTACTTGAAATTGTATCGAACTTGGGTCTGTACCAGCACCGATATGCATTCTTTCGGTTGTGTGTAGATATGCTCCTGCATCTGTTAACGCCATTTTTTACTCCTTATATTTGTATCCATAATTTTGTTCCTGCGGTTCCATTATCACCTTGTCCACCATCTGTACCAGAACCACCAAATGCACCGTCTCCACCGTGACCACCTCTACCACCAGAAACTACAACATTACTACTTAAAAATGAACCCTCTGCAGTTGTGGTACATATAACAACTACACCACCACCGCCGCCGGCACCACCACCGCCAGCACCACCTGGATAAAAACCATCAAGTGCAACATTAGAACTTGTTCCACCAGTTCCACCCTCACCTTGTGTTGTAGATACAATACAATTACTGACTGCTGTACCACTACCACCAGGAGTACCATCAGCAGTTCCAGGTGGTGTACCTAAACCACCACCTCCTCCACCACCACCTCCGGTGGCTTGTCCTTGTGGATTTAAACGAACAGCATTATCTGATGCATCCATTACATCTCTCATCATTTGTAATAAGTGTGGGTCCATTACTTCAATTCTTGATACCGCTGCATCGTTTGCAGCAGAACCACCACCACCACCTGATGCACCTGCAGGTGCCATTTTAAATCTTGTATCGGTGTACCATTGTGGTGATTTAGTTTTTACACCATCTTGAGTTACATAATCTAAATTTACTTTCCAATGTTTTTGAAAATCTAAAGAATCTTTATTGATATTAATTGTTTCATAAGTTTTAATATCTTGTTTTTGATTATCAATAGTTATACCCTTTGGTATTATCTTACCAACTCCTTTTATTTCCTCTACATATCTTTTAATCATTATTTAATCTCCTTATACTAATGCCTCTGAACCAAATCCTTTAAACCCATGGCCACCTTTTGCTTCAACATATCCACTACCTGTATAATTTCTACAGAAAATTAGGATGATACCACCGCCACCACCAGCACCACCACCAGCTCCACCATCTTTACCACCACTACCAAATCCTTGACCAGCACTACCACCATTTGTTCCAGCAGAACCACCCTTTAAATTATTTGTAGGTGCACCTGAACCTGCAGTAGATTGTATAGTACTTCCTTGATTTGAAGTTAAACTACTACCTGAACCACTATTTTTAATAGTTCCGTTATTGGTTAATGTTCCTTTTACAAAAAGCCTGTATCCATTTGTATTTAATGTTACACTTGAATTAATAGTTAAATTATTTGCATATGCATCTCTTGCCAATGTCCATAAATTTGCAGTAGTATTATGTGAATCGTATGTTGATGCAATTGAAGATTGGTTTGTACCTGTTGTTAATGTTACATCTCCATCTGCACCTGCTCCAAACAATCTACTTCTTTCAACCAAGAAATCATCTGATTCAATATTTCCATCTGTAGTGAATTTCAATGAAGAAGTTTGTAGTTCTAAACCAGATGTAGAGAATTTTAAATAATCTTCGTTTGCAGTTGTGGTTGCTTTAAATAATACATCACCTAAACCGCCCATGTAAACACCACGAGCACCTTGTGAAACTGTTGTACTTGTTAATCCACCTATTCTTAAAAATGCAGCACTATCATTTAAAGTTAAACTTGGTGTAGAACTTTCAAGAATTAATTTACCACTACCTGCATTTAAATCAAATGTTTCAGATGACATACTAAGTGAAGTACCATCTAATTTTATAAAGTTATCACCATCTCCTCGTGCTAAGAAATCACCTGTACCATCCATATAAACACCAGCGTTTGTTCCACCAACACTTGTGTTTGGTGAAGAACCAAGTGCAATCTTACCACTATTTACAGAACTATCCATAACAATAGTAGTTGCATCTAAAGTAAAGGTACTGGATTGTAATACTATTGCACCACCACTTGTGTATTGGATTCTATTACCAGCAGAGTTACCTGCTAAGAATGTTCCATCACCACCTAAGAATATACCAGTTCCACTTGTTGCACTTGTTGGTGGTGTTGCACCTAATCTTATCTTACCATCACTTGTACTATCTAAAATTACTTTTGAGTTTACACTTTCTAATGTATCACCAACAATATCCCATCCACCGATTAAACCATCAGTAGCAGTTATCGTACCTGATATTACTGCAGATGTTGCGGATAATGCTCCTGTCTTTCTTACTGCAAATGGTGCACTTGCTGCGGTTTCATTACCAATCCATAATCTATAAGTAGAATCATCACCATCTATAGTTATACTATCATCACCACTTCCAACAAATATGGATGAATCTGCACCATTTACTTCTATGGTACCTGAATTAGAACTGAACTTGCCAGTTGCAATTGTCCAACCACCCGTTCCCCCAATGAAACCAGTATTAGCAGTAACAACACCTGTAAGTGTTGCACTTGTTGCATTTATATTACCACTTGAATCTATTGTGAAATTACCAGCATCAACTTCTAATGCAGCACCAGTCCATCTAAAATATTTACTTCCATCAGAATTTTTTAAACTTAATTTTGGTGTAGCACTATTAAATCCTAAGAATATACCATTGTTGGCATCATAGGCAGTACTATTAATTCCAATAAATGGATTTGCATTTGAATTACCATCATCGGCATCTAATGCGATAACTGGTGTTCCACCACTTGCTCCGATATTAACTGTTCTTTGTGCAAAAACATCTTGTGAAAATAATATATCAGTTGCAACTGATGTGAATGTTGCTCCAAAAGTTTCCCAATTTGTATTTGAACTTGTTCCACTTGATGGTGGTGCAGAATTACTATTTGTATTTCTTGCAAGCCAATATGGATTACTTGAGTTAACTGCTGAATAATCAACAATATCTCTTCTTGCAGAAGTTGCTGTATAAGTATCACTACTATTCCAAGTTCCTCTAAATACTACTCCTGCACCTGCTGCACCGTCTGCTCCATCTGTTCCATCAGTTCCATCAGAACCAGCTGCACCTGTCGCACCTTGATTTGCTTTTGATAATGCTTGTATCTTTGTAATTACGGTACTTGCAGATTCTATTTTTATACTAAATGTAATTGATGCAGTATCACTTGTACAACTTGAATGGTCTCCAAATATAAGTTTATTACTTGATGCACTTTCACTACCTACCGTAATATTAGTAGGAGAAGTAGTTGCGGTAAATTGACCTGATGTTGGTGTTCCACCACCAGTTACACCAGTTAATTGTGTAGTTCCTTTATAAACAATAATCTCTGTTCCACTACCTGTATAAGTTACTGTTCCACCTGTCGTTGTTGGTAAAGTGTGAGCTTCATTTGATAAAATTACCGTATATGCATCTGCTCCATCCGTTCCATCTGTTCCATTTGTTCCATCTGCTCCATCACTTCCATCAGCTCCTGCTGCTCCAGGTTTAATTGATGCAATCGTTGTGGTATCACTTGCAACTTCTCCACCACTTGAACCCTCTTGAACCGAAACGGTAAATGTATAAGGTGTGGATGAATAAGATGATGGAACAGTAAATGTAGCGGTATCTGAATTTGCACCACTTCCATCGGTGTAAGAAGTTTCATCTGTAAATGCACTTCCACCACCTGTAAACTTAAAGTAAGCATCTGTAAAGTTTTGTGAAGTAGCAGTTAATGTTATTGTTCCACTTCCACCACCACCTGCAGCATTATATTCTATAACTTGTGAACTTGCAGATAACGATACGGTCTTTGATGGTGCACCAGCTGCTCCATCGGCTCCATCGGCTCCATCGGCCCCATCAGCTCCTGCGGCTCCAGTTGAACCTTGAGCATAAACTGCCCAACTATTTGTAGCGGTATCTGGTCTACCTGTTGTGGCATCTGTATCGTTTGTTGATGTGTGTGCCTGAATACATTTATATGTTGATGTGTTTGTACCATCATTGTATTGTACTAAATCATTTACTGCATAAGATGTACCTGAACCTGACCATGTTCCTCTATCTATATAATCCGTAATTGTAGTTCCACTTGTGGTTTGTCTAATTGTACCAACTAATGTTAAGTTACTACCATCCCATGATATGTGATTAGCAGCAGTATTACCTAATAAGAACTTACCACTACCATCTACGAAAAATCCATTTCCACTATTATATTGTGTTGGTGGTGTAGAACCTAAAGCAATACTACCACTTCCACCTGCGGCTGAATCTATATCAAGATTACTTGTATCAAGTTTTAATGCTTGTGTTTTTATATCAACACTACTACCATCAAAATAAAAATAATCTGTACCACTTGTTGCAGTTCCAACTCTAAACTTACCAGTACCATCCATGTAGATACCTGTGTTAGCAGTATTAGTAATGTTAGTAGCACTTGCACCTAACTTGATAGTACCACTACTCGTACCACTATCCATTAATATGGTTGTGGCATCTAAATCAAAATTAGCAGCTTTAATATCAAAACCACTTGATGTATGTTTTATATAATTACTTGAATCTTTTTGGAAGTTAAAGTATCCACTACCACTTAAGATAATTCCATTTGATGAAAAATCTGTTGGTGGTGAAGCACCCATAGAAATTCTTTGAGTTCCACTATTAAATATAATATCACCTTTTGCAGTATTAAGATTGAAATCATCTGTACCGATAGCCATAGAACCTGCATCTACTGTAATAAAGTTTGTGGAATCACCAAATAATCTAAAGGCTCCACCATTATCCATGTAAACACCAGCACCACTTGAATCAGAATCACTTGTAATTGTACCGAGATACATTCTTGTATTGTTTAATGCAAAGTTCGTACCTTGAAAATCAAATGTGTTAGTTCTAATATTTATTTCACTATCGTTAAATCTAAAGAAATTATTTGAATCTGTATATAAATCTAATTTAGCAGTTCCATTATCACTACCAATAATAATACCACCATCGGTTCCACCAAATGTTTGTGAACCAATTTGGAAGAAATGGTCTGTACCATCACTCTTTAATGACATTGATGGTGCTGCTTTTGCTCCGAATAATATTTGTGATGTACTTCCACCGATTAAAGTTACTCCAGCATCTGTAGTGGTATCATAACCTAAACTCATTGATTTTTCAGTAGAACTTATTTGGAAATCATCAACATCTACTTTCATAGTTCCTGCTGTAACATCTAAGTTATCAGCAGTTAAGTTTAAGTTAGAACCAGCTAACGAAATTGCACTACCATCAAACTTTATGTGTTCAGTTGCAGTACCAACATAAAATTGTGGTGTACCATCTTCATTGGCTAACCAAAATCCTGCCGTGTTATCTGAGTAATCTTTTTTACCAGTTCTTATTGCACCACGAGATGATGAAC
>MDSW01096134.1_pt1 | contig 10870 bp, 10 predicted proteins | sample 811171 | NCBI WGS metagenome assembly MDSW01 (sample SAMN05326641, study PRJNA326480) | marine metagenome | isolation source: seawater | place: Atlantic Ocean: North West | collected 2012 | reverse complement strand
CATGAAAAATCTAAAAAAAATCTTCCAATGATGCAAACAACAGACTTATCCTTAAAAATGGATCCTAAATATGGACCAATTTCTAAAAATTTTCATAAAAATGCAGATGAGTTTGCAGATGCATTTGCTAGAGCTTGGTTTAAGCTTACGCACCGTGATATGGGACCTCGTGCTTGCTATTTGGGTCCAGAAGTTCCAAAAGAACAACTAATTTGGCAAGATCCTATTCCAAAAACTAAATATAAACTCAAAAATAAAGATATTAATATTCTTAAAGCAAAAATATTAAAATCAACTCTTTCTATTTCCCAATTAGTTTCAACAGCATGGGCATCAGCATCTACCTTTCGTGGTTCAGATAAAAGAGGTGGGGCTAATGGCGCAAGAATTAGACTTGCACCACAGAAAGATTGGGAAGTGAATAATCCACCTGAACTATCTAAGGTTCTAAAAGTTTTAGAGAAAATACAAAAGGACTTTAATACTAAGAGTAAAATAGTTTCATTATCTGATCTAATAGTTTTAGGAGGTTGTGTAGGAATTGAAAAAGCAGCTAAGAAAGCTGGTCACAAAATATCGGTACCATTTACACCAGGTCGCGGCGATGCATCACAAGATCAAACCGATGTATATTCTTTTGGTTTACTTGAACCAAAAGCGGATGGATTTAGAAATTATATTATAAAAACATCTAACGGTTCAGGAAAACCTACTGTATCAGCAGAGGAAATGTTAGTTGATAAGGCTCAGCTAATGAAACTTACTGCGCCTGAAATGACCGTTCTAGTTGGAGGCATGCGTGTATTAAATACAAATTTTGATAAATCAAAACATGGAGTATTCACAAAAAAAACAGAAGCACTTACAAATGATTTTTTTGTTAATTTGCTAGACATGGATACAAAGTGGAAAGAAGTTTCCAAAGCAGAGGATTTATTTGAGGGAAAAGACCGTAAAACAAATAAAGTAAAGTGGATTGGTACCCGAGCTGATCTTATATTTGGATCAAATTCTCAACTAAGAGCTTTAGCGGAAGTATACGCATGTGCAGATTCTGAGCCTAAGTTTATTGCAGATTTTGTATCTGCTTGGACAAAAGTGATGAATTTAGATCGTTTTGATTTAAAATAAAATTTCTAATTTTATTTAATTTTTCCCCATAAAGAATTTTTAAAAATCCAACCTTTATAATCGTCAGAAGTAATTTTACACCACTTTTCTTTACATTTTTGTACTAATATTAATCTTCCAATTTCAAGTCTTGCAATAGGTTTTGAATAAATAGTGGGCTTTTTATAAAGGACAGAATTTTTTTTTATATTTATAGCAGATTTTTTTTTAGATAATTGGGAAATATGTATCCAACCAGAGTTATTTTCAAAATCTTTAATTTTTCTCCAAGTTTCTGATCGATCCAAGATAATTACTGGAAGATATTTTTTTTTATAAACCAATTTAATAGGATATTTAAAAGAGGGTCCTTGACGTAAATTCACTTCATTATTTTTTAAAGTTAAAAAATTTATATTTTCTTTAGAAAAAGATTTTGGATTAAAAAATAAAATTAAAAAAAAAATGATTAAAAAGGAATAGTAGCTTTTATTTTTTTTTATCATTACAATAGCAATCAGAACGCTTATTAAGTTTTACTTTTCTAAATGTGAGTTTTAAGCCATCTATAATTAATATATAGCCACAAAGTGTATTACCAACACCAAGAATTTCCTTTATTACTTCATTTGCTTGGATAGTACCGATTATACCCCCCAAGGTTCCTAGGATGCCGTCATATTCACAATTATCAATATCTGGGTTAGCTGGGATGTTAGGAATAAAACATCTTAAACAGGGAGATTTTTTTTTTGAAAAATTAAAGGTATATACTTGACCATCAAACTTACTTATTGCTCCAGAAACTAGAATTTTTTTATTATGTAAACAATAGTCATTAATTAAAAAACGTGTACGAAAATTATCACTTCCATCAACTATTAAATCAAAATTTTTTGCGATTTTATTTATATTATTTTTAGTTAATTTTTTATTAAAAGATTCAAATTGTATATCTGGGTTAATTTTATTTAGTTTGTTAATCGCTGTAGAAGATTTATTTTTTTTTAAGTCTTTTGTTGAAAAAATTATTTGACGACTCAGATTAGATATTTCAACTTTATCTCTATCAATTATTCCAATTTTACCCACACCTGATGCTGCTAAATAAATTGCTATGGGTGAACCTAATCCTCCCACGCCAACAATTAAAACCCTAGACTTTAAAAGTTTTTTTTGACCAATTACTCCAATTTTTTTTAAAATTATTTGTCTTGAATATCTTTCTATTTGATTTTTTGTGAATTTCATCAAGTTATTTTATTTTCCAGTTGAGCCAAAGCCTTTTTTACCTCTAACTGTTTTAGGAAGGTTTTTAACCTCTTTAAGTTTACCTTTAACTATCGGACACAAAACCATTTGAGCAATTCTGTCTCCAGACTTCACTATAAATGACTTCTTGCCCAAATTTATTAATATAATTTTTATTTCACCTCTATAATCTGAATCAATAGTACCTGGCGTATTTAATACTGAAATACCATTTTTTGCTGCAAGGCCCGACCTAGGTCTTATTTGTATTTCATAATTTTTGGGAATTGCTATGCTAATACCAGTTGGAACAATTGCTATTTTACTTGGATGAATAGTTATTTTGTTTTTATTATATGCTACTAAATCCATTCCAGATGAACCAGTAGTTTTATAAACAGGAAGCTTTATATTTTTCTCAAACTTTTTAACTAATATTTTTACCATGTGTATTATTGGATAAAATTATTAATTATTTTTCTAGCTATTTTATTTGCTATATGCGATTTAAGATTCTTTTCGATTTTTTCTACGTTATTGCCATCAATTATCGATACAGCATTATATTCAGAGTTAAATCCAATTTTTGAATCCGAAACATCATTTGCTATAATCCAATCACAGTGTTTTTTAATTTTTTTTTCTTTAGCAAATTCTAAAATATCATTTGTTTCTGCAGCAAAACCAACTACTAATTTTGGTCTTTGAGAATTATTTTTTGATAGAAATTCCAATATATCTATATTTCTTTTAAAATCTAAGTTTAGCGTAGCTTTTTTGATTTTTTTAGTCTCATATTTTGTTGGTTTAAAGTCAGTTACTGCAGCCACACATACTGCTATATCTACAGGTAAATTTTTTTTTACTTCCATATACATTTGGTCGGCAGTTTCAACTTTTATAATATTTACATTTTCAGGTTTTTTTAATGTAGAAGGACCAGATATTAGTGTTGTTTCTACACCGAATTTTGATAATGAATTGGCAATTTCATATCCCTGTTTACCACTTGAATTATTAGTAATAAATCTGATGGGATCTAGATATTCTTTTGTTGGTCCGGCTGTGACAAGAGCTTTTAATTTTTTTTTTTTTACAATATTTCGATCAGAAAAATAACTTTTTATAAATTCATATATTTGTTCTGGTGATGACATTTTTCCTTCACCATACTCTCCACATGCCATTTCGCCAGTGGACGGTCCTACGCACAGATATCCAAAATTTAGTAATTTATCAAAATTATTTTGAGTAGCTTCGTGAAGCCACATTCTAACATTCATCGCTGGAACTAATATTATTTGTTTGTCTGATGCTAATATTAAAGTTGATGCTAAGTCATCGGACCTTCCAGAAGCAAGTTTTGCAATGGAATTTGCTGTAATTGGAGCAAAGATAATTAGATCAGCCCATCTAGATAATGATATATGATCCATTTCAGCTTCTTTTTCACTATCAAAAATATCTTGATAAACTTTATTTTGAGATAAAGATGCAATTGACAATGGTGTAACAAATTTTTTTCCAGATTCAGTTAAAACAACTTTTACTTCACATTCTTGTTTTTTTAATAAACGGATTAAATCAAGGGATTTATACGCAGCAATTCCACCACCAATAATTAAAATAATTTTTTTATTTTTTAATGAGTTATCCATAAGGTTCTTATTTGAATACTATGAGAATAAAAATTACAAGTACTAAAACACCTCCCAATATCTTATTTCTCATTAATTCTAATTTAAGCTCTTCTTCTTTTAAGCTTTTATAGGCTATGGTATTCGGATTGAATTTACCTTCCGCCATCAATGTCATAATATTATTTGCTTTATCCATGATTAGAGGTAGATCAGGCAACCTCTTTAAAACTTCAGAAGTATCACTTATGGTTTCACTTACTTTCTTAATAGGATCTTTAGTATCCTTTAACCAATCTTCTATTATAGGTCTTGATATATTCCATATATTGACGTCGGGATCGAGTTTTCTAGCAACACCCTCAACAACAACCATAGTTTTTTGTAAAAGTAATAATTGAATCTGTGTCTGCATGTTAAATTTTTCAGTATTTTCAAAAAGTTGATTTAATAATTTACCACCAGATATATTTTTGGCTGCTTGTCCAAAAATTGGCTCACCAATTGAACGTAAAGACTGTGCAAATTCTTCTTTTGAAAATTCTTTTGAAACTAATCCTGCAATAAAATGTATTTCGGCAACTTTTTGGTAATCTCGTTTAATAAACCCATAAAGTATTTCAGCAAGATATTTTCTATTATTTTTATCTAGCCTACCCATTATGCCAAAATCTACAGGGACAATAATACCATCTTTTGTTACAAATAGATTTCCTTGATGCATATCTGCATGAAAAAAGCCATCTCTAATAGCATGTCTTAGAAAATGTTGAATAATATTCCTTGCAACTTTTTTCATATCAATGTCATGTGATTTTAATTTATCAACTTCTCTTATAGAAATTCCGTTTATTCTATCTAGACATAGAATTTTTTTGCTAGTTTGATTCCAATAAATTTTAGGAACATTAAAACCTAAATCATTTTTTGTATTCTCATAAAGTTCACTTGCTGCCGCAGCTTCAAATCTTAAATCCATTTCAACATTTGTAATTTCACGAAGCAATTGAACAACCTCAACCAATTTCAGTCTTTTAGTTTTTTTTACGAGGTTTTCAACAATGTAAGCCAAAAACATTAAGGCATCTAATTCATCATTAAAAATTTTCTCTACGTTCGGCCTTAATATTTTAATCGCAATATCTTTTTTCTGACCTAAAATTTCAATGTTTGCAAAGTGTACTTGTGCAACGGAGGCTGCTGCGACTGGTTCTGAAATATTTGTAATTTGTTCAAAATTTTCTTTTCCAAGTTCTTTTTTCAGTATGCTTTTTGCTATAGCAAGATCAAATGGAGGAAGTTTATCCTGAAGTTTTTCTAGTTCTTTTGAAACATCTTCTCCAATTATGTCTGGTCTTGTTGCCAAGAACTGTCCCAATTTAATAAAAGTGGTACCCATTTCTTGAAGTGCGCTGCACAGTTTAGTTCCCGTAGATAAATTACTATTGTTTTTTTTATCCCCAAAACTAAAACCAATAACGAAAAAAAATACTTTGATTATAAAAGGCGGATTATAAATTTCGTAAACGGAAGAAATTGCACCTGAAGTAGATAGTTTCCTTCCAATTTTAAATAACATAAATAATTTTTTAATCATTTTTTATATCTTCCAAGCTGAATGGATAGCTACAATTCCACTGTTTAAATTTCTATATGATATATTGGTAAAATTTTGCTTTTTTATTTTAATAAACAACTCTTCTTGCGAATAAAATTTTTCAATACTATTTATTAAATATTCATAAGGTTCTGATTTTCCCAATATAAATTTTCCGATTTTAGGTATTGATTTTGAATAAGTTTTATAAAACTTATTCAAAATTTCATTTTCTACTTTTGAAAACTCTAAACATAAAAATCTACCACCAGGCTTAAGAACACGGTAGGCTTCTTTAAGAGCAGTATTTATATTATTAATATTTCTAATACCAAAACTTATTGTGTAATAGTCAAAATAATTTTTTTTAAAAGGAAGTTTTTCAGCGTTGCTATGAACCCATTTTACTTTAGAATTTTTATTTAATTTTTTTTTGCTCAAGTCAAGCATTCCTTTATTTTCATCAACACAATATACGTATCCTTTATGATTAATTTTTTCCAAATATAATTTTGCTATATCTCCTGTACCAGACGCAACATCAATTAAAGTTGTATTTTCCTGAGGGTTAAGCCAATTAATAAAGTTTTTTTTCCAAAGCCTATGGATACCTAATGACATTAGATCGTTCATAAGATCATATTTATCGAAAACATCTTGAAAGACCTTGGTCACTAACCTCTCACTATTTTTATGATGAGTTTTCATTTAAATTAATAGATCATATGTTAAGTTTTTTCACAATATATATAATTTACTTATGCCAGAACTTCCGGAAATAGAAATTGTCAAAAGATCTTTATTTAAAATGGCAAGCAAAGCTAAAATTGTCAATATTAAAATTAATAATAGAAATTTACGTTATAAAGTACCCAATACTTTTTCAAAAAATTTGATCGGTAAAAAAATATTAAGGGTGTCCAGAAGATCTAAATATTTAATTTTTCACTTTGAAAAAAAAATTCTTTTAATTCATCTAGGTATGAGTGGAAAATTATTGCTTATGAGAAATAGTGATAAAATAATATTTAAAACAAGTTTTTATTATGATTCAAACGTGCTGCATAATCATAATCATATTTATTTTTTTTTAAGCAATGGTTTTGTTTTAATTTATAATGATGTGCGCAGATTTGGTTTCTTTAAATTATATAATACTACACAATTAAATAAAATTCCATTTTTAAAAAAGCTTGGCTTGGAACCTTTTAGTAAAAAATTTTGCAAAAGATATTTTGAAAAATTTGTTAAAAATAGAAAAAAAAATATAAAAAATTTACTTATGGACCAAACTTTTGTAAGCGGCTTAGGCAATATTTACGCAAACGAAGCTTTATTCATGTCTAAAATTTATCCCCTAAGAAAATGTAGCAGTTTAAACGGTAGTGAGATTAAAAGTTTAATTTTTTGTATTAAAAAAATTTTAAGACTTTCAATTTCTAAAGGAGGTTCTTCAATTAAAGATTATAGGAATATACTTGGAAAAAGTGGTACTTTTCAGCAATTTTTCAGTGTATATGGACAGGCAAATAAAAATTGTTCTCGTATTTCGTGCAAAGGAAAAATAAAAAAAATAAACATTTCCAATCGATCCTCCTTTTATTGCAATAAATGTCAAAATTAATTCATGTTGACCGATATAAGGCAAAAAGATATATATTCACCATTTTATGCCAAATACTAAATCTGCCTTAAGACGAACAAAAAGAACACAACTGCAAGCAACAGTTAACAGAATCCGAAAAGGTAAATATAAAGCAGCTATAAAAGAAATGTCCTCATACCTTGATGCTGGAGATATAAAAAAAGCTAAAAGTTTCCTTCCAAAATACCACTCACAATTGATGAAAATAGCCAAAACCGGAGCGGTCAATAAAAAAACTGCATCAAGAAAAATTTCTAGAGTCACTCGAAAAATCAACAGTTCAAAAAAAAAATAAATTTTTAAAAAGTCATTTAGCAGGAATTAGTCAATTAAGAGTTGATTAATTTATGTTACAGAGTTGATTAATTTACATTACAGAGTTGATTAATTTACAATACAAGTAAGTGACGAAACTAAATAAAAAATAATTTCTTAAAAAACATCCAGATGTAGTTAATTCATATTTCAAGTTGCATATATAAATGAAAAAATTTTTTAAAAATTTTTGCAATACAACCAAATTAAAATTTTTTTAGTAATACAACCAAATTAAAATTTTTTTTGTAATACAACTTGTATGTATTGCAAATTAAATAAAAAAAAATTAAAAATTCTAAAAATCTAAAATTCTTTATGAAAGAAATGTTGCCAAATCAAACCCAAAACGTCCCATTGGTTAAAGAGGAAAACCAAATTAATTGGAATGAAGTTCTTGAGAAATTCAAAAAAACTTTCGGAAATGATACTTATGAAAGCTGGTTAAAAAACGTAAATCTCAAAAAAGAATTTAATCACTACGTAATCTTATCTGCCCCAACTAGATTTATAAGAGATTGGATAGTTTCCAGGTATGCCGATAAAATATTAGATATAATACAAATATTTAAAAAGAGCATACAGAGAATCGAATTTTTTATTGAAGAAACACAAGAAAAATCTGACAAACCAGTTTTTTCAAGAAAAGATCAGGTGACATCAATTGAAAATTCTTTGCTTAACTATTATCGGTTTAATCAGAATAATAGGTTTGATAATTTTATAGTAGGTGAAAGTAATGAGTTAGCATTTACTGCTGCCAAGAAAATATGCATTGAGTCAGCTCACTACAATCCATTATTTATTTATAGTTCAGTAGGAATGGGAAAAACCCATTTATTAAACGCTATTGGATTAGAAGTTGGAAATTCAAAAAAAGTGATGTTTATTTCATCAGAAAGATTCATGTACCATTTTGTCAAATCTATCAAAAATAACGAAATGGTGAAATTTAAAGATTTTTTTAGAAAAGCTAATATTTTTATTATTGATGATATACAGTTTGCAAATGGCAAAGAAGCTATGCAAGAAGAATTTTTTCATACTTTTAATGCTTTAATGGAAAAAGGTTCGCAAATAGTTATTTCTGCTGATAGACCTCCTTCAGATCTCGATAAAGTACAAGAAAGAATTAAATCGCGAATGTCTGGTGGTTTAGTCATTGATATTCAGCCACCCGACTTAAATTTAAGAATAAAAATATTAAAGAGCAAGTTTGAAGAAATTAAAATAAATTTTAAAGAAAATTATAATTTAAATGATGAAATTTTTGAATTTTTAGCAACAGAAGTAACTACAAATATCCGAGAAATGGTAGGAGCTCTAAATAGAGTTTTAGCTTTTAGTAAGATTAATACAAAATCTCCAAATATTTATGAATGTAAAAGAATTTTAAAAGATTTTATAAATTCTAATATCAAATCTGTAAATGTTGAGTATATTCAAAATATAGTTGCTTCACATTTTAATTTAAATATTCACGAGCTGTTATCACCAAGAAGACCTCGATCACTTGCTAGACCAAGACAGATAGCCATGTACTTAGCTAAACAGCATACAACAAACTCTTTACCAGATATTGGCAGAAAATTTGCTAATCGAGATCATACTACTGTGATTCATGCTGTTAAAAAAATTGATGAATTAATTAAAAAAGATAATGAGATTAGGCAAAATATAATAGAAATAAAAAAAAAATTGCTTTAACAGTCAAAAATGGAATTTTCAATTGATAGAAATACTTTCCTAAAATCATTAGGTCATACTATTGGAATTATTGAGAGAAAAACAACACTACCAATTCTTTCAAACATTTTGATAGAAGCAAAAGACTCAAAAATTAAAATTACTGCAACAGATTTAGACATAATTTATTACGAAAAAATATCACCTAAGGATATAAAAAAAGAAGGTTCTACAACTACTTCTGCTAGTGTGCTTTATGATATATTAAGAAAATTAAAACCCGACGATAATGTTGAATTGAATTTACAAAGCAATAGTAGATTGAAATTAGTTTCTGGAAATTCTAAATTTAATTTATTGTGTTTGTCAGCAGATAATTTTCCGTTATCAGAAGAAGATATTAATCAAGAAAAATTTGAAGTTTCATCTGAAAAACTTCTTAAACTTTTAAATAAGACAAAGATTTCAATTTCTAACGATGAAACCAGACATTATCTTAATGGAATTTATCTTCATAAAACAAAATTAGAAAATAAATCTTTTTTATGTGGCGTAGCAACAGATAGTCATAGACTTTCCTCTAGCAGCCTAGAAATTGACGAAAAAACTCATATGGAGCCTATTATCTTGCCAAAAAAAACAATATTCCAATTAATTTCTTTATTAGAACAAAGCAACAAACCTATCAAAATATCAAATAATAAATCAAAAATTAAGTTTGAAATAGATAATGGTGTATTAATTTCTAAGGTTATTGATGGACGATTTCCCGATTACAGTAAAGTTATTCCTAAGGACAATGATAAGGTATTAAAAATAAAATTAAGCGAATTTAAAAATTCTGTAGAAAGAGTGACTACAGTTTCTTCAGATCGTAAAGAAGGCTTAAAAATGAGTATATCAAAAGATTTTATTCAACTTTCAGTTAACAGTCCCACCAGTGGAGAAGGAATTGAAAATATTAGTGTAAAATTCAATTCCGATGATATGGCTATAAGTTTTAATAGCAGATATTTAATTGACATAGCTTCCGAGATCGAAAATGACGCCATCATTATTAATTTAAAAGATCCAGCTTCTCCAGTATTGATCAAAGATTTATCTGATTTAAATAGTTTTCATGTCGTTATGCCGATGAAAATTTGATTTATTTTGTACAATTTATATTTCAACTTAATTTTTTTTTTTTCACCAAGTAACCATTTAATACCAACGATAATTTAAGGTGCGTGTTTATCTTACATTTAATTAAGTTAATAAAAATGTTAAAATCATTAAATAAATTTCACTTATATGATCAAAAAAAAAGAAGAAAGTAATTCAAAATATAGTGCAGAGTCGATAAAAGTTCTTAAAGGTTTAGAAGCCGTTAGAAAAAGACCTGGTATGTATATCGGTGATACCGATGATGGTACAGGACTTCATCATATGGTTTATGAAGTAGTAGACAATTCAATTGATGAAGCTTTAGCTGGTTATTGCAAAAATATTAAAGTTATAATTAACTCTGATCATTCTGTTTCTGTAGAGGATGATGGAAGAGGAATTCCTATAGATTTACATAAGGGAGAAAAAAAATCAGCCGCTGAAGTTATCATGACACAACTTCACGCAGGAGGTAAATTTGAT
>MDSW01090874.1_pt1 | contig 10871 bp, 8 predicted proteins | sample 811171 | NCBI WGS metagenome assembly MDSW01 (sample SAMN05326641, study PRJNA326480) | marine metagenome | isolation source: seawater | place: Atlantic Ocean: North West | collected 2012 | reverse complement strand
TAAAGTGGTTGTAAATGATGAATATAGAAAGTTATCATACAGAGAGCTAGAAACTAGTGGAACAAAACTAGCAGGTTATCTGAAAAATATAGGAATAAAAAAGGGTGATAGAGTAGCCTTGTTAGCTTTTAATTGTATTGAGTATGCTGAGATTTTTTATGCTACTTCAAAGTTAGGTTCTCTTATAGTCCCAATTAACTTTAGGTTCAGCACTCAAGAAGTTATAGACATTTGGAAAAACGCTAAACCTAAATGTTTAATTTTCCAAAAAAGTTTTTTACAGATTTATAATGAATTGCTAGCTAGAAAGCTTATTGAAAAAAAAAAATGTATTTGCATAAATAAAAACTTAAAGGAAGTAAATTGCGCCCTTTACAATGACATATTCAAAAAAAAAAATGTGTCATCTAAGAAACTAGTCAATAGATCAAAGCCACAAGATTATTGGTCATTGATGTATACTTCTGGAACTACTGGTACTCCAAAAGGTGTAGTTAGAAATCACTATGGATATTATTTGATGTCTTTAGTCTCAGCAATTGAATTATCTATTAATAAAAAAGATAATGCTTTAATAGTAATGCCTCTTTGTCATGCTAACTCTTTTAACTTTTTTTGTGCTTATATATTTTCAGGGGCAAGTGTAAGTATTTATTCAAAAAAAAGTTTTGTCCCTAGACATTTTTTTAAACTAATCAAATTAAATAAAAGTAATTTTACTTCATTGGTTCCAACACATTACATTATATTACTAGAGTATATTAAAAAAAATAAAACTTTACAAAATATAGAAAAAAACTTTAATTTTATGATTTCGTCTGCGCCTGCTAGAAAAGACACTAAAAAAGATATTTTAAAATATTTTAAATCAGCAAGACTATTTGAACTCTATGGTTCAAGTGAATCAGGGTGGGTTACAATGCTTCATCCATCAGAACAGTTTGAACAATTAGGGACAGTAGGAAAAGAATGTGTAGGATCTAAACCTCTTTTAATTTTAAATGATTATAAGAAAGAGGTTAAAGATGAAGAAATAGGGGAACTTTATGCCTGCACGCCTTATAACTTTTCTCATTATTGGAAAAATCCAAGTAAAACAAAGGAAGCTTTTTTAAATGATTATGTAACAGTTGGAGATTTAGCTTATAGAACAAAAGAAGGCTATATTAAGTTAGTAGATAGAAAAAAAAATATGATAATTTCTGGAGGTGAAAATATTTATCCAGCTGAAGTAGAAAATATATTAGGAGGTCATGAAAAAATTAAAGACGTTGCAGTTATAGGTGACTTAGAAAGAAAATGGGGAGAAATAGTTTGTGCATTTGTTGTTTTAAAAGATGGTTTTAAAATTACCGAAAAAAAATTAATAAACTGGACAAAATCTAAGTTAGCTAGATATAAGTGTCCTAAAAGAGTAATCTTTATAAACGATGATGAAATGCCTAGAAATGCTACAGGGAAAATTTTACATAAGGATTTAAGAGAAATGATTAAAAAGTTAAATAAGTAATGAGTAAAGATTTAAATATTGATAATAATTCAGTTGCTTCGTGGATAGTAAAATTCCTAGTAAATAGAAATGTAAAAGTTATCTTTGGTCTGCAGGGAGGACATATTCAGCCTATCTGGGACTTTTGTTATAAATTGGGAATTAGAATTATTGATGTTAGGGATGAAAAAGCAGCAGTTCATATGGCTCAGGCATATTCTATGCTTACTAATGAAATAGGGATAGCAATGGTAACAGCAGGTCCTGGTGTAACGAACACTGTAACTGGCATAGCAAATGCTAGTTTATCATATGCGCCAATTTTAATTATAGGAGGCTGTACCACTATTCCACAGTCTAATATGGGACCGCTGCAAGATATTCCTCACGTCGAAATACTAAGTCCCATAACTAGGTATTCGAGAACTGCAAGAGTTCCTGAACAAGTTATTAGGGAACTAGATTTAGCTTATTCTCATGCCATAGGACAATTGGGAGAACCGGGTCCAAGCTACATAGAAATTCCTACTGATGTGCTTAGGTGTACAGTAAAAGATAAATTGATTTTAGATGACTGGATGAAAGAGAAAAGGCCATATGAAATTCACCCTAGTCCTGAAAATATTAATTTATTAATAGAAAAAATTAATAACTCCAAAAGACCACTATTAATCTCAGGAAGAGGGGCTAAAAAGTGTAGAGACGATTTAAATGAATTTTTGACAAGAACTGGAATACTTTATTTAGATACTCAAGATAGCAGAGGATTAATAGCGTCAAACCATAAGAGTAATGTTTTTGCAGCAAGAAGTAAAGTTATGGCAGAAGCTGATTTAGTAATTATTCTAGGAAGAAAACTTGACTTTCAGTTAGCTTATGGATCTCCAGCAATATTCAATAAGGCTAAATTTATTAGAATATCAGACATACCTTATGAATTAGTAGACAATAGAAGAGGGGACCCAGAAATTTATGCTGATCCAAAAATAGTTTTAAATGAAATTAATAGGAGAGAATTGAAAGTAAATTTTGATAAGAGATGGATATCTGATATTAAAGATTATCATCTTAAAAAAATAGAAAGATCGATGAAAATCGACCAAAAACGCTTAGGAGATGATTCCAAAATACATCCTAGTTTTATTTTTAATTGCATTAATAATGTAACTTCAAATAATTTTCTAGGAATAGCTGATGGCGGAGATATATTAAGTTTTGCTAGAATAGGTCTAAATTCAAAATATTATTTAGACTCAGGAGTTTTTGGTTGTTTAGGTGTCGGAATTCCTTATGCAATTGTTGCATCAGAAATTCACAAGGATCTTCCAGTAATATGTGTGATAGGTGATGGGTCATTTGGTTTTAATGCAATGGAATTAGATACTGCTGTAAGAAATAAATCTAATATTTGCATAATAATTTCTAATAATGGTGGCTGGAATATTGAGACAATTGACCAGAAGCTTAACTACGGAAATAGAGTTTATGGAACTACTTTAAGGCATACCGACTATGCTAAAATGGCAGAGGGAATAGGTGCCTTCGGAATAAGAGTTGAAATACCTGAAAAATTAGAGCAAAGTATTGATAAAGCACTTAAAAACACGCCCTCCGTCGTAGACGTAATAACATCATCGACAGTAATGTCATCGGATGCAATTAAAGGGTTAAGTTTAATTCCGAAATACCAAGCTCTTGGTGTCTGGGATGATTTAGAAAAAAAATACAGAGATGAGGATTGAAAAATTAATAAAATATGAAAAAAATTATAATTTTAGGAGGCGGTTTTGCAGGAATATATACTGCTAAAAACCTACAAAATTTTTATATTAAAGATTATGAAATTGAATTAATTAGTGATAATAATTACTTCATTTTTCAACCTTTGCTGCCAGAGGTAGCTTCTGGCACTATCTATAGTTCTGATGCAGTTACGCCTATAAGACAGATGTTAAAGGGTATAAAATATAGAAATGCAGAGATAGAAAGTATTGACTTTGATAATAAACAAATATCAATACTACAAGGTTTTAAGAAAAGTTCTCATAAATTATCTTATGGCCATTTAGTCATTGCTCTAGGACAGATTAGTAATTTAGATATAGTGAAAGGTTTAAAGGATCATGCATTTACTATGAGAAGTTTGCAAGATGCATATGATTTAAGAAACCATATTTTGGGATGTTTAGAGTTAGCAGATGTAACTACAAATATGGAATTACGAAAAAGATTATTAAATATAGTAGTAATAGGTGGTGGTTTTTCTGGAGTTGAAACTATTGGTGAAATAAAAGAAATGGTAGATAGACTTATACCTTATTATAATTCTATTGAAAGAAGTGATTTAAACTTTCATATAGTTGAATATGCTAACCAATTATTACCAGATATGGATCAAAATGTTGGTGAATATACTTTAAAAAAATTTATAAAAAATAATATTCATGTTCATTTAAATACTTCTCTTGAAGAAGTAACACAATACCAAATCTTTTTGAGTGATAGAAGCAAGATCGAAACACATACAGTAATTTCAACTATTGGATCAACAGTTTCAAAACTTATCAAAGATAGTAATATTGAATTACAACATGGAAAAATAATTACAAATAAATATTTAAAAGTGGACGGGTTGGAAAATGTATGGGCAGCTGGAGATGCGGCATTAATTCCAAATAAAGATAAAAAAAATATGCTTTATAAACAAGGAAAGGTTGCATACGCACCTCCTAATGCACAATTTGCAGTAAGACAGGGAAAGTTATTAGCACAGAACATAAAAAACTATATTTTTAAAAAACAACTAAAAGAATTTCAATATTCATCAAAGGGATCTTTAGCATCTCTTGGGTCAAGAGATGGAGTAGGAAAAATATATTTCTTAACTTTAAAAGGTTTTTTAGCTTGGTTTATATGGAGAGTCTTTTATTTATCTTTTTTACCCAGCTTTGCAACGAAGATAAGAGTTTTAACAGGATGGATAGTAGAATTTTTAGTTCCTAGAAATGCAGTAATGACTAGGGCATTAAAAAATGATGCTGTATCCTATCAAAATTTCAAAAAGGGAGATTTAGTATTTAAAGAAGGAATGATAGCAGATGGATTTTATATAGTTTTAAAAGGTTCATTTAAAAATACTTTTAAGAATACTAATTCTGGAAAAGAGTTTACTAAACTTTACAAAAAAAACGACCATTTTGGAGCTAGAGTTATTTTGTCAGGAACTAGGAGAACTGGAACAATAGAAGCCTTAGAAGATTCTAAAGTTGTAAAGATTGATAGGGAGACATTTAAAGTAATAAATAATCATTTTTTGCCTTTTAACAAATATTTCAATGATTACATTAAAGAAAATTTTAAAAAGTTAGATTAATTTTTAGTATGTTGACTTAAACTCACAATAGTATAACATTTTAGTTACGTTCAACCTTGTGGTCGGAAGTAAGCTTGGAGCTGAAGGAACGCGAGAATTTCAACAAGCCAAATTTCAGCCTAAAAGTAGAATAATAATTTACGGAGGATTTTCTATGATTGAAGCAAATACAGCGTGGATATTAGTATCCACAGTTCTTGTTTTATTTATGACTTTGCCTGGTTTGGCATTATTTTATGGAGGCTTAGTTTACTCTAAGAATCTTATATCAGTTTTAATTCAATGTTTTGCGGTAGCATGTTTAATGTCACTAACATGGTTTGTAGCAGGTTACAGCATTGCTTTTACAGAGACAGGAAACTATTTCGGAGATTTATCTAAATCTTTTTTGAATGGAGTTAGTTTAGAGTCACAGTTTGCAGGACTACCAGAGTCTGTTTTCTTCATGTTTCAAATGACTTTTGCAATTATTACACCTGCTTTAATAGTAGGAGCATTTGTTGAAAGAGCAAAGTTTATAGCAGTTTTATTATTTAGTTTTTTATGGTTATTGATAGTTTATGCGCCTATTACTCATTGGATTTGGGGTGGAGGATGGTTAGCCAAAATGGGCGTTCAGGACTTTGCTGGAGGACTAGTAGTTCATCTTAATTGTGGAGTATCAGCCTTAGTGTTTGCATATTTATTAGGACCGAGAAAAAATAAAAAACAACTCATTCCCCATAGCCCTCCTTTAGCAATGATAGGAACCTCCATGTTGTGGGTAGGATGGTTTGGTTTTAATGGTGGTAGTGCTTTAGCAGCTGATGCAAATGCTGGAATGGCTATGACGGTTACACACATATCAGCAGCAACAGCGTCACTAGTTTGGATGTTGATTGAATGGATAAAGCATGGGAAACCTACTTTAGTAGGAACTGCTACTGGTTGTATCGCAGGTTTAGCAACTATTACGCCTGCTTCAGGATTTGTGGGTCCTTCAGGAGCATTATTGATAGGAATTTTATCAGCTATTTGTTGTTATTACATGGTAGGTTTTGTTAAAAATATTATGAAGATTGATGATACACTAGACGTATTTGCAGTGCATGGTATAGGTGGTTTGCTTGGCACGTTACTATTAGCTCCACTTGGTTCTTCTTCTTTCGGAGGTTTAGGTCACTCTGAACTAACAATTTTAGGACAATTTAAAGTTCAAATAGTCGCCAGCTTTTCAGTGGCAATATGGGCAATAATAGGATCTTTTATAATATTAATGATTATCAAAAAATTTATAGGTATCAGGGTTTCAGCTGAAGAAGAAGAAGCAGGGCTAGATGTCTCTAGTCATTCTGAAAGTGCCTATAATTAGTAATGATATAATTTAAGCTTCATTTGCATTTTATAGGATGAAGCTTATACTTTTTTTTATTTGAGATGAAAACTATAAAACAACTAGTACTGAAAGATAGTATTTTTGAAATTAAAAATAAAGTAGCAATTTTAAAATTTAATAGAGACGATATTAGAAATGCGCTAACAGGTTCTTTTTTGATAGAAGATATTATAAAGACTGCTGATTTTGTAAATAAAAACAGCAATATTTCTGTTTTAATTATTACTGGCATGGGAAAAGCATTTTCATCAGGTGGAAATATTAAGGAAATGTTAAAAAAAAATAGCAGTTTTTCTGGAAAGGTAGAGGAAGTAGAAAAAAAGTATCGTTATGGAATACAAAGAATTCCAAAAGTAATAGAAAAAATAGAGATTCCATTAATTGCTGCAGTCAATGGGCCTGCGATGGGAGCTGGGTTTGATTTAGCATGCATGTGTGACTTAAGGATAATGTCAAACGAAGCATATTTTGCAGAAAATTTTATTAACTTAGGGATAATTCCAGGTGATGGAGGAGCATACTTTTTGCAAAAAATAGTGGGTTATCAAAAGGCAGCAGAATTGACATTTACAGGGAGAAAAATTTCTTCTGAAGAAGCTATAGAACTAGGTTTAGTAATAAAAATAGTAGAAAAAGATATACTTTTAAAAGAAGTATATAAAATTGCTAATGTTATAGCAAAAAAGCCTGCCAATGCATTAAGATATACAAAAAGACTTTTAAAGATGGGATCCAAGTTGTCTTTAGATGAATTTTTAGATTTTTGTGCTTTGTTTCAAGGCATAAGTCATAACCACAATGAGCATAAAGTAGCTTTAAAGAAAATTAAATAAAAAACAGGGAATTTATTTTCCTTGAAATATGACTTTTTCTTTTTTTACAAAGGCTTTTACAGCGTTTTTATGATCTTCAGTTTCGCTGCATATCATTTGATAAAGGGCCTCTTGTTCTAGAGATTTATCTAAATTTCCTAAGTCCACGTTTAAAAGATTTTTTTTCATATATTTAATAGCAATAGGAGCTAACCCACATAATTTACCTTTAATTTCTTTAATGAACTCTTCTTTGTTTTTACTATCAATCAGAAAATTTATAATACCTAATTGAAGTGCACTATTAGCGTTTATAATATCAGAAAAAAATAATAATTCCTTTGCTTTGGATGCACCTACTATTTTAGATAAGAAGTAACTAATCCCAAAATCCCCTGAAAAACCAACCTTAGAAAATGCGGTAGTAAACTTTCCTAATTCTGTAGAAATTCTAAAATCACATGCTAGGCTTAATGCAAATCCAGCTCCCGCTGCTACTCCATTAATAATAGCTACAGAAGGTACCGGAGAAGTATAAATAATTTTTGATATCTCCATTAGGTTTTTAAGGTTTTCTGTTTTTTCTTGTAAATTACTAAGGTCTTCCCTCGATGCCATATCTTTAACATCACCACCAGCAGAAAAAGCATCACCACTTCCAGATAAAAACAATGCTCTCAAATTATTGTCATGGATATTTTCTTTTAATACTTCTAAAAGTTTGTCAAACATACTTCTAGAAATAGCATTCTTGCTTTCTGGCCTGTTAAATGTGATTTCTAATATTCCATTATCATTATTAATTAATAAATCATTTTTCATGTAAATTCCTTAAAAATTTATTTTTAAAAAAAAACTAATTAGTATATAAGTATATAATAAATAAAAATTATGGATATTTCTTTTTTAAAACAAAGCCTAAAAATACCAGTTATAGGAGCTCCTTTGTTTATAATTTCTAACCCTAATTTAGTGGTAGAACAATGTAAAGCAGGAGTAGTAGGATCATTTCCAGCCTTAAATGCTAGACCAAAAGAACAATTGGATGATTGGTTATATGAAATTAATGAAAAGTTGAATGATTTTAATAAAACTTCTTCGCATAAAGCCGCTCCTTATGCCATAAATCAAATAGTTCACAAAACCAATGACAGAGTTGAATATGATATGGAATTAACTGTAAAGCATAAAGTTCCAATAGTTATTACCTCTCTAGGTGCTCGCAAAGAAGTATACGATGCTGTGCATAGTTATGGAGGAATAGTTTTTCATGATATTATTAATAATTTTTTTGCTAAAAAAGCTATAGAAAAAGGGGCTGACGGATTAATTGCGGTGGCTGCAGGTGCAGGAGGTCATGCAGGTACTACATCACCATTCGCATTAATTCAAGAAATAAGAGAGTGGTATGATGGCCCAGTAGCCTTATCAGGATCAATATCAACAGGTGATGGTGTTCTTTCAGCACTAGCAAGTGGAGCAGATTTTGGGTATATAGGATCGGCTTTTATAGCTACTAAAGAGGCAAATGCTTCTTTAGGATACAAAGAAGCTATAACAAAATATAATTCGGACGATATAGTTTATACAGATTTAGTCACAGGAGTTAAAGGTAATTACTTAAAACCATCATTAGCGTCTGCTGGATTTGATCCGGAGAATTTGCCAACAAGTGATCCGAAGAACATGGATTTTAGTTCTCAGGATGGTATGGATAAGAAAAAAGCATGGAAAGATATTTGGGGTTGTGGCCAAGGAATTGGCGCTGTAAAAAATATTTTATCCTGTAAAGAGCTAGTAGAAAAAATTAACCAAGAATACAACGAAGCTAAAAATAGATTAAATAAAATAGCCTAACTAAAAAATTTTTTTGTTTTTTAAAATTGTTAATTTTGATTTAGAGTAACCCAGTTTTCTTAGTACTTCAGTATTGTTCTGCCCCAAAGAAGGAATATGATTTTTCTTAATACTTCTTTTAGATTGTGAGCGAATAGCACATTCTGGAACTTTGATATTTCTGTTTTTAATTTTAGCATTTATCAAATAATTTTTTGCAGTTTTTGTCATCAAAAATTCACTAAAGGTTTTTACTTTTCCCCAAGGAACTGAATGTGCTGATAAAACTTTTCCTAAGTAGGAAATAGTATTCTTCTTTGTCCAATTTTCTACTATCCTATCTATTTTAACTTGGTTTTTAAGTCTTAGTTGAGGACTTTTATACAAACTATTGTTAATTAATACTTTTTTATTCATAGCTAAGGCAAGGCCATTAAATCTATCATCACTTCCTGCCATAATATGTATAAACCCATTTTTAGCTTTGTATGTATTAGACGGTGCAGAAAATCTATCAGAGTTTCCTTGTTTTCCAAAATTACTTTTATTTAAAAAAAAGTCAGGGACTGCACCCATTGATAATGATAGAGCTGATGATACTAAGGAAGTTTCTATCAATCCACCTTTGCCAGTTACATTTCTTTTGTTTAAAGCTGCTAGTATTCCTACTGCTGTATTTAATCCTGTAGTATAATCTAGTAAGACTGTTCCTATCATTGTAGGACTTTTTTCCTTTCCACTTATTTCCATAAAACCAGTTTCAGCCTGAATTGTTGCATCAAAAGCTTGTCTAGCAATAACTGTATCATTTTGACCATATCCTGATATCCTTGCCATCACTATTTTACTATTTATTTTTTTAATAGTTTTCCAACCTAACTCTAATTTTTCCATTACTCCGGGTCTAAAGTTTTCAACTAGAACATCAGCTTCTTTCACTAGTTTTAATAATATTTCTCTTCCTATTTTAGTTTTTAGATCTAAGGACACAGATTTTTTACCTCTATTTAAAACAGCTGCCCATAAAGAGGTATTTAATAATTTTGGTCCAATTATTCTTAAATCGTCACCTTTTATAGGTTTTTCTATTTTTATAACTTCTGCTCCCAAATCTGATAGAACTAGGGTGCAGTGTGGACCAGCAACAAATCTTGTGAGGTCAATAATTTTAACATTATTTAATAATGACAATTAGGACACCTCTAACCATTCCTCTATTATTTCTTTATTATCTTGTATTTCTTTTGGTTTACCTTCAAACACTACTCTGCCATGGCCCATAACATATAATCTATTTGATAGATTAAATGCAATTGTGAGTTTTTGCTCAACTAGTAAAATAGATACACCCTTGTTTGAAATCTTTTTTAATAGCATTTCTACATTATCAACCATTTGAGGGGATAATCCTTCTGTTGGCTCATCTATCATAATTAATTTTGGGCAACCCATAAGGCTCCTACAAATTGTAAGCATTTGCTGTTCTCCACCTGATAAAACTCCACCTGGAACTTTAATTCTATTTTTAAGGTTTGGAAATAAATCAAATAATTCTTCTAACTTCCAATTTATTCCATATTTGTTTGTTTTTATTCCCAAGTCTAAATTTTCTTCAACTGTTAAATCTGGAAAAATATCTCTATTTTCAGATACATATCCAATACCAAGATTAGCAATCTCGTGTATAGGTTTCCCAATTATTTCTTTTTCATTGAATATGATGGACCCTTCAGATTTTACCATACCCATAACACTTTTTATAAATGTACTTCTACCAACACCATTTCTACCAAGAAGTGAAACTATTTCTCCTTCACCTATTTCTAAGTTAACTCCTTGAAGGATATGAGACTTGCCATAATAAGAGTTTAGGTTTTTAACTTTTAACATATTTATTTACCAAATGTCCCAAGGTAAGCTTCCTTTACTAGTTTATTGTTTTTAACATTAACTGGTTTATCTGAACAAATAACTTGTCCATAAACT
>MDSW01040111.1_pt1 | contig 10871 bp, 7 predicted proteins | sample 811171 | NCBI WGS metagenome assembly MDSW01 (sample SAMN05326641, study PRJNA326480) | marine metagenome | isolation source: seawater | place: Atlantic Ocean: North West | collected 2012 | reverse complement strand
AGTTAAATTTTCTGTCAGGCTATCTCTTAACCCTATATCAAGAGTAATAGAATTAGTAGGAAGACCAAAGTGATGATTTACTACATTTGCTGTTACAAAGTTTAATGGCTGATTTCGAATAAATCTTAACATTTCTTTAAGCTTTTTGTTCTCTTTTTCATAAGCTAAAAGCTTTGAATTTAATAATGTATATTTTATAATTTGATTTTTTAAAACTTTATTCTCTTCTCTTACTATAAAAGAGTTTTTATACCAAGTTGAAGGATATGCAATTATATTAACCATCTTTGAAATTTGGAGCTTTAAATGATGTATTTGATAAGAAGACCTAGTAAAAAGTAGTAAAAGTGAAAAAAATAAAGTCAATAAAAGAGCTAAAATATCTTTATTGATGAACTGAGCTCTACTAGATGATTTCAAGGCTGAATTAAGACATCTCTATATTTTTTTAAATTTTCTAAAACAATACCCGTCCCTTTAACAACAGTTAAAAGAGGATTTTCTGCAACATTTACAGGAAGATTTGTTTTTGTTCTTATATGTAAATCTAAATCTTTTAATAGAGCCCCGCCACCAGTAAGAATAATACCAAAATCTATTATATCTGAAGAATGCTCTGGAGGAGTTTTATCTAATGCATTTTTTATTGCTGATGTTATTTGAAATACTGTTTCAGCTAATGCCTGTCTAATTTCATCAGAAGAAACTTCCATTGTTTTTGGTATTCCTGTTATTAAATCCTGACCTTTTACTGCAATCGTTGCACCTGAACTTCTTACAGCTGAACCAACAGTACACTTTATGTTCTCGGCCGTGCGCTCCCCTATTCCTAATTTGTGCTGTTCCTTAAACCAATCTACAATAGCTTTGGTTTGTTCGTCACCAGCAATTCTAATAGTTTCTATGGTGCCTATACCATTTAAAGATATAACAGCAATTTCAGTTGTACCTCCACCAACATCTACAATCATATTACCAACTGGCTTACTTACATCGATACCTATTCCAATTGCTGCAGCCATTGGTTCTTCAATCAAATATACTTCACTTGCATTTGCATGTTCAGCAGACTCTTTAACTGAGCGTTGTTCAACGTCAGTTACACCAGATGGAATACAAATAACTATTCTTGGTCTAGCAATACGGCTTAATTTGATTTTTCTAATAAAACCTAAAATCATTGCATCTGTCATTTTATAATCTGCAACAACTCCATCTTTTAATGGCCTTATAGTTTCAATACCACTATGTGTTCTACCAACCATTTCTTTAGCTTCATTTCCAACAGCCATTACTTCTCCGGTTACAACATTCTTTGCAACGATTGAAGGTTCATTTAAAATAATTCCCTGTCCTTTAATCCATATAAGGGTATTTGCAGTTCCTAAATCAATTGCAATATCACCCGTAACTAAATTTTTAAAACTCGAAATACCTAGCATATTTTTATCCTAATGTAGAAAATGTCTTATTTTAGTAAATACCATTGATAAATCTAATTCATCTGCCTTTTTAATTATATCCTTATCTTTAATTGATCCACCTGGCTGAACCACTGTAGCAATGCCTGCTGCTGCTGCGATCTCTATACTATCTGAAAAAGGGAAAAAAGCATCTGATGCCATAATTCCACCTTTTAAATTTAAACCAGACTCAGTCACTTTTTGAATAGCAATTTTCACAGAATCAATTCTTGACATTTGACCAGCACCTACTCCTAGTAACTGATTATGATTTGCAAAGACAATTGCATTTGACTTTACATTACGAACTAATTTCCATCCTAATTCAATAGAACTATAATCTAATTTAGTAGGTTTTTTTCTAGTAACTACCTCCATAGATTCAAGCTCTCCTTGATCACAATCTTTATCTTGGTATAAATATCCGCCAGAGACTGATTTTATAGAAAATTTATCAATCAAACCCTTAGAGTCAACGCTAATAACTCTTAAATTAGTTTTTTTACTTAAAACCTCTAATGCCTCAATAGTAAACGATGGAGCAATTATGCATTCTAAAAAAGGCTTAATTAATTCATTTGCGACATCTACATCTACTTCAAAATTAAAACCCACTATACCACCAAAGTAACTAACAGGATCAGTTGAAACCGCTCTTAAATATGCTTCTTTAACCGTGTTGCCTAAACCAAACCCGCAAGGATTTGCATGCTTTATAATTGCACAAGCTTTATCAGAAAATTCTTTAGGTATATTAAATGCCGATTCCATATCTGCATAATTATTATATGAAAGAATTTTACCTTGATGCTGATTCCATAACTGCTTATGATTTTTGGGCAAATAAAATGCGGACTTTTGATGAGGATTTTCGCCATACCTAAGACTAGAAGATTTCTCAAGCTCCAAATAAAGCTTATCAGGTAAGCTACCTTCTTCTTTATTAAAATGTTCAGAAATTGCTACTTCATAAGATGCTGTTAAAGAGAAAACTCTAGCTGCAGCTCTTTGTCTATAATTTAATGAAATAGCGCCATTATTTTTTTTAAATTCATCTTTAAATTCATCATATGTATTAGGAGCACATAGCGCGATAGTCGAATGATAATTTTTTGCAGCGGCCCTAATCATAGATGGTCCTCCAATATCTATATATTCAATTGCTTGCTTAAAATTAAGTTTTTTTTCCACAGCTTCTTTTACAAAAGGATAAAAATTAACCACAATCAAATCTATTTCTAAGCCATTTAAATCTTTTAAATCATTCATATGCTTGTTATTTGCTCTATCAGCTAGTATACCTCCAAATATTATAGGATTTAATGTTTTCACTCTACCATCCATGACAGAACCAATACCTGTTATTTCATCTATTCCCCGTACTATCAAACCCGATTCCTCTAGTACTTTTTTTGTTCCACCAGTAGAAATTATTTCAATCTTCTGATCTGATAAGAAGTTACCTAGATCAATAATATTAGTTTTATCCCAAACACTAATAAGCGCTCTTTTAATTTTCATACTACCTCATTATTTTAATTTGTTTACCATTAATTACAATTCTATCTTCACAGAATGCTTTAATTACTTCAGGATAAAGTTCATGTTCTATTTCTAATATTTTGATTGCTAGTGATTCTGGTGTTTCATTATCACTTAGAGCTATTTTACGCTGAGTAATTATTGGACCGTGGTCATAAATTTCATCTACAAAATGAACTGTAGCTCCACTAAACCTTTCTCTAGAATTTAATACAGCCTTATGTACCTTAATTCCAAAAAAACCCTTACCTCCAAATTTTGGTAATAATCCAGGATGAATATTTAATATTTTATTTTCATATGATTTAACAATCTTCCTAGGTAAAATTTTCATATAACCAGCAAGACATATTAAATCAATTTCTAAAGCTTGAAGAGATTCTAAAATAATACTCTCCTTATCTTGATTGAGGGGATATCTATAATCATTAACTACAAGAGTTGGTATTTTAGATCTAGTAGCAAATTTTTTTGCATTACAATTTGGATTATTTGTTACTACTAGCTCTATTAAGCCATCAATATTGCCTGACTCTATATTATTATATATAGCTTTAAAATTTGATCCCCCTCCTGAAGCAAAAATTGCAATTTTTTTCATCAATCTAAAGCTGCTTGAATTTTCGTCAATATAGCATTAAGCTTATCAATATCTTTAAAAATATTAAATTTATCTGTATCTATAATCAATACTTTATTTTTATCAATTCCGTCAATCCATTTATCATACGAAATATTTAAACTATGTAAATACTCAGGAGATATTGTTTTCTCAAAATCTCTATTACGATTTTTAATTCTTGATAATAAAGTATCTGTTGAAGCTTTAAGATATATAAATAAATCAGGTTCTTTCAAGAACTGAACCATATTTTCAAATAAACCAATATAAGTTTTCCAATCTCTTTCCGATATATAATTCATTTTATATAAATTCTTTGCAAATATTTCAACATCTTCATATACGGTTCTATCTTGTATTGCACCATAATTACAATTCATAATATTGACTTGATCTGAAAATCTATGTTTCAGAAAATAAATTTGTAAATTAAAACTCCATCTTGACATATTATGATAAAAATCATCGAGATACGGATTATCTAAAACAGACTCATAAAATTCTTTCCATCCAAAATGCTTAGCTACAACCTCTGTAAAGGTAGTTTTTCCCACACCTATATTGCCCGCAATTCCAATGAAAGGTTTTAAATTTTTCATTGCCTTCTACCTACAACATAATTATCTTCAATAGATAATAATTCTACACTAATAATTTTATTTAAATCTTTCGAATCCCCTTTTATTTTAACAGGAATATAGTTTTCCGAATGACCTGAAATTGACTTCTGATCGTAGTTTTCTATTAAAACTTTTTTTATTGAACCAAAATTTTCTTCATAAAATATTTTCTTCTTCTTTAATGACAAATGCTGTAAAATTTTGCTTCTATTTATAATATCGCAATTTGACACCTTATTTGACATATTTAAAGCAGGTGTATTAACTCGTTCAGAATATGGGAACACATGTAAATATGATACATCCAACTTGTCTAAAAGATCTACAGTTTTTTCAAATTCAAATTCAGTTTCACCTGGGAAGCCAACAATAACATCTGCTCCAATACATGCATTAGGACATAACATTTTTATTTTATCTATTCTTTCAGTATATAGCTCAGATCTATACCTTCTTCGCATACTTTTTAAGATCTTATTTGAACCTGATTGAAGCGGAATATGAAAATGAGGTGCAAATTTTTGCGATCTTAAGGTAAAATTAATTATATCATCACTTAAAAGATTTGGTTCAATAGATGAAATGCGATAGCGATCAATATTTTCAATCCCGTCTAATGCTTTAATCAAATCTAAGAAGCTCTCTCCATATCTAACACCAAAATCTCCTATATTAACACCTGTTAATACAATTTCCCTAATATTGCTTGAAGCAATTTTTTTAGCCCTTTGAATAGTATTTAATATATTATCTGATCTACTTTTACCACGCGCTAATGGAATTGTACAAAAACTACAATTATAGTTACAGCCATCTTGAATCTTTAAAAATGATCTAGTCCTTTCATCATGAGAATATGCAGGTTCAAATTTTGCAACTGAATTAATATCTGAATTCAATATTATTGTATCACTATTATTCTTTAGTGATTCAACTTTTTCAACTAAACTAAATTTTTCTTCTGCGCCTAAAACAATACTAACACCAGGAATACTTGAGAGTTCTTCTGGATTCAACTGGGCATAGCACCCAATGACTGCTATTTTAGCATCAGGAGATCGTTTTAATGCCTGTCTAATGGCTTTTTTTGCCTTTTTATCAGCATTTTCAGTCACTGAGCAAGTATTAATTACATATATATCTGCAATATCGTGCTTCCCAACCTTTGCATAACCTTTATTATAAAATTCCTGAGCTATCATTGATGTTTCAGAAAAATTTAATTTACATCCAAGTGTTTGAAAAGCTACTGTTTTATATGGAGAACTCATTTATATAACTTAAATTAATATATCATATTTTAGATGTTAAATTTAAAAATATTAATAGTATTAGACATCAAGTTTAAATTCCTGTAGATTGCTCTTCATCCATTACATCTTTATGTTTGCTAGGTTTTAGAATGACTCCTTTACCAGAGCTACCATCAATACGAATTTTTAGAGAATTTTCAAGCTGAACCCATCTAATATACTTTGTAACCTGTTTTACAGGTTGAGATTTGATCCATTCTAAGTCTAAGTCACCATCCTTATTAATATTTTGCAAAGTAAAATAGCCTATTCTTAAGCTCGTCACATTCTGAAAAAAATGGCTCCCAAAAGATGGCTCCGGATTAAGCTCATCAATGCCTAATTCAACTATTATTTTAGCATTAGAAATCTGTTGCCAATTTACAGGTATTCCAAGCCATGGATCTGCAGTTCCCCATCTACCAGGGCCTATAAGTAGATAAGGATTAGTAGAACCTAATTTTCTATTGATAAGCTCTATCTCCTTTGCTATATTTCTAGTTAAGGATCGATCAAATGCATCTATATCAACATAAATTATATTACTAATATTTTCTATCAGCCCATCACCCAATACCATATTACTACTACATAAAATTTTCTCTTCTGAATTATCATCATTATTATTAAACTTTTGCAAATTACTAACTACCATCGGTTTAATTTGAAGAAGATAAAACTCATCCTTTCTATTTGAGTCATCATATAAATTAACCGCAAACTCTATTTCAACAGGGCATCCCATGGCTTTTGCGCAAAGAGATAACATATTTTTTAAAATATCAGATAAAGGAAAAATATTATATTTTAATATTTTAGAAAATGTTATTACTCGCATACCTTTTTTACTTAAAGAATCCCTTAAAATACCATCTTCATCACAAATTACACTGGCAGTATATTTTAATGCACCATGCTGCTCTAAATCACTTAAAAACAATTTATCTAAATTATCATCTTCACCGTTATTTAATGGACTATTACCATTATCTAGGTTAAGAGCATATATAGAATTTTGTGAATTAGCCATTGTAGATTTAATTGAATAAAACTGAGGAAGAACATTGGGGTAATGCGGTGAAAATCGCAATGCTTTTCCTCCATCAACTATTGTCTTTCCCAATCCGATAGCAGTAAAAGCAATTCCTTCTTCCCGTCGCATATAAGATATTGGATAATAATTATAACTTTGAGCAACACCACTAAAAGATGGATAAAAATAATTTTCATGCTTTTGTCCTACCATTTCCATTATTATAACCGCCATCTTTTCTTCCTCATGACGATGAACTATTGTCTCCATTAATGTTTTTGGTTCTTGAAAAAATGTTGATGCAAAAACTCTTTTAATAGATTCACAAACTTGCTTTAACCTTTCCAAATCACTTTCATGGCAATTTGGTATCATATAAGTCGCATACATCCCAGCTAACGGCTGATATTGAGAATCCTCCAGCAAACTTGAAGATCTTATTGCTAGAGGGAATTTAACTTCATTTAATAATTCTTTTAAAACTTTAACCAGCGAATCAGATAACTCGCCTTGAAGAAAAACATTTTCTATATCTTTATTATCATCTAAAGAAAGTGCTGTTTCCCATAAATTATTAACATTCATAAACCTATCGAATTCATCTGTACCAACTACAACAACTTTGGGAACTTTAAAAATTACATTAGGAAAAAAATTTTCTAATTGAGCTTCTTTCCAAAAGAAATTTGCAAAAGCTAAACCTCTTGCTTTTCCTCCAAGTGATCCAGTAGCAATACGTAAAAAGTTTGCTTTTAATGATCCTCTTGTAAATTTAAATTCTGCTACAGAAGTCATATTTTTATTTTTATGTTCATCTTGTATGGTAGAAATAATATGAGATTTTCTATCTGAAAAACTTGAAAACTTATCTTTTTTCATCTTTCTAAATTGAGTAGCTAACTTGTGCTCTCCTCTCGCTGCCAGCCAATTTGAAAATTGATTTTTTGAAGCATGATAATTCAAAGAATCTTCTGAAATATTTTCTAAAACATCAAGTAATTCATCAATATTACTAGCTCTATCAATTTCTTCACCTAACTTATTTTTAAATATAAAATCACCAAAACCTAAATTATCAACTATAAAACTTCTTAAATCTGAAAATAAAGTTGATGATTTTTTATTCAACACAAAAGGGGAAATAATTTTTGCTTGTTCTATTGCATTATTCTCATTTGACTGTAAGAGAATGGGCATATTTTGCTCTATAGACTTAACATATTTAGCAAATATTATACCAGCATGAGGATGAATCAAACCATCTTTTGGAAATCTAATATCAGATATAATTCCTAAAATATTATTCTTATACTGTTTAAAAAATTTAGTGGCTGATTCATATGATTTTGCCAACAGTATTTTTGGTCTCCCTCGCATATGTAAAAGTCGTTGAGTATCATTTAAACTTTTATCCATCAACTGTTTTGCATGAAACAAGGTCTCTTTATAAATAACTGGAAGAATACTTGAATAATACCAAGGAGTATCTTCAATAAATAGTATTGCACGTACATTACCTTTACGTACATCTCTTTTTACATTTTTTAAATCTTCTACACATTTTATTATTGCAGGAAAAACACTTGAGTCGCCAGTCCAAAGGAATACATTATCAATGACATCGTCAATATTATTAGGTAATTCTTTTATTTCAGATTCATCAAATGCTAATAAAATGATTGATTTATTATTATATAATTCTTTTACTTTTAAGGCAAAAGTTAAAGGGTCCATATCAGATATTCTTAACATTAAAATAATTAAATCTATAGGCCGTCTAGATAATAAATCCATAGCATATGATGCTGTATTAGCCTGCCAGACACGAGGAGCATAACTTAAATTCATTCCAAGATACTCATGTAGGATCTGTTCCGTTAGCCTACCATCCTGTTCTAAAGTATAAGCATCATAGGGAGATGCTACTAATAATATCTCATGTACTCGATGCAACATAAGATCTTGAAGAAATCTATCGCGATCAAATTTATTTGATAAAAATTCCATAATAAAAATTACAATATAAATCTTGATGTAATTCAATATAATGATTAATAGAAATATTTTTATATATACACTATATTTTGTAATTTATTTCATGTTTAATAAAAAGCTAATCCATGAAAAATAAAATTATAAAATCAGATTTTAAATATAAAGATGATGATATAGCTCGCATCAATTCTTTTAAAAAATACCAAACAATATATAATGAATCGATTAAAGATTCTGATTTATTTTGGGCAAAACAATCTAAGCAAATTGATTGGTTTAAAAAATGGGATATTATATCTAATAATAATTTTGATAAAGCCCAAATTAAATGGTTTGAAGGTGGAAAGCTGAATGTTTCTTATAATTGCCTAGATAGGCATGTGGAATCTGGACATGGAAACCATACGGCACTTATCTGGGAGGGTAATAACCCTTCTGATGATAAAAAAATCTCCTATTCACAACTCTTAGATGATGTATGTAAATTTGCTAATGTTTTAAAATCAATTAATGTAAAAAAAGGAGACCGTGTTTGTATTTATATGCAAATGATTCCTGAGCTAGCAATAGCAATGCTTGCTTGCGCAAGAATTGGTGCAATTCACTCTATTGTTTTTGGAGCATTTTCCGCTCAATCTCTTCAAGATAGAATTAATGATTCAACATGTAAAATATTAATTACTCAAGATACCGGCATCAGAGGTTTAAAAAAAGATATACCGATGAAAAAAAATGCTGATATTGCACTCAAAAATACTCCTTCTATTAAAAAAGTCATTGTAGTAAAACGCACTAATAAAACAGTTAACATGAATAAAGATAGAGACTTATGGTGGGATGAATGTATGATCACTGCATCTAAAATATGTAAGCCTACAATAATGGACTCTGAAGATCCTTTATTTATTCTATATACTTCAGGGTCTACTGGTAAACCTAAAGGGGTAGTTCATACTTCTGGAGGCTATCTAGTTTATACGTCCTTAACTCATAAAATAATATTTGATTATCAGGATAATGATATTTATTGGTGCACAGCTGATATTGGATGGATAACTGGCCACTCATATATTATATATGGACCTCTTGCAAATAGAGCAACTACCTTAATGTTTGAAGGAGTACCAAATTATCCTGATTATGGTAGATTTTGGGAAGTTGTAGAAAAACACAATGTAAATATTTTTTATACAGCACCAACAGCTCTAAGAGCACTTATGAAGGAAGGTGATGAATTTGTAATTAAACATAATAGATCATCTCTTAAACTTCTAGGAACTGTAGGTGAACCTATTAAAAAACCTGAGTGGGAATGGTATAAAAATATCGTAGGAGAAAATAAATGCCCAATTGTTGATACATGGTGGCAAACTGAAACTGGAGGAATACTTATAAGTCCAATACCTGCGGCAATTAAAACTAAACCTGGTTCAGCTACCTATCCATTTTTTGGAATTAAACCCGTAATCTTAAACAATGAGGGTGAAGAAATAAATAATAATCCAGCTGAGGGCTTATTAGCAATTAAGAATTCTTGGCCAGGCCAAATGAAAACAATTTTTGGTGATCATGATAGATTCTATAATACATATTTTTCTCAATTTAAAGGTTATTACTTAACCGGTGATGGAGCTCGTCGTGATCAAGATGGATACTACTGGATTACAGGAAGAGTAGATGATGTTCTAAATGTATCTGGGCATAGATTAGGGACTGCTGAAATTGAGGGAGCTATAGGAGCTCATGCCTCTGTTGCTGAAGCTGCAGTTGTTGGATTTCCTCATAATATAAAAGGTCAAGGAATATATGCATTTGTAACTTTGATGTCTGGAATAAATGCAAATGATAATATTCTATCTGAAATTAAAATTAAAACTCGAGAAATTATTGGGCCTCATGCAAATCTAGATAAAGTTCAATTTGCTTCCGCTCTTCCTAAAACTCGTTCTGGAAAGATAATGAGAAGGATTTTAAGGAAAATTGCTGAAGGAGATATAAATAACCTTGGAGATATAACTACTTTATCTGACCCTGAAATTATAGAAAATTTAATTGAAGGTAGTAATAAACAGGGCTGAATTACCTAATAAGAACTAATTTCTGAGTTTTCGTAGACCCTTGTACTGTTGCTTTTACAAAATATAAGCCACTAGACGCATCTGCAGCATCCCAGCTTAATGTATATGTATTTGCATCCATATATCCACTAGCCAATGTAGCTACCACTTGACCCCGAACATTATACACTTCCACATTCACATCACCTGCTATAGGCATTGTTAATGTCATTGCAGTTGTAGGATT
>MDSW01032383.1_pt1 | contig 10871 bp, 7 predicted proteins | sample 811171 | NCBI WGS metagenome assembly MDSW01 (sample SAMN05326641, study PRJNA326480) | marine metagenome | isolation source: seawater | place: Atlantic Ocean: North West | collected 2012 | reverse complement strand
TCACCGAAAGAAAAGTTTCCGAGCATTTCAAAGAGGGTGTGGTGGCGAGCGGTACGACCGACTTCTTCGAGATCGTTGTGCTTGCCACTGACACGCATGCATTTTTGGGCCGAAGTTGCACGTGTGTAGTCTCTGGTTTCCGCTCCAACAAATAGATCCTTAAATTGAACCATCCCTGCATTTACAAACATGAGGGTTGGGTCATTGGCTGGAATCAGAGGCGCGGATTTGACAACGGCGTGCCCATTTTGGCCAAAGAAATCGAGGAAGTGCGAACGTAATTCAGATGTTTTAATACCGGTCATTCGGGGTAGGTAGCACAGCACTTTCAGTCCGGCAACGGGCTGAACGACAGGTTAGAACCGAGAGGGCCAAAAGGAGATTAATTTTCCAACTTGTCCTTTGGAATATTGTAGTGATGGCCTTCATCATCCTTAATCAGAAAGTGGTTTTCCCACTCTTCTAGGACTTCAACTTCATCGCCGGCTGAGAAATTGGTCTCTTCCACGTCGCCATCGGTGGTTGTGATGAACTTGAGGACGATATCTTCTTTGATGTTGGCCATACTTCTTCTCCGTAAACGTTAAGCCCAAGACGAGATGCGTCTTAATCCAAGGCAAATTAGTTCAAGCCGAACTCAACTTCAACCGGATGAGCTTTGGATCAACCTTTCGCACGTAAATAATTTATGACGCACCTTGACAAAGTAACGCATCGTGTTAAATTGAATCTATGACGCGCAGCGGCAAAACGCTGGAGGGGCTACGGCCAAATGCTCGCCAGCGCGTTGAAGTAAAATTTAACCAGCGTTTTCATGGAGTTAACAAAAATGACCGCTACAAAAGCAAAAAAAACATCGAAGAAAGTCGCCAAAAAGACCAGCAAGAAAGCTGCTAAGGCGAAAGTTACCCCTAAATTGACCACTGTTGAAGGTGCTCGCGAGCGTGCTGAAGAGCTTTTGAGCTCTTTACAGACCCGCGCCCGTGACCTTGCCGAAGCACAGGACGGCCTCGTAACGACTGTTACTGATCTTATTGAGGAAAAAGGCCTCAAGCCGGCTGACGTAAAAGAAACTTTGGACGGTCTTTTGGGACGTATCAAGTCAAACGAACTTTGGGACGAGCTGACTGCAAGTAACACGGTTGCCACGCTCACGGATTACCGTGAAGAGCTTGAGCGCCAAATTGAAGTCGTCGTGACCCGTATTCTTTCAACTTTGAACATTGCAACCAAGGCTGACTTGGAAGCGATGGAGAAGAAGTTAAAGAGCATGAACCGTAAAGTTAATGAATTGAATCGCAAGGTTAAGACACTCGCCGCCTGAGTGCTCTTTGGGCGCCTTGTGAAATCTGATGGGCCTTCTTTTTAAATGTGGCCTCTCGGAGGGTTGGCGCGTGAGTGGTGGAACTTCCCTTCCCCCAACAACTCCACTGCTCGCGCGCTTTACTCGTTTCTCCAAATCGTGGTCCTCGAGTGTCTGTATGAACTCGGGGCCTGCTCAAGTCCGATAGGCTGTACCCCCCAAGGCAGGTCTATCGGTTTAATATGTGCGTCGGTGGTTGGCCCTCCCTTCCCCCAACAAGCCAACTGCCGGCGCACGCTTGGGATTTTTCAAATTATGCTGCCCCGAGCTCGATTTCCCTGTTTATTAGACCGCACTTCGACAATGGCTTTGGCTTTGGACAGAGCAAATGTTATGAAGGCTCGCTATGACTAAGGTTCAAGCGACGACTCAGGGAATATGCGTGAAAGCCGAAGCGTTTTTTGTACCCGAACGCTCAAGTACGCTGAAGAATCAGTACTTTTTCGCATATCGGATTGAAATCGAGAACGAGAGCGATGTTCCCGTGCGTTTGATGACCCGCCACTGGGTGATCACCGATGGGCAGGGTGAAGTTCAGGAAGTGCACGGCGCAGGGGTCATTGGCTCCCAACCTTTGATTGCTCCCGGCGATAAGTTTGCCTACACGAGTGCTTGTCCTCTTCAGACTCCGGTTGGCACCATGTCTGGTTCCTATGAGATGGAAGTAGAAGATGGCTCGATTTTCAAGGTCGAAATTCCGGCATTTACCCTGGCTATGCCCTATTCGTTGAATTAGCCCAGTCTTGATCTGAAAGAGCTGGGATGGGCGGAAATCCGACACCAATCACATCGAAATGGACTGACAAAACAGCTACTTTGCTGTATCGGTGCCTTTTAAAATACTGATATCGTTTCGGTGGGCTCACGCAGGGCCCCAATGAAGCCAATTGAGGTTATCCCGTGGTCCGATTGCGGCGCCAATATACAGCATCCCACATCATTTTCTTGGCCGCTTTGGGCCTCTCGGGGTGGATTGGGCTTTTGACCACAGATTACTGGTCCAATGGGCGACTGCTGACTCCCGATTTCAACAGTCAATGGTGGGCATGCCTTGGGTTGATTGCGTGTGCGCGGCTCTTGGCATTTAAGGTATTTCGCTCGGTTCAAATTGCGATCGATTCTGCATTTTACATCGCGGCCGTTTTCGTTTGTGGAACCGTGTCCGGTGCCATTTTGGCGGCCATAGCGTTGACCACCGACGGCGTCTTGCGGGAGCTATTTGTGATGGGCGGCTCGGGCCGTCGCAAAGATGATTCCTGGTGGTACATCGTCGCGTGGCTTGTCTACAAAGGCGGGCTGGCTTCTTTGGTTCTTTTGTTGGTCGGAACCATTTTCGGCGACGTTTGGATGCTCGGTTTAAATGATGCCACGCTGACTTGGGCACTGCCTATTTTCTACATCACGTTTCTTTTTGTGCATTACCTTTTCGCGGGCAGTGGTCACTGGCTTGAAGGCGAGGCGCAGTCGAGCATGTTGGGCTCTTATATGGTGCGGGTGATAGGAGCGGAGCTCGTTCTTTTACCCATGTCACTGGCCATGGTCATGGCATTGCGTCATCAAGGTTTAGGACTCTTTTTGCTTTTGGGTGCCACCGGCCTCATGACCAATGCAATCTTTAGACGGGTTGTAACCGTTACTGAAAAAAGCCAACGCCGAGCAGAGGAGTTATCCACGCTTAACGATGTTGGACGGATTATTGCGGCGAGTTTGGAAAGAGACATGCTCATCAAGAACCTAGCTACGGTTACGGTTCAGCTGGTTGGTCGAACATCGCGATTTATGATTGGTCTGGTAAAAGAGGGAACCGAGGACTTGGACTGCCAATTCTTCGATGAATCCGGCGCCCAGTTTTTGGAGTTGCATTATCCCATTGGCGCGGGGCTTCCCGGTTATGTCATGAGCAATCGAAAGCCATTGCTCATTGGTGACCTAAGTTCAGAGTACAGCCGTTATTCGGCCGACGGTGACTATTACGATTCACGTTTCAGTTCCTGGTTGGGTATTCCCTTGATGGTTTATGATGAAGTGGTCGGCGTCCTCGCGGTCCAGACGATGGAGCAAGAAGCCTACACCCAGGAAGACTTGGAAATTCTAACGACCATTGCAGACCAAGCAGCGGTGGCTCTTGAGAATGCTCGCCTTTATGAATTGGCTACCGTCGATGGCCTAACGGGACTTTTTGTGCGGCGCTACTTTGACCAGCGCTTGGTTGAAGAGTGGGAGCGTTCCAGTCGTTATGAGAATGATATGGCCGTCGCACTTTTCGACCTCGATAATTTTAAGCGGCTTAACGATACCTACGGGCACCAGACCGGTGATGAAGTCCTTCGGTTTGCTGCAGCGGTGGTACGTGAGAACATGCGAAGCTTTGATATTGCCGCGCGTTATGGTGGTGAAGAGTTCGCGTTTATTTTCCCAAGGACTGATGAGCATGAAGCGGAGGCTGTGGCCGAACGCATCCGTCATGACTTGGCCTCCAATCCGGTGGAGTCACCGGCAGGCCCTATCGAAGTAACTGTCTCCATTGGATTGGCGGTTGCAACTGAGACCGACGTGAATCCTTTAGAGCTTGTCGCGAGAGCCGATGCAGCACTTTATAAAGCAAAAGCCCTCGGCAGAAATCAGGTGGTTTTAGCGAGCTCGCTATAACCGAAAGTAATGAACAAAAATGAGTGACGTAAATACAACGATAATTGATAGTGATAGCCCCTTAGAGGGGCAGGCCTTGGTCCCTGTTTTGGACCAACCGCCTACGGTTTTACCGGCGATTGTTCAGGATGAGTTGGTTCCTTTTCCTGGCCCCATGGTTCCTTTGCTTCTCGATACCAAAAGCCGCCAAGAAGCCGTGATGCATGCCAAAAGTAATGCTGGTTTTTTCCTGCTTTTAAACCGAGCCGCCCCGACCGACGACCCTGAAAACGGTGAAACGGGCATGCCTACAGTGGATGAATTTGGTGCGGGAACCGCAATGCCTGGTTTTGATTTGGGGCATGGCAATACATCTTTTGGCCAATTCGAAGAGAGCATTGAGTACGGCAGCATTGTTTCCGATGAGGAATTGGCAGGCCGAGATGCAACTGCGGACGATACCGAACACGAAGAGGTTGTTGGAGATTTGGCGGACTTAAGTAGAGTCGGAATCCTAACCCGAGTGATGAAGGTCTTCCGTCTGCCGGACGGACGTATGAGTGCTTTGGTTCATTTGCTACGTCGCAGCCAGCCGGTCGAGTTGGTTCGTAAAAAGCCTTTCCCCGTAGTTCGGGTTACGTACCCAACCGAGATTGTAAGTGACCAAGAAAGTTTTGAGGCAACCTACCGGCAAGTGCGTTTAACGTTACAACAGTTTTTCGAACGGCATCCGGGAGTTCCTGAGGAACTCAAGATAACCGCCCTTGCTATTGAGGCGCCGGGTATTCTTGCGGACTTTGTTGCGCAGCATCTTTCGAGAGACTTTAAAGAACGTTTGGCATTCTTAACGGAACTTGATTTGGCTAAACGTGCTCGCCTGGCACTTGAAGTTGCAATTCGCGAACTTGATATGCTGACCGTTGGTAACCGCATCAGCCAGGAAATTCGGGAAAAGGTTGAAAAGCATCAGCGCGATTATCTCTTGCGCGAACAATTGCGAGCCATTCGGGTTGAGCTAGGTGAAGAACGAGACCCAACAGCTCTGGCCATAGAAGAACTTCAGAACAAGCTTGAAGCGGCGGGTTTGCCCGAGGAGGCAAAAGCCAGGGCCGAAGATGAGATGAAGCGCTTGCAGCTTCTACCGGCTGAAAGCCCTGAGCATAACGTGGTGCGGTCTTACCTCGAGTGGATCGCAAGCTTGCCGTGGTCAAATCTAAGTGAAGACATCACAGACATCAGCCATGCTCGATCCGTTTTGGATGAAGACCATTATGGTTTGGATGAAGTGAAGGACCGGATCATCGAGTATCTGGCGGTTCGTCAGCTCAATCCAGATAACCGCGGTACCTTGCTCTGCTTTGCTGGACCTCCCGGTGTTGGGAAGACCTCTTTGGGGCAATCCATAGCGCGGGCACTGGGTCGAGAGTTCTATCGGTTCTCGGTAGGCGGTATGCGTGATGAGGCCGAAATCAAAGGGCACAGACGCACCTATATCGGCGCGATGCCCGGCCGTATTCTGCAGGCTTTGCGTCAAGTGAAGACAGCAAACCCGGTTTTGATGTTGGATGAACTCGATAAGATGGGTTCTGACTGGAGAGGTGACCCTTCCAGCGCCATGCTGGAGGTTCTTGACCCGGCTCAAAATCAAGCATTTCAAGACCACTACCTTGATTTGCCGTTTGATTTATCGCGGGTGATGTTTATTGCTACTGCGAATGTAAAGAGCCAGATTCCGGGACCGCTTCTTGACCGATTAGAGGTCATCGATTTGCCGGGCTATATTCCTGAAGAAAAATTAGAGATTGCACAGCGCTATCTTTTGAAGCGCCAGCGTGAAGATCATGGCTTAACCACACGTCAAATCAGCGTCAGCCGGACCATCATGCGAAGCATGGTTACAGATTACACCCGTGAAGCGGGTGTGCGAGAGCTTCACCGTGTAATCGGAAAGGTTTGTAGAAAGCGGGCGACGGAAGTGGTTGCCGGGAAAACATCCAAGGCAGCTGTCTCTAAAGAACTCTTGGTTGAATACCTTGGACCGCCGAAACTTCGCGATGACCGCTTGAAGCAATCTGGGAAGTCAGGTGTGGCAACTGGTCTCGCATGGACACCCGTGGGTGGTGTGGTTCTTTTTATTGAAGCGGCGATGATGCGTGGAAAAGGTATGATGCGCATCACCGGTCAGCTCGGTGAGGTCATGTCAGAGTCTACCACCATTGCACTCTCTTTTGTGAAGCGCCGTGCTCAGGATTTGGGTATCCCTATGGAAGTCTTTCAAAAGCGTGACTTGCATCTTCACTTTCCGGCAGGGGCCGTCCCGAAAGATGGTCCGTCTGCAGGTATCACCATTACGACTGCGCTTTTGTCGTTGCTTACAAACACACCCGTTCGGGCACGGCTTGCCATGACCGGTGAAATTACATTGGGTGGTGAAGTGCTTCCGGTGGGTGGTATCCGGGAAAAAGTTGTGGCGGCGCGAGCGGCGGGCGTGAACACGGTCGTCATTCCCGAGGCCAACCGGGCTGACGTCGAAGAGATACCTGATGTGGTCCGCGAGAAAATGAATTTTGTATTCGCCGCGGATTATGATGATGTGTTTGAAGTCGCGTTTCCAAAAGGACTCAAGAAAGTTCGTTGGAAGAGCGCCAGTGAAAAAGAGTCTGAAACGGCTAAAGTGAGAGTGCTCAAGAAAACCGAGAAGGTTACGAAGAAGCCACCTGCTTCGAAAAATCGAAGAGCTGCAAAAAGCAGAAAGCCAAAGAGGAAGACGTGAGAAAACTTCGGGGGAAACCATATCTATTCATCTTGGGGCTTGTTTGCTTTTTTGTATGCAGTACGGCCGTGGGGGCCAGCCTTCAAATGGGGGACAACGCTCCATTGTTTACGTTGAAGGTGCTCAATTCCAAAGCGACTGAGCAGGCCTACGTCAATTTAAATGATTACGCCAAGCCACTGGACGAGGGTGGGAAGAAGGCTACATTTCTCACGTTTTTTGCGACCTATTGTGAACCCTGTAAACGAGAATTACCCTATTTGGTTGAGTTACAAAAAGCTTATGCATCTGAGGGTTACCAAGTTGTGGTTGTCACCATCGATAAGGATGCGGCTGAGGTGGCAAAGGCCAAATCCATGGTCACCGAGCTTGATGCAAGTTTCCCCGTTCTCAACGACCGGTTTGGAATTGTTGCTCGCCGTTATGGAGTCGAATCTTTGCCCATGAGTTTTCTGATTGATCAGGCGGGCATGGTTAAAATGACCAACAGTGGTTTCGGCGAGGACGGTGCCATTAAGTTACTGACTCAAACCCGAATGGCTTTGGGATTGCCTCTTGGAGCTCCGGCTCCAGAGTCTCTGTGGCCCTTTGTTGGTGTACCTCCCGAGGTTCAAGCTGAGCGCGATGCTGCGGTGAAGAAGGCAGCCAAAAAGAAGACCCGTAAGAAGCGTATCAAGCGTCGTAAGAAAAAAGCGGGTGCGAAGCGTTGATAGGTCAAATCCGATTAAGCACTTTACCGCTTGTTGTGAGTTTACTTTTGGTGGGCTGCCAAAAGACTTCGGAGCCGATTGAGGAGACGCTCTGGTCGAGTAATGTCGACCAAGCACTTGAGCGTGCCGCCCTCGAATCCAAGCCAGTCCTCATTGATTTTGGGGCGGATTGGTGCAAGCCCTGCAAGCGTATGCATGCGGAAGTCTTTGTGGATCCGGCGGTGGAGAAACGTCTTCGTACCGAGTTTATCCCCGTTTTAATTGACGCAACTGAAATGACCCCGCCGATTTACAAATTGGTTAAAGAATACCGCGTGGGTACCTTACCCACGATTGTTTTTTTAGATTCCCAGGGGAAGTTTTTAAGCGAGCAGTCGCTGGTGGGTTTTACCAACCTAGAAAAGCTGCATGAAAGATTTTCCGAGGTCACCAAGCTTACGGCGAAGCCTTAGGTAGATACTTTATTTCTACATTAAGTCACTTAGAATCGAGATTGTTGAATTCTCGATTTCCTCTTCCAGGGGAAGTGATTCTATTGCTTCCAGCTTCACTTCGTAGGCTTGCTCCGAAGACATATCATTGATGATCATTTCTTCTACTTGGGCCGCAAATTCTGGTGAGTAAGCCACTGCGACACATTCCGAATTGAGACTGGCTGAACGGTTGTCGGCATTCCAAGAACCGATGGCGCTGATATGCGAACCGAAAACGGCCGACTTCGAGTGCATGGTACGCTCGCCTTTGCGTTCAAAAATTCGCACACCTGCCTTGAGGAGGTCACGGTAGGGAAAGACCGCAGCTTGGTTAATCTGAGGTGCATCGGTTGTTTTCTCGCTGTTGGTCACCACTCTTACATCCACACCCCGTTGAGCCGCGTCCATCAGGGCTTGCTTGTAGACAGTGAGGGCGCCAGTAGGGATGAAGTAGGAGTTTGCAATATAGGCCTTCTCTCCGGCTTGCAGAGCTTTGATACTTTCAACCATAAAGTTTGTGATGTTGTGATCACCATCAATGCGGGGATGGTGCTGAATAAACTGCATGGTTGTGGCATCCGCACCATCGATACGGGCTGGTGCCTGGCTAGGCTCAGGGAGACTTTCACCTCGCAGATGTTTCCAGTTTTCAGAGAAACCATGAAAGCTATCTCTGGCTGCGGGGCCCTCAATGTAGATGTCGGTGTCACGCCATGCTTCGCGCTCAGCGCCCATCGTTTCAAAGCGTCGTCCCGTTCCGCCAAACATATATTCGTCGGCGATGTTCAAGCCGCCCATAATTGCTTTTTGTCCATCAACAATCAGATACTTTTCGTGCCAGCGGTGATTCATTTCAGCGATGAGCTTGGCCATCAAAGCGGCCTGAGCTGCGTTAATGATTCGCCCGGATGGTAGACGAATCAGATCTCTATCGGTGCTTTCTGTGGTGGAGAATAGGTTGAGAGCACTCTCAACTTTATTTCGGATGGTCTGTTCAACTGAAACTTTTCCGTTGGCCACGGAAATCAGTTCCATAACCACTTTCAGTGCAATTTCTGGATTGTTCAAATCGTTGGGTGACTTGATCTCTGAAAGAGAGGGGACCAGGTTGATGGCATTGACCAACTCGCTGAGTCCCGAATCTCTGGGGTCATTGTAGAGTTCAAGTTTGACACCACCGGCTCGTAGAACTTGGTAAAGTTCACGGTCATTGACGATGTGATCAAAGTTCTCAACATTACCCAAAGTGTCCACGATAACCCGTACGTCGACTCCGCGCTGGGCCGCGGCAACAAGCTCTCTGGCGGTCTCAAGCCCGGATTCATCATCTTTAAAGATGAGGGTTTGCAGGCAAATTGATTCTCGAGCATTGCGAATCATCTCGGTACGTTTTGGATAGGACATGGCTCCATCGATAAGCAACTCAACTTTGTTGCCCTGACTTGTTTTGGCCTCAGCTACGGTTTCCATGTGTTTGAGTAAGGCTGAACTCTCGATGGTGCCCGCTGCAGCAGTGCTGTTTGATACAAGTCGGTCCGGGTTTCCACTGACTCGCAGAAAAGGAGCAAAAAATTCGGCTGCGCCGTGTTCACCGGGGGTAACTGTTAGTTTGCCGTCAGGCTTCAATGAGAAATTGAGATTTCTTTCGAAGAGATTCAGTTCGTGGTTTTCCCTTAGGTCCGAGGTGCGGGGATCGATTCGATAGTAAACACCGCCTCGCCCAGAGACTGTAAAGTCACTGCTGGAGAGTTCTACGTCTGATGCATTGAGTTTGCTTTCAATAAGACCAGCGAGTTCTGCTCGGTAGCCATCGAGGGTAAAGCTGGCATCACTGCCTCGGATACCTGCGGCGACGGTGGTATCGAAAATTCGGATTCCATTTTCATCCAGTCGAAACCGGCCATTGGCCTGAGCATCCAGAGCACCGCGGCCCATCCGGGCACTGCTGTTGCCATGTCGAAGTGCGTTTTCTGGGTTTACTTCGTCTCGGAGATTGGAGTGGAATACGCCATTGTTCATCGCGAGGTCATCACCGCGCAGTGAAATGCCGGTTCGACCACGAATACTCAGTAAGTCATCACCGGTGAAGTTCATCGGGATACGCAGTCCGTCTGTTGGTCGAATATTACCTCGGATATTGTGGATGTTGGCCCTGAAGGCCAGCTCACCGTTTCCAATGAAACCTTCATTTACATCGACGTTTAATTCTGCGAATCCGGTTGCCGACAAAGTTGCCGGACCCGAGTGAACGCTTGGTCCACCTGAATCTTGAAGGTTCAAGAGAATGGTTCCATCAGCTCCAATCTCAGCTTCGCCTTCGGCGTTGATGATAATGGGCTGCCGACTGCTGGTCAGATGTATGGATGGGTGTTCAACCCCAAGAGTTGTTGGTGTGGTTTCTACATAAGCGTCGTACCGGGCGCGCCCAGTCATAGCGCCTGCTTTGGCCAGTAAAGGACCAAGCTCTTGAAGTTCCGGCAGCACAATGGATGATTTTTCAATATCAGGATCGATGTTGGCTTCGATGCGATCGATCCGCTCGTCCGGAATGGGCCATGGCATATCAATTTCACCCACAACGTGGATGTCTCCGTTGGGACTCATGAATACTTTACTAATTTTCAGATCTGCCGCGGCATCTTTGACGTCATCTAAAAAGCCATTGAATCCACCCTGACCATCGCCTGTTGGTTCCAGTGATGCTGAGGGGTTTTTAATGATGAGTTCGCGCGTCAGATTGATTTCACCACGGGTGATGATGCTCTTGCCTTCGGCATTTCGGTTGATGGCCACTTGGATGTTTGCAGTGGTTCCATCCTTGATGGTGAGCTCGATGTCTTTGTAGTCGCCCGGGACTTTGTATTCTCCTGGGTTCAGGGGAATTTTCATCTCAAAGGTTGCTCGTTCAATATCTCCAAGATCAG
>MDSW01154584.1_pt1 | contig 10872 bp, 10 predicted proteins | sample 811171 | NCBI WGS metagenome assembly MDSW01 (sample SAMN05326641, study PRJNA326480) | marine metagenome | isolation source: seawater | place: Atlantic Ocean: North West | collected 2012 | reverse complement strand
TGGCGGCGACGCTCTCCACCGGCCGGGCGACTTACTGGTCCCGCTCGCGGCAGGAATTGTGGGTCAAGGGCGATACATCGGGGCACATCCAGCAGGTGGTGGAGGTCCGCGTCGACTGTGATCAGGACGCGGTTCTCCTGAAAGTGAACCAGAGCGGGGGCGCATGCCATACGGGGCGGCATAGCTGTTTCTACCGGATCGTAACCGGAGATGGACGAACGCTCTCCTAACTGACAAGATCAGGTTCGAAAGCAAAGGGGCTGGACAATGAAATACTCACTCCTCGTGGCACTCACGATGGCTGGCGGTGTGCTGGCTGCATGCGGCAGCGGAACAGAAACGTCAGAGCCTGAAACCACCGTTGAGGCCGCCGCTGCCGCGCCTGCTGAAGTGGCGGCGCTGACGGTCGATGTCCTGGATTGCGGAACGATCGGGGTGTCCGACCTCGATGCCTTCTCCTCGGCCGGAGACTATGCGGGGCAGACCGACACGTTCACGGATACCTGCTATCTGATCCGCCATCCGGAAGGTACACTGCTTTGGGATCTCGGCCTGCCGGGCATGCTGACGATTTCCGGACCGCAGACGCAGCAGATCTTCACGGTGTCCCTCGAGAAGACCATCACCGAACAGGTGCGGGATCTGGGCATGGAAATGTCCGACATCGATTATGTCGCCATCTCCCACAGCCATTTCGACCACATCGGACAGGCCGACCAGGTGGATGGGTCGCTCTGGCTGGTGCATGAGGATGAGCTGGCGGCCATGTTCCCGCCGGAAGGTTCCGAGTCCGGCATTCCGCCCGAACAACTTGCCCTGTTCACCCTGTTCGAACCGCTGGAGCGGAAGACGTTCCGTGGCGACTATGACGTCTTCGGAGACGGCAGCGTCGTCATCTTCGAAACACCCGGCCACACGCCGGGGCACACCTCGCTGCAGTTGATGATGCCCGAAGCTGGGCCCGTGCTGCTGACGGGCGATCTCTATCACCGTGCAGAGAGCCGCGGCCTCAGGCGCGTACCGCAGTTCAATTATGATGAGCCAAGAACCCTCGCCTCCATGGAGGTGTTCGAAGCCCGCGCCGACGAGCTCGGCGCAAAAGTCATCATCCAGCACGAGCCGGCGGATGTTGATCCGCTGGAGGGCAAGATCCGCTGATGCAAAGGGGTGCGGGGCTTCTTCTTCTGATCATCCTCGCCGTCTTCATGGCGGCATGTGCGAGTTCCAACAGGAACTATTCCGCCCTCTACGATCCGGATTCGGACTGGCAGATCGTCTTCAGGGACGAGTTTTCGGGAACGGGTGAGCCCGATCCAGAAAAGTGGATCTCGCAGGAATATAACCGGCGGATCGACACAAAGGGTCCGGATGGCTGGTGGCTGAAGGAGAATGTCCGGCTTGATGGCTGGGGCCATCTCGAGATCAGGGTCAACGAGATCGAGAACCGCAATCCGGAAGAGGATTCCGATCCCTATGACTATGCCAGCGGCATGGTCTCGACTGAAGGCAAGTTCGAGCCTGTCTTCGGCCGGTTCGAAGCGCGGATGAAACTGCCGGACGATCCGGGCTGGTGGGTCGCCTTCTGGCTTTTTGCCGACAGTGTGGAGAATGAGGATGGCTCCGGTGTGGACGGCACCGAGATCGATATCGTCGAAGGCTTCGGCTGGACGGACGAGCTGAACTTCGCCCTGCACTGGGACGGCTATCACGAGGCGCACCAGTCAGTCTTCGAGCGGCGCAATTTTCCGCGGATCAGGCGGGGCTGGCATATCTTCGCGCTCGAATGGACTGAAACCGAATATGTCTGGTTCGTGGATAATGTTGAGGTCTGGCGTAGTTCGGCCGGGGGCGTTTCCAGGGCGCCGCAATGGATAAAATTCTCCGGCGAAGTGTCGGAAGCGCCCGGCGTCGCCAACAAATGGTGGTCCAACATGCCCGACAGGAAGCGGTTCCCCGACAAGTTCCTTGTCGACTGGGTCCGCGTCTATCAGAAGAAGCCCGCTTCGCCGGAGGAGGCGTCCTAGTTGCCGCCCTCGACCAGGCGGCGGGCGATCACCATGGCCTGCACTTCGCCAGCGCCTTCGAAGATGTTCAGGATGCGGGCGTCCTGAAGGATCCGGCTGATCGGATACTCAAGCGCGAAGCCATTGCCGCCATGGATCTGCACAGCGTTGTCAGCCGCCGCCCAGGCAACACGTGCACCCAGCAGCTTGGCCATACCGGCCTCCAGGTCGCAGCGCTTGCCGCCATCCTTCTGGCGGGCGGAGTAGTATGTCAGCTGGCGGACGCCGACGAGTTCCGCCGCCATCATGACCAGCTTGTTGGCGACGCGCGGGAAATCGAAGATCGGCTTGCCGAATTGCTGGCGGTCTAGGGCATATTTCAGCCCGGTCTCGAAGGCATTCTGGCCGACGCCGATGGCGCGCGCCGCTGTCTGGATGCGGGCGCTCTCGAAGGTCGCCATGAGGTGCCTGAAGCCCTGGCCCTCGGCACCGCCGAGCAGGTTTTCGGACTTCACCTTGAAGCCGTCGAACCCGATCTCGTATTCCTTCATCCCGCGATAGCCGAGCACTTCGATCTCGCCGCCCGTCATGCCCTCGGCGGGGAAGGGATGGGCATCGTCACCGCGCGGCTTTTCCGCGAGGAACATGGACAGGCCCGAGAAATTATTGGTGGCGGGGTCTGTGCGAGCGAGCAGCGTCATCAGGTCGGCGCGGACCGGGTGGGTGATCCAGGTCTTGTTGCCGGTGATCGTGTAATTGGCGCCGTCGGCATCCTTCACCGCGCGCGTGCGCAGCGAGCCGAGGTCGGAGCCTGTGTTCGGTTCGGTGAAGACAGCCGTCGGCAGGATCTCGCCGCTGGCAATCAGCGGCAGCCATTTCTGCTTCTGCTCATCTGTGCCGCCGATAAGGATCAGTTCGGCGGCGATTTCAGATCGCGTGCCGAGGGAACCCGTGCCGATATAGCCGCGGGAGAGTTCTTCCGAGACGACGCACATCGCCGTCTTGCCCATGCCGAGGCCGCCGAATTCCTCCGGGATGGTCAGGCCGAACACGCCGAGCTCGGCCATTTCGGTGACAACATCCATCGGGATGTAGTCATTCTTCAGATGCCACTCATGGGCATAAGGCTTGATCTTGTCGGAGGCGTATTTCGCAAACTGGTCGCGCACCATGGCCATGGTCTCGTCGAGACCGGCATCCTCGACCGTGTTCCGGCTGAGCGCATCCGGCAGAAGCGCGGCCGCCGCAGCCATGGCGGCAGGCGACTTGCCATCGGCGATCAAGGTGCTGACCGCGGCATTTCCGGCGAATGCATTTGCGTCGGCGGAGGTGCCGAGTTCGTGCGGACGGATGATCTCGCCCTGGTTCATCGGGATGCCGCCGATGAGCTGGGCGCAGTATTCGCCGAAGAGTACCTGGCCCAGAAGGGATTCCGCCGGCCCCAGCTTGCCTTCGTTTTCAAGGCGTGCGGCCCAGTCGGCTGTCTGGCGCAGCGTTTCGGCATAGGTGGTGACCCAGGAGAGACCGTGCGCCATGTGCTGCTGGCTTTCGAGCGCCTTGCGGTCCGGCTTGCCTTCGGGACTGGTCAGTGCTTCGCGGCATTTGCTGCGCGCGGCGGCTGCATAGGCACCGGCAGCATCGGCAGCCTCGCCCAGAAGGCCTGTCAGGCCTGCAAGTACAGCTGATTTCGTCCCGGAGTCGATTGTTGCGCCTTCCATGTGCGGAAGCCTCCCTTCTGTAATGTTTTACAGGACTATAGGGCTGGGGCCGGGGCAAGTCATGGAAATTTTGTGCGCCGCAGCAATTCGTCTCACCCACTGCAGCGTGTTTAAGAGACGTCCGCCCGGCGTTAACCAAAACTTCGCCTGGAGGCCCATAATGACCGGTTCCGGACCCCAGACATCGAAGGAGCCGTGTCGCGTATGAATCCCTATGATCGCTTCCGTACAGTTTCGTCCTTTCTTTCCGCCGCGCTTGTCCTGTCGGGCATCGTGGCGGCCGGGCCATCGGTGAGAACGGCCCTTGCGGCGTTTGCCGGGCCTGATCCGGCCATCTACTGGACGAGCATTGTGGCGGCGAGTGCGACCCTGCTCGTGATCTGGGCGGTCATGTCCGGTGTTGTCCTGCCTGCGGTCCTGAAGCTTGGCCTTCTGCGCCGTCTGGTTCTTGGCCGGTCCTATGTGGAAGGCAGCTGGATACAGGCCGAGCGCGGTGGTCCGAACGGTCCGCGTCTGTCCATTCTCAGCCTCAAGCCGGGCCGGAACGGCTTTGTCGTTTCTGCGACGACCCTGACCCGGACGGGAGAAGTCGAAAGCAGCCTGCAGTCGGACTATCACGATGTCAGCTGGCCGGGCCTTGCCTTCAAGTTCCGCGAGACGCTCGCCTCCGATGCGGGCAAGCAGTCCGAAGGCCTTGGTGCGCTTCAGTTCGACGTGACGGGCGGTGCCCCCCGCCGCTGTTCCGGCAGCTTGCAGCCGGTTGGCCGCGAGACCTGCACCAAGACGGACGGCGTGAAGCTGACCAGCTGGCGTGAACGCCGCCAGCTGCAATCGCTGGATGGCCGCCGGGAAGTGCTGGCGAAATACTGGACGGCCTTTTTCGAGGGGCCGATCGTGACGGTTGCCCGGGATGAAGACGCAAAGCCGCGTGGTTCCCGCCGTGAGAGCGCCATCGTGCCCCGCCGCCGCGCGACCGACTGGCGGCAGTCGGACACGACCCCGACAGCAGACCGGATCCGCGACGAGATTGCCTCCGGAACGGACTAGTCCATCCTGCGGTAACGGCGGCTTTGCGAGCGCACCATGGCCCGGCCGACAGGCTCGGGCAGGATGCGGGTGAGCACCGCGATCCCCTTGTTGGCAAGACCCGGCACGACCACGGGCTGACCCTTGTTGACGGCATCGATCCCCGCTTTCACCACCGGGGCGGCCTCCATCCACATCCATTTCGGCATCTTGTTCGCGTCCTCGCGCGTGCCGTTCACATCGTGGAACTCACTCCAGGTGAAGCCGGGGCAGAGCGCTGTGCAATGGATGTCCGCGTCTTCCATCGTCTCGCATTCGGCATTCAGGCTTTCTGAGAATTTGATCAGGCCTGCCTTCACGCTCGCATAGAGCGTATGGCCGGCGCTTCCGGCCGCATAGCCCGCGAGTGAGGCGACATTGATGATGCGGCCATATTTGCGCTCCGCCATGCCGGGCAGGACCTTGTGGGCAAGCTCCAGCGGGGCGGTGTAGAGCACGCGGACGAAGTCCGCCTGGGTTTTCCAGCTGGTGTTGAAGAATGTGCCGGGCTGGCCGTAACCCGCATTATTGACCAGCGCATCGACATGCCGGCCCTGTTCCGACAGGGCGGCGAGGATCTTGTCCACCGCATTTGCCCGGGCGAGATCCTGCGCAATGCAGATCGCCTTGATGCCGTGCTTTTCCTCCAGTTCCTTCGCCAGCTCTGCCAGCCGGTCTTCGCGGCGCGCCGTCAGGGCGACATCCCAGCCAAGCGCTGCATACTGGCGAGCGAACTCAGCTCCGATGCCGGCGGAGGCGCCCGTGATCAGGCAGAGTCTCTTTTCCATATTCAGTATATCCCGGTTTGTCTGTGAGACGGCAGTATAGACTCAGTCCGCGGGAAGCCTACCCGCCAGGGCCAATTGTTGCCTGATGTGAGCAGGCCCCAATGCCTTGTTCGCATTGGGAGTGTTGGCTCGGACTGTCAGATCCGGCGGACGAGATAACCGGCGCGCGGGAAGTGGACATGCACGGTTTCCGCTTCCGGTGAGGTCCGCTGAAGGATTACGCGCTGGGAATCGGCATGGACAAGCTCGCCCTCCACCCAGACCTGGCCGTAATCGTCCGGCGCAACGGCGACATCCTCACCGGGCGCGAACTCCTGCGGTTCATTCCGGGTGGTGGCGGCGACCAGGCGCGGCGCGGCATGTTTCGCGATCTCGAGCGCGTCCTTGGAGGAGATAGTCTCGGGTTCCTGTCCCTCGAATTCCTGCAGCCGCTCGAACCAGGCCTTGGTGAGGTCTGCCGTTTCGAAGCATTTTTCAACAAAAGCCGGCAGGTTCTGTTGCACGAACCAGACATTCATGAACGCGTGGACGTCCACAAGCCCGGGTTTCATGCCGATTAGGTAGAGGCCGGAACCGGCCCCCTTTCCGCCCTGCAGGCGCTCCTCGATCAGCATCAGCCGGGCGCGCCACTGGTCGCGCAGCATGGGGGCGGCGGCCTTCATGGCGTCGGTATCGAAGGGCCGGCCGGAAAGCTGTTCCCGGTCCCGCTTGAACTCCTCCGGGATCGACTCGCTGAGTTCGCCAAAGATCATGGCGACCGAGCTCTGGAACCAGCGTCCATCGGTCCAGCCTGCCACCATCTGGGCGATGCCCTCATGGCCCGGCAGCTTCAGCGTCGGGATGGGAAAGCGCGCTTCCAGTTCGCGGAGGATGATGGCCGTGTCGCAGAAAATGTCCGCGCCGATCTGCAGGACAGGTGTCCGCCGGTAGCCGCCGGTCAGCGGCATCAGGTCCGGCTTCGGCATGATGACGGGGATTTCGACCCGGCTATAGGCAAGGTTCTTCAGGCGCAGCGCGAGGCGGATCTTCTCTGCAAATGGCGAGGTCGGGTATTCATGCAGGATCAGACTGCGCGCATCGGCCATAGGTAATCGCTCCCCGCTACGGATGGGCGACAGTCTTGCCGGGGTTTTCACGGACTGGGAAGGCCTCAATTGGTGTGCAATGCCGCAAGAAACGGGTGGCCGGTGTCAAGGTGAACGGGCATGAAAGCGCCATGACAAGCACGACCGCCCCTCTCGATGAGCGCGCCTCCGCCTATGTGCGGATGGCGAAGGCCCTGAATTATCTCGGCGATACCTGGCAGGAATGGCCGGACCTTGAGACGGTCGCCCGCGAAATGGGTCTCTCGCCGCATCACTTCCAGCGGGAGTTCACGCGCTGGGCAGGGATCAGTCCGAAACAGTACCAGTCGGCCCTCGCGCACGCTGCGACGGGCGATCTGCTGCGTCAGGGGGCGAGCGTGCTGGACGCAACGCTGGAGGCCGGCCTGTCCGGCCCTGGCCGCCTGCACGACCTGTTCATCGCCCATGAAGGCCTGACGCCCGGCGAGGCGAAAGCGGGCGGCCGCGGGGCGGATCTTGTGATCGGGCGGGCCCCGACCCCGTTCGGCGAAGGGGCCTGGCTGATCTCGCCGCGCGGGTTGGTGGCTCTTGGTTTCATTGATGAAAATCCGCCGAAGCGGACAGGGTTCGAACATCAGGGCCGCAAGGAGGCCGATGCCTTCGCGGACCTGGCTGCCCGCTATCCCGATGCGGATATCCGCCGCGATGACGGGGAGGCACTGAAACTGGCACGGCAGGTTTTTGAGGCGGGAGAGCCCCTGCCGGTCGCGCTCTATGGCACGCCCTTCCGGCGGCAGATCTGGCGGGCCCTGCTGGAGATACCGGCCGGAACCACGCGCACCTACGGAACGCTGGCGCAGGCGGCTGGGTGTCCGAAGGCGGCGCGTGCCGTGGGGGCTGCAGTCGGCGCGAATCCGATCAGCTGGTTCATTCCCTGCCACCGTGCCCTTGCAGCGGACGGCCGGCTCCATAATTATCATTGGGGTGTGGCGCGCAAACGCGCCATGCTGACCTATGAACGCGCCCATGCGGCCTGAAACGGGCTGGCGGGCAGCCGGCATTTGCCGCAGGACCAGGCCCGACACCGCTGATGCAGCTTCTATTTCTTACCTTTCTGGCGCTTGTTGGCTGGGGTCTTCACCTCGGCTGGCGGTGGAAGCACGCACGGGATTTCGCACCGGAGGTTCTGGCAGCGAAACAGGCCGCCGGAGAGCTGCCGGAAGGTGTCGAAGCCGCTGAATTCACCGATCTCTATCTGCGCAGCGAGGGCCCGCGGGCGGCGACCTATTTCTTCGTCTGCGCCGCGATTGTCCTTCTCCTGCTGGCGCCCTTCGTGGCGGCGTTCAACGAGGTCTGGAAGATGTTCTGGATGATGAGCGGCCGCTCGCCGGTGTTTGAGACGGGCACGCTGATCCACTCATTTTCCGTCTTTCTCGCCTTCATGTTCGTGACCATCGGCTTGCTGGCGATCGCAATGCGGCGCTACTACGCGCTGATGCCGCCCAGCCTGAAACAGGTGGTCAGGGATCTCAACGGAGGACGCACATGAGCATTCAGTTCCTGCATACAATGGTGCGCGTGACGGATATTGATGCGTCGCTGAAATTCTATTGCGGCGGGCTTGGCCTTGAAGAGGTCAGCCGGTTCGACAGTGAGCAGGGCCGGTTCACGCTGGTCTTTCTGGCCTCGCCTGATGACGTCGCGCGCATGGGCGGCATGCCGGACGGCGCGCGCCCCACTCAGACGGATATCCCGATGGTGGAGCTCACCTATAACTGGGACCCGGAAGACTATGGCGGCGGCCGGAATTTTGGCCATCTCGCCTATGCCGTGGACGATATCTATGCGGCGGTGGAGCGCCTTGAGAGCATCGGTGTCACCATCAATCGCCCGCCCCGGGATGGGCGGATGGCCTTCGTCCGGTCCCCCGATGGAATCTCCGTCGAACTGCTTCAGAAGGGTGAGGCGCTGGCGCCGAAGGAGCCCTGGGCGAGCGCCGAGAATATCGGCAGCTGGTAGGACGGATAAGCCGGTCAAATAAGTCCGGAAATCTGTCCGGAAAATATCCGGTAAGTGTCCGGTCAGGCGCGGTTTGTGTCCGGAAAGAAAAAAAGCCCCGTCCGGAACGTCCGGACGGGGCTTTTCCTTGTGGAAAGGCGACCTAATTCTGGTCCTCTTCATGCGGGTGGGGATGGCGCTCCTCGGTCTGATAATCATGTACCGGATGGCCTTCGTCCGGGTCGCCATTCTTCCTGTGCATGGCGAGCACCACTCCCGACAACGCGATGATCGCGATCAGGTTCGGGAAGGCCATGGAGGCATTGGCAATGTCGCCTAGCAGCCAGAGCGCGTCCGTATTCGTCACCACCGCGCCGCCAAACACGACCAGCACCCAGAGATAGCGGAAGGGGTGCGTGGCCCATTCGCCAATCAGATAGGTCACCGCCTGCTCGCCATAATAGGACCAGCCGATGATTGTGGTGAAGGCGAAGAAGAACAGCGCGATGGGCACGATGAACTCCCCGCCCGGGAAGGCGGCACCATAGGCCCGTGTGGTGATTGCAGCGGAGTTCGCATCCGTCTCCCAGGCATGTTTCACATCCATCAGCACCTCGGGATTGCCGGCGGCGTCCAGTGCCTGTTGGGAGACGTCCACGCCGGCGGCCTGACAGGCAAGCAGGTAGGACTGGGCCGGCGGGCCGACGCGCGCGATCGTGTCTGCCCGCCCGTCTTCATAGGCAGACGGGAACAGCTGGTCGATCGTGTAGGTGACGCCTTCGCCCGCATCCGGGTTGAGCGGCAGCTCGACGGCCGTGCCTTCGCACGCATGCGCCGCCATCAGGGCGGGGCTTTTCTTGAAGTCGCCCTGCACGGTCAGGATGACCAGTGCCGTCATGGTGCAGATCACGATCGTGTCGATGAAGACGCCGATCATGGCGATCTCGCCCTGCATGACGGGGTTCTTGGTCTGCGCGGCGGCGTGGGCAATCGGGGCGGAGCCCTGGCCTGCCTCGTTCGAGAACAGGCCGCGGGCGATACCGTAGCGGACCGCCTGCATCACGCCATAGCCTGCTGCGCCGCCGGCCGCTTCCTGCCAGCCAAAGGCAGAACCGATGATCTGCATGAAGGCGCCTGGCACGTCCTGGATGTTCATGATCAGAACGATCAGCGCGACCAGCACGTAGAGCGCGGCCATGACGGGCACGACCTTGCCGGCGAAGCTGCCGATCGACTTGATGCCGCCGATGATCACGGCGAAGACCAGCGCGGCCAGCACGACACCGACAATCCAGTTCGGAATGGACAGGTTGAAGACTGAAGACCCGGTCTCCAGCGCGGCTTCGGTGATCGAGTTGGCCTGGATCATCGATCCGGTCGCCATGGCGGAGAAGATCGTGCCAAGGCAGAAGATCACGGCCAGCCAGGTCCATTTCTTCCCGAGGCCGTTCTTGATGTAGTACATCGGCCCGCCATTGATGCGGCCATATTCATCGGTTTCGCGATACTTGATGGCGAGGGAGCTTTCCGAGAAGGCGAGCGCCATGCCGAACAGGGCAACCACCCACATCCAGAAGATGGCACCCGGCCCACCCATGGTGATGGCGGTGGCCACACCGGCGAGGTTGCCTGTGCCGACCTGCCCCGAAAGGGCGGTGGACAGAGCCTGCCAGGGCGTGATCGCGCCGTCTTCCCCTTGCGCCTTGCGGCCCTGCCACACTTCTGTCAGCGCGGGAACGAAGCGCCGCAATGGACGGGCGCCCAGACGGATCATCATGTAGAGGCCGGTTCCCAGAAGGAGAATGGCCAGCGGTCCGATCTGCCCCGGAATGACGACCGTATCGCCCCAGGTGCCGCCCCAGATGAATCCGGCGACGTTCTCAATAAGTGTTACGATATCCATGGGCCTCCCCGGCTCCTCTGTCTCTGCTTGGGGCGGAGACTAGCCCGGTTTCGGCCTGTGTGAAGCATTTGTCGCAGGTTTATCAGGAGAACTGATCCATTCTTCGCCGTTGCAGCAGGAAGGTTCTTTAAGAATGACCGGTTTTCAGGCATAAGCCCGCGGATGAATTCCACAGACACGAAAAAGACCGCCAAGGGTGTCTTCATCAAGACCTATGGCTGCCAGATGAATGTGTATGATAGCGAACGCATGCGGGACGTATTGCGGCCGCTGGGCTATGCGCCGGTGGAAACTCCGGAAGCGGCTGATCTTGTGGTGCTGAACACCTGCCAT
>MDSW01206939.1_pt1 | contig 10873 bp, 10 predicted proteins | sample 811171 | NCBI WGS metagenome assembly MDSW01 (sample SAMN05326641, study PRJNA326480) | marine metagenome | isolation source: seawater | place: Atlantic Ocean: North West | collected 2012 | reverse complement strand
GCTAGTCTTTTTAAGCGTTCAACAATAGTTTTTTTTGGTACAATCTCATTTTCATTTCTTTTATCTAAACGATTGGCGCTAAAGTATTTCTTATCATCTATTAGATTAGAAGGTTTTGATCCTAAAAATATTTTAATTGTAGGAAGTAAAAGAAGAGCAAAAAGAATCATTGAAGAGTTTGTCCATCATAGAGAATATGGCCTGCGAATCTGCGGTATTTTAGATCCAGATTCAAAGCGTATTGGAGCACCTGTTGGATCAATGTATGTTACTGGTGATATGATGAATTTTAATGAAATAATAAAAAAAAATGAAGTTGATGAAGTATTCTTTGCTATAGATTTAAATCTTATTTCTAATATTCATGATATTTTTTATTATTTAGATATTGTTGGTGTTAGCTATCATATGATGATAAATGAAAGTGTTCATAGATATTCAGATAAATACTTAGGTTTAGAGCCGGTTGGTACAAGTTACTATGGCATGCCTATGCTTTCGTTCCATTCTGTTGCAGCAAGCCATTTAAAATTGTATTTAAAAGATGGAATTGAAAAAGTATTTGCTTTATTCTTACTTTTATTTACTCTCCCAATTATATTAGTTTTTAGTATACTTGTAAAAGTAACTAGTACTGGCCCTATATTTTTTAAACAGTTAAGGGTAGGTTTGCATGGTAGAAAGTTCTATCAGTATAAAATACGATCTATGGTAGTTAATGCTGATGAGATAAAAGAAGAATTAAATTCTTTAAACGAGCAGAATGGCCCTGTATTTAAAATAAAAAATGATCCTAGGATTACTAAAGTTGGAAAGTTTATGAGGAAATATAGTATTGATGAGCTTCCACAATTATTTAATATTTTATTAGGCTCAATGTCGCTTATTGGACCAAGACCACTTCCTGTAAGTGAAGTAGATCAATTTGCTGAAGATTTTTTACATAGGCGACATAGTATGAAACCTGGAGTTACTGGATTATGGCAAGTTAGTGGTAGAAATTCTATAAAAGATTTTAATGATTGGGTAAAATTAGATATGGAATACATTGATAATTGGTCTTTTGTTTTAGATGCAAAAATTGTTTTTAAAACATTCTCTACAGTTTTATCTGGCACAGGGGTTTAATATTAAAATATGAAAAAAATATTAGTAACTGGTGGTGCGGGATTTATTGGTGGGAATTTTATTTTAAAGCAGATAATTGATACAGATAATGAAATTTTGAATTATGATAATCTTACTTATGCTGGTAATCTTAATACGCTTAGAGATATACAAAATGATAAAAGGTATCGTTTTGTTAAGGGCGATATTGTGAATGGAGAATTGTTATGGAAGACGATTTCAGAATTCATGCCAGATTTTATAGTTAATTTTGCTGCAGAATCTCATGTAGATAGGTCTATTGATGGTCCAATGGATTTTATAAAAACAAATATTTTAGGTACTGCTGTTTTATTAGAATCATCAAAAAAATATTTATCTATCAATTTAAAATTACAGAAATCATTTAAGTTTTTACATGTTTCTACTGATGAGGTTTATGGTAGTTTAGGTAATGATAGTTATTTCGTAGAAGAATCACCATATAATCCGAGTAGTCCTTATTCTGCATCTAAAGCTTCATCAGATCACTTGGTAAGAGCTTGGAACAAAACTTATAATGTGCCAACATTAATTACTAATTGTTCTAATAATTATGGTCCATATCAATTCCCTGAAAAATTAATACCTTTGATGATATTGAATTGTTTAAGCGAAAAAAAGCTTCCATTATATGGTGATGGAAAAAACATACGTGATTGGTTATTCGTGGAGGATCATTGTGATGCTATTTATTCTATTCTAAAAAACGGTGATTCTGGTGATACATTTAATATTGGTGGTGAAAATGAAATTCAAAATATTCATATTGTAAAGATGATTTGCAAAATTATGGATGAACTTAAACCGCGAACAAATGGAAAAAAATATTCAGAGTTAATTATTTATGTTAAAGATAGGCCTGGGCATGATTATAGATATGCTATTGATTCATCTAAAATAAGAGAACAATTGAATTGGCAACCAAAAGAAAGTTTTGAGAGTGGTATTAGAAAAACTATAAAATGGTATTTGGATAATGAAAAATGGTGGAAAACAATTCAGAATAATTCGTATAATCAATATAGACTTGGAGAGAGTCTTTAAATGAAAGGAATTATTTTAGCTGGTGGAGCAGGAACACGTCTTCATCCATTGACTTTAGTTGCAAGCAAGCAGTTAATGCCTGTATATGACAAGCCAATGATTTATTATCCTTTATCAACATTAATGCTTATGGGTATTAAGCAAGTATTGATAATTTCAACCCCTTCTGATACTCCTAAATTTGAAAAGCTTTTAGGAGATGGTAAAGAGTTAGGAATGAATTTTTCATATAAAGTACAAGATAAACCAAAGGGTATCGCTCAGGCCTTTTTAATTGGTGAAGAATTTATTAATAATAAACCGGTCACATTGATTTTAGGCGATAACCTATTTTATGGGTATGGATATTTAGATTTTATTAAAAATAAAATAACTAATTTAAATGGTGCATTAATTTTTGGATATCCAGTTAAAGACCCTGAAAGATATGGAGTAGTGGAGTTTAATGAGAGTGGTAAGGTTATCAGCATTGAAGAAAAACCTGAAAATCCTAAAACAAATTATGCAGTTCCAGGTTTATATGTATATGATGGTAATATAGTATCAATAACTAAAACAATTAAACCCTCTGATAGAGGAGAGCTTGAAATTACAGATATTAATACTGAATATCTTAAAATAAATAAATTACAAGTTCACCTTTTAAGTCGAGGAGTTGCTTGGCTAGATACTGGTACACATAAAAGTTTGCTAGAGGCGGGTGCCTTTATAGAAACCATTGAAGCGCGTCAAGGCCTTAAGGTTGGATGTATTGAAGAGATCGCATATACAGAAGGTTTTATTAATAAGCAATCATTAAAAGATCTAATTTCCTCTTATCCTAATAATAGCTATACCAAATATTTGGCTACTTTGATAAATTAAGAGATATGAAGTTTACTAAAACTAAAATACCTGATGTAATTCTTGTAGAAGTACCAAAATTTATTGATATACGTGGTTCTTTTATGGAAACATATCATGAAAAAAAATATTCAAATCATAATATTAAAGAAAAATTTATTCAAGATAATCAAGCTTTTTCAAAAAAACATACATTAAGGGGTTTACATTATCAGTTAAAGTTTCCACAAGGGAAATTAGTTAGATGCATTCAAGGAGAAGTATTAGATATTGCTGTAGATATTAGGCAATCTTCATCTACTTTTGGTCAATGGGTGTCTGAAGTATTATCTTCTAAAAATCTTAAGCAGTTATATATACCTCCAGGTTTTGCTCATGGGTACTTAGTGCTTAGCCATAGCGCTGAAATTGCCTATAAATGCACTGAATTATATCATCCCGAGGATGAGTATGGCCTTCGTTGGAATGATCCTGATATTGGTATAGATTGGAAGATTAAGAATCCTCTTTTGTCAGAAAAGGATAAATTGAATCCTTTTTTGAAGGATATTCAAAAACACTTATTTAATTGAATTTGTCATTTCCTATAGATTTAATAATTCTTCTAAAACTATTTTAGCAGTTATGTTAAATTTTAACAAATAAAATATTAGCTTATCACTTGGTTGTTTTTTTTCAATTAGTTATAATTTTTATTTTATCAAATCATGTTTATGCTTTTGATGATTATAATATATATTTTTTAGGTATTCCTATTATAGAGGTAAATATGGAAAATAATAATCATGAGCTAGTTTTTCAAACTAAAAGTCGTGGTATATTTAGTTCAATATGGACTGTTGAGAATAATTATTATACTAGGTATGATAGTATTACATATGGTATTAGATATTATTCTAAAACTGTACAACAAGGAAGTTACAGTGGTGATTTGAATTGTGAATATTTAGATGAGAAGTTAGTATTAAAATGTGACAAAATAGAAATCGCTGTAAATGACTCAATACAAAATATATTTACTTTATTAGCACAATTATCATATAAAACTCCAAATTATTTAGATTCAAAATGGTTTAGAATGAATCATGAAGGAATGGATTATAAAGCTCGTTTTTTATTTATTGGTACTGAAAATATAGAAATTAATAATTCTAATATTTTATGTGAGCATTATAAATTAGATTTAGTTAACATAAATTCTAATTCAAGTCAATTATCACCCTGGGACTATTTTACTGATAATATAGGCTCAAATGATGCATTGAGGCAGCTATGGGTTGAAACTGGTTCTGGAAGGAAAAAAATTATTAAAGCTTCTGTTTCATTATATGGAATGGTAATGACTGCAGAAATAAATAATTATTAATTTTGACCAATAAAAAAATTTTATATTCTGTTATGGGGTGGGGGTTAGGTCATGCGACTAGAAGCATACCTCTCATAGATTATTTATCTCAAAAGAATGAAATTATATTAGCTTCTAATGGTTTATCAAAAATATTATTAAAAAATGAATTTCCAAATATAGAGTGTATTAGTTTTCCTGATTATGCAATTAGGTATCCAAAAAATAAAAGTTTATTATTATTATCACTTCTTTTTCAGATTCCAGGTATAATAAAAAAATTGTTTAATGAATACCATTTAACTCAGAGTGTTATAGATGAAAAAAATATAGATATTGTTATATCTGATTGCAGATATGGTGTATTCTCAAAAAAAATCCCATCTTATTTCATTACGCATCAACTTCGTTTTCAATTACCGATTTTTTTAAAATGTTTCGAGCCATTAGGAGATTTTTTTAATATATTTATGTTTAGATTTTATAATTATATAATTATACCTGATATAAAAGAATTACCAAACCTAACTGGTGATCTTTCACATAAAGGTATAATATCAAAGTACTCAAAATTAAAATATTTAGGTGTGTTTTGTAATGTTTCTAAATTAGATATAAATGAAGATATAGATTTTTTAATTTCAATTTCAGGACCTGAGATTCAAAGAACATTATTCGAAAAACTTCTTCTTGATCAAATAGATAGTCTGTCGGGAAAAATTGTTGTAGTATTGGGTAAGCCAGGTTCAGATAATAGTTATAGGCATAAAAATGTTGAGATATATAATCATGTAAGTAGAAAAAAACAAAATGAACTATTAAATAGAGCTAAGTTGATTATCTGCCGTTCAGGATATACTACGGTAATGGAACTTACAGCATTAAATAAAATTGCATTACTAATCCCTACACCTGGTCAAACTGAACAGGAGTATTTAGCAAAATATTATAAAAAAACAGGGTTGTTTAATGTTGCAGAACAAAAAAAATTAAACATTTCTAAGGAAATAAAAAAAATAAGATTTGATAAGAAAATAAAATTATTAAATATTCCCATCAATGATGTGAATGCTTTTGAGAAACTTTTAGAGGATGAATAAATTTATATAATTTACACTTGAAAATATATGATTAATATTATCTTAACTGTAGCTACTATTTCTTCAATTATATATTTTATAATTATTTTTTATCTTTTTATTGGTTCTTTAAAAAAATCCAGTATAATTAATAGTCAAAAATATAAAGTAAGTATTGTCATTTCAGCACATAATGAAAGTAAAAATATTGGTTTTTGTTTAGATGATTTATTAAAACAGAAATATGATAAAGATTTAATAGAAATTATTATTGTTAATGATAGATCTGAAGATGATACAGGAGATATTTTAAATAGATATGCTGCTAAGTACAAAATTATTAAAGTAATAACTATAGATAATTCTGATTATTCATTAAGTCCTAAAAAATATGCTATTAGTAAGGCTATTGATGCTTCTACTGGTGATATTATTTTATCAACTGATGCTGATTGTAGAGTAAATGAATTATGGCTAAAGTCTATGGTTTCATATTTTACGCCGGAGGTAGGAGCTGTAGCTGGTTTAGTAATTTTGAATCCTACTAAGTGGATATTTAGTTACCTTATGTCAATTGATGCAATTATGAATAATTTAATTATTCATGGTACCTTAGGGTGGAGGTTTGCAGTAGCATGTAAAGGAGGAAACTTTGCATATAGAAAATGTGTTTATGAAGAAGTTGGTGGTTTTGCTGGATTGGAAAAATCATTGTCCGGTGATGATGATCTGCTTTTACAAAAGATATCTGCAAAAACTCATTGGAAAATAAAAAGTTGTATCAATAAGGTAGCTTTTGTTGAATCTTTCGCACCAACAAATATGGCTCACTTTTTATCTCAACGTAAAAGACATATATCAGCTTCTAAATATTTTAATAAAAAAAGTCAATTAGCATATTCAATATATTTTTTTTCAAAATTGTTTATGTTCATTTCTTTTCTATGGATTTTATTTAATTTTGGAATAATTAATCCCATAATTCAATTTATATTATTCCTTTATTTTTTTACTTTAATTATGTTATTAGATATTGCAAAAGATAATATTCAAAGAAAATATTTAATTTTTTATCCATTTTGGGAAGTATATTATTTGTTAAATCACATTATTTTAGCACCATTTGCTTTATTAGGAAAGGTTAAATGGGGGAAAAGATAAATAAATTACTAAGTTTAGTAAATAATAAAAATGTTATCATAAAATACTTTATTGCTTTTACGGTAATTATTTTTCTTGTCAATCATGTCAGGTCTAAAGAAGATCTAATGCCTGTTTTATATTCTTTTCAATATAGTAAACTATTACCTGCTATTGTATTATTAATGATGCATATGGGTGTTTTATTTTTACTATGGTGGGCTATTGTACATAATGCTTCTACTAAATCTTTTTCATTTAAATTATTATTTCATTCTTTTTTTGGTGGAAGAACATTAGGCTTTATTACACCTGGCCAGCTAGGAGATTTGTTAAAAGGTATGTTTTTTATTCCTGGAAAAAAAATAGAAGGTACTTCAGTTAGCATACAATTTTCTATGTATAATTCTTTAATTCGTATTTTTCTAGGAAGTATTGCATATATTTATATTTATATTAAATATAATATATCAAATTTTAATAATAATTCTATAATTATGATTTTTATGTTAATAACTATATTTTTTTTTATTATATCAAGCTATAAGTATATATTAAAAAATAATTTATTTAATTCAGCAGTAGACTTAGTTACTATATTAAAAAAACAAATTTTAAAAACTTCATATTTTTATCTGTTAATATTTATTTTACTTGCTATAGTTGCAAATTTACTATCTGGATTTGCTTTCTTAGTTGTACTTTCAGGTTTTAATTGTTATAAAATAAATATAGATGGTATGATGGCTTTTCAAGCAGCTCTATTTTCACTTGCACTTTTTCCAATTACCCCATCTGGAATGGGAATAAGAGAAGGCTTTAGAGTATATTTCTTTTCTATTATTGGTTGTAATAGTGCGGCTGTACTTTCTGCCTCATTTATCGTATTTGCTTTCAATATTGTTTTACCAGCATTAGTTGGAATAAATTCTTTAAAATATTTATTTAACAATTCATCTGACTGAAATTAATGTATTTATCCTTATTATTAACTGCATTTTATTTAATTAATGGTTTATTTTATTTGTTTACTATTTATAAATTATTAAAAATCAAAAAAAATAGAAGTGAGTATTTATCAGATATTTATCCGTTTGTAAGTATTATTGTACCTTCGAGAAATGAAGCGGATAATATAAGTAAATGTATAAACTCTTTACTTTCTCAAAATTATCCCAAGGATAAATATGAAATTATTCCTGTAAATGATGGATCTGATGATGAAACAAAAAAAATATTAGAGAATTATACTCTAAATTTTCCACAAATAAATTTAATAAATATTGAGTCTAAATTATCCTTTGGAAAATTAAATGCTATTGATATAGGTATTTTAAAATCTAAAGGTGAAATAATTATTACCACTGATGCAGATGTATGGATGAGAAAAAATTGGATAAGATCTATGGTTAAAGATTTTGATTTAAAAACAGGTATGATTGTTGGCTTAGCTATTGAGAAATTAAATAATAAACTTATTACAGCATATCAAACTTTAGATGCCTGCGTAATTCGTATTGTTTCAGCATCTTTAATTGAAATGAAAATGCCTATTACCTGCCAAGGTGCTAATTTAGCCTTTAAAAAGGATGTATATTTTGAAGTTAGAGATAGAGTTTTATCATTAGCTAAGAAATATGGTAATAGAGAATGGCTGATGCAAGAGATTGATTTAGCTACAAAATGGAATATTAAAGCTCAATGCACTAGAGATTCTATTGTATCCACAAATTCTCCAATTAACTGGTTGGATCTTATAAATCAAAGAGCAAGATGGGCATCTACTGGGAAACAGTATTCTAAGAAAATTATACGTATATATTTATTATTAATTTATTTATCAATGCTGAATTTTTTATTAATTCCCTTTTTATTTAACTTGCAATTAGTGTCCATATTTTGGCTAATAAAATTTATTATTGATATATTAGTTGCTTTTAGCATAATAAAAATCCTTGAAATGCCAAGACTGGCTGTGGCTTTTCCTATTGTATTCATTTTACAACCATTAATTGTTGTAGCTTCTGGTTTCTTAGGTAGTTTTAACTTATATCGCTGGAAATGATTAGCTGGGTTCGTCCACCGCAATTATTGAAAAAAATATACTATGATAGTATTTGGAGTTGCTGGTTAAATCAAAATATTTTATTTTCTTTTGATGATGGGCCTAGTTTGAATACTTTAAAATTACTAGATTTTGCATTAGAGATGAATATTAAGTTTGCATTTTTTGTTTTACCAGATAGAGCTTTAAAGTATCCTCATATAGTTAAAAGAATGGTTGATGAAGGTCATGTTGTAGGTACTCATTTTATGGTACATGAAAATCATTTTTTTTATTCTAAAAAACAAATAATTAATAGTTTGCATGAATCTATAGATAAGATTCAAAAAATTACCCAGCATACTATTAAATATTGCCGGGCTCCTTATGGATTGCTCGCTCCTTGGCAGAATCTGTGGATTTCAAAATCTGGATATGTTCATGTTTTTTGGTCCTTAGATGGTAAAGATTATAAAAATGAGGGAAAAGAAAAAATCATTCATAGAATTAAACAAAACATAAAGATAGGCGATGTAATTCTTTTGCATGAATGGGATATTGAAAGTTCAATGACTGTAGACATTGTTAAAGAATGCTTGATTTATTCTAATAAGAAATTCAAAAATATATAAATAACATTATAATGAAAAAAATATTTATATATTTATCTATATTTAGCTTCATTTTTGCACAAAAAATTCAAATTAATCCGCAATTTCTATACAGTTATAAATCAGATAGTGAAGATTATTCCTTTAGAAATAGCTCTGTAAATGATATGGAAATTGGGATGTTTATTAATTATAGTAATAATAATTTAAATATAGATTCATACAATGGATATCATTTAATTAAAGGCCCTAATAATAGTTACTCAGATTTTACTCCAACTACTGGGTTGGATTGGGTTAAGAGAGATCCTGGACTTGGTAAAAATATTCGTAATTATTATATTGCTGATATGAGTTTTCAATATGGAGATTCAGTATTCTCAATTTATATTAATAAAACTAGTAAGCATTGGGGCTTCGGTAAAAGGTCTTTAACAATTTCAAATAAAGTACCAAGCTTCCCTCATCTTGGTTTTTATATGCCTTTATCATCAATGTTTAAATTTGAATATTTTCATGGAAGTTTGCAGAGCAATATAGATGATAGCAATTATAACAATTATTATACCGCTGGTAAAAATAAGCAGATAAGTCGAAATATTGTTGCTCATAGATTAAAAATTAAACCTTCAAATTTTATAAATATTATTTTGAATGAACTAGTTATATATTCAAACAGATCGATAGAATGGACGTATTTGATGCCATTTATTCCATTTTTCCCATTACAAAATTATCTTAATGACATAGATAATATAATTATGAGTATTGACTTTGAATATATTTTAAATATCCACAAACGAATATATATTTCTTTTTTAATTGATGAATGGTCTCCTATATATACTTTTACTAAAAAAAATCATAATTGGTTTGGGTACCAAATTGGTTTTGAATATAAAAATTTATATAGTAAGCAAGATCAATTATTAATTGAATATGTATGGACTGATCATAGAATATATCATCATAGATTTTCATCTAATGATGTATACTCTTGGGGATATCCACTAGGGTTCTGGGCTGGTCCACATGCTCAAGAGCTAATTTTAAAGTATAAATTTACTTTTTACAATAGGGAGTTTGATATATTTGCCTCTAATACTAAAAGAGGAGAGTATACTAGTTCTATGAGGACATTGCAGTATCATGGTGAGCAAAATGATGTAGCATATCAGCGATTTGGAGATAATTCTTCTATTTGTGAGGATTGTATAGGAACTACTGAATCAAAGTATAAGTTTAGTATATCTGTATTGAATAATATAAATTCAAATTTAAATTTGAATTTAAAATATACTTATATATACTGGATAAATTCAGGCTTCAATCCGCAATTACCGGTTGCTGATATTGGTTTGCCAAATATAGTTAAGAATTCACTTAGTTTAGATATTAATTACAAATTTTATTAATACATTGAATAAATATATAATTCACTATAAATAAACATCTAAATTGAATAGAAAAATATTAAGTAAATTGAGATAATTAGATGATAAAAGAGAACTTTAGAAATATTGCAATTATTGCACATGTTGATCATGGAAAAACTACTCTAGTAGATGGAATGCTTAAGCAAAGTGGAACCTTTCATTCTCACCAAACTGTTGAAGAT
>MDSW01143684.1_pt1 | contig 10873 bp, 7 predicted proteins | sample 811171 | NCBI WGS metagenome assembly MDSW01 (sample SAMN05326641, study PRJNA326480) | marine metagenome | isolation source: seawater | place: Atlantic Ocean: North West | collected 2012 | reverse complement strand
TCTGCAGCAGCTTCTTCTGCTGGAGCTTCCTCTGCAGCAGCTTCTTCTGCTGGAGCTTCCTCTGCAGCAGCTTCTTCTGCTGGAGCTTCCTCTGCAGCAGCTTCTTCTACTGGAGCTTCCTCTGCAGCAGCTTCTTCTGCTGGAGCTTCCTCTGCTGGAGCTTCTTCTGCTTTTGCAGCGGCATTTGCCTGCTCTTTCTTCAGTTTCTTCTTTTCTATTTTGCTATCAGCTCTATCTTTGGCACGTCCAAGGAAAGCATCCATTTCTTTAGAAATTTCTTCTTCAGATTTTCCAAGCCTAAGCAAATGATATTTATGATTGAAACCAACTTTACCTAAAATATTTTTAACTGTCAGCGATGGAATTGCACCTTGATCAAGCCAATGTACTACTCTATTCTCGTTAAATTTAAAAGTTTCATCAACGCTACTTGGATTAAACCATCCTAATTTTTCTATCTCTCTTCCATCTCTCCTAGATCTAGAGTCTATTGCTACCAATCTATAAAATGGTCTTTTCTTCCTACCTAATCTTTTAAATCTTAGTTTTACTGACAATTAACTAACCTCCTATTTATTCATTTACATAAAGGGGAATTTTAATTTCCCTTTATTCTTATTCATTGTTTTCATCATTATTTTCATTTGTTTATACTGCTTAAGTAATGCGTTTACCTCTTGAACAGGTCTACCGCTACCATCAGCTATTCTCTTCCTTCGTGAACCATTAATTATAGATGGGTTGATTCTCTCATCTATAGTCATAGAACAAATTATAGCCTCTACCCATACTAGATTTTTTTCTGATAAATCACCAACTTTAAGTTTGTTTGCTCCCGGGATCATATCCATAACTTGTGACAGTGGACCCATTTTCTTAATTTGCTTGATTTGCTCCTGAAAATCTAATAATGAGAAATCATTACTTTTAATTTTCTGTTCAAGGTTTTCCATAGACTCTTTGTCAACAACAGACTGAGCCTTTTCAACAAGTGTAACCACATCGCCCATACCAAGAATTCTACTTGCAAACCTCTCAGGGTAAAAATTTTCGAGTCGATCAATAGATTCTCCAGTACCAATAAACTTAATTGGTTTATCAATTATATCCTTAATCGATAATGCTGCTCCACCTCTAGCATCTCCATCCATTTTTGTCAATATTATACCAGAGATACCTACTGCTTCACTGAACGATTTAGATGAGTTGACAGCGTCCTGCCCAGTCATTCCATCAGCTACGAACAAAACCTCTTTTGGAGATGAAACTTCAACAATTAATTTAAGCTGTTCCATTAACTCTGTATCAACATGTAATCTACCTGCTGTGTCAATAATAACAACGTCCTTTTCAAGTTTCTTTGCCTGAGCTAACCCTGATTTTACAACACTGATAGGATCTGTTGATTTTTCGTGATATACATCAACATCAATACTCTTACCAATAGTTATAAGTTGTTCAACAGCTGCTGGCCTCTGGAGGTCTGCTGCAATTAACAATGGCTTCTTGCCCTTATCATTTTTCAAAAAACGTGCTAATTTTCCACATGTTGTTGTCTTACCACAACCTTGAAGTCCTGCTAAAACAATTACTGTCTGTCCGGAGCTATCAAATTCAAGTTGCTTGGATTCATTACCCAAGAAAAACTTCAATTCATCAAAAAGTATTTTAGTGAATTGCTGTCCAGGACTAATAGAATTTAGTACTTCTTTACCTAGAGCCTTCTCTTTTACATGCTCAACAAACTTCTTTGCAACCTTTAGATTTACATCAGCCTCTAATAGGGCAATTCGTATATCTCTCAAAACATCAGAAATATTTGACTCAGAGATTTTCCCCTGGCCTTTAATGTTCTTGATTATTTTAGATAGATGTCCCTGTAATTGTTCTAACATTTTCTTCTCAAAAAACAAATTTTACTAAAGCTGAGAAATTTAATACAAGATGTGCTACTCTCCAAGAGAAATAGTTTTCTACTAATTTTTATGAGAAACTAAAAATCTCCAGCAGTTCTTCTTACAACTACATCTTCAATTACTGATGAGTTGGGGGCCTCGATTGTATGAAAGATTGTCTCTGCAAGATCTTCCACTGACAACATCTCATCTCTAGGGAATTCTACATTGATAGAGTTCCAGAAGCTTGTATCTATGGCACCTGGAAAAACAGATGTAACTTTTATATTAAATTCTCTCAATTCTGTTCTTAGACTATCTGCAAACCCCTTAAGTCCATATTTAGAGGCTACATATGCAGTTGAATTTGAAAAGGAGTGTCCATATTGTCCTGCAACTGAATTAATAAATATAAACTTGCCCTGCTTGTTACTTTTCATTTCTTTAACAAAGTGTCTTGTCAATAAAAAAGATGCTTTCAGATTAGTAGCAATTTGGAGGTCCCAATCTCTCACTTCCATATTTGCAATACTAGAAAAAATTCCCACTCCTGCATTACTAATAACGCAATCTACAAAACCAATTTTTTGACATTCATTGTAAAGATAATCTACTTCTAATTCATTCGTTAAATCGCAGGGTACAATATGACTTTTCCAAGCCATGTCATCATATTCTTGTTTAATGGAAAGTAGCTTTTTTTCTGATCTTGAGGTTAGGACTAATTCGTACCCATGGCTACATAGTTTTCTTGCAATTCCCTTGCCAATTCCTGAGGAAGCACCTGTGACAAGAACAAGTTTCTTAGCTGTCATTTTGACTTGCTATTAAATTCAAAGCACTACCCGCTTTAAACCATTCAATTTGATTTTTGTTAAATGTATGCTTTAGCAAAATTTTATCAATAGATTTATCTTGGTGAGTAATAAGTAACTGAAGATCTTCACCTTCTGAAAACTCTGTTAATCCATTAATACTAAAGGTATCAGATTCTTTAATCAGCGTATAGTCATCTTTATTCCTAAATGTCAATCCTAGAATTCCTTGTTTTTTAAGGTTCGTTTCATGGATTCTAGCAAATGACTTAACAATCACCGCTTTAACACCTACAAAACGTGGCTCCATTGCAGCGTGTTCTCTTGAAGATCCTTCTCCATAATTTTCATCTCCAATAATTATAGATGAGAGATTATTATCTTTATAATATCGTGCCAAAGCTGGCGTCTCCATATATTCACCAGTAATAGGGTTCAGAACTGAATTAACTTTATCGTTAAAATCATTAGTTGCACCTAGCAATAGATTCTTTGAGATATTTTCAAGATGCCCTCTATACTTTAGCCATGGTCCAGCCATAGAAATATGGTCAGTAGTGCATTTCCCTTTTGCTTTAATTAATAATCTTAGGTTTGATAAATTTTCGCCTTCCCAGGGATCAAACCGATCAAGCAATTGCAATCTATCTGAATTTGAATCAACTTTTATCTCATCGCTATTATCATAAAATGAACTTGGAAGTACATTGACGCCAACTTTATCACCTAACTTTATAATAAATGGAATTGTGAATTTCATTAGTGGAATTAATGCAGGTACAGATAAGCCACCTAGCTTAACTAGATCTTTAAACTGTTCCTTTACAAATATTTCATCTTCTTTATTGAAATCTTCTTTTGATCTAATGTATTTATTAATTAGAGCCATCATTCCCTTTGTCTCTTCAGCCTCATTTTTTATTGCATCAAAAATCTTCTCAAGCTTTTCAAATACACCTTTTTCTTTAAAGTACTCTTCATCTATTTTAAAATCTTCAGTATCCAATGAGGGCATTTTAACTTTATCAGGAGATTGATATCCAGAATCTTCAACATCAAATCCATTCTGAGGCAACTCAAAACCTTTTGGCTCTTCAAGAAGGATCATATTGCCATTAACGTCTTCGAGCTTATCAGTCATAGGATTAAAAGTTAAATCACCTGCAATAGCTAGGGCTGTGACTAATTCTGGAGAGCCAACAAAAGCATGGGTATTAGGATTCCCATCAGCTCTTTTAGTGAAATTCCTATTAAATGAATGGACGATTGTATTTACTTTTTTCTCTTCTGCGCCATTCCTTGCCCATTGCCCTATACATGGGCCACATGCATTTGCAAATACACTAGCACCAATGCTGTTAAAAATATCAATATATCCATCTCGTTCTATTGTATATCTAACTTGTTCAGACCCTGGAGTTATATTTAGTTTGGCTTTTGAGTTAATTTCTTTATCTGAGGCTTGCTTAGCAATTGACGCAGCTCTAGATATGTCCTCATAGGAAGAGTTCGTGCATGAGCCTATCAATCCTACTTCCACAGTAGTTGGCCAGTTATTCTTTTTCGCTTCTTCTGCCATTTTAGATATTGGCGTGGCTCTATCAGGTGTAAAGGGACCATTCAAGTGTGGCTCTAATTCTGATAAATCAATTTCAATGACCTCATCAAAATATTTTTCGGGATTAGAGTAAACCTCTGGGTCACCAGAAAGGTGCCCTTTAACAGAATTAGCTAGTTCTGCAACTTCATTTCTACCTGTTGCACATAGATACCTGTACATAGAATCATCAAATGAGAATGTTGAGGTAGTTGCTCCCACTTCAGCGCCCATATTACATATTGTACCTTTACCTGTGCATGACAATGAGCTCGCACCCTCGCCAAAGTACTCAAGTATTGCACCTGTTCCACCTTTGACTGTTAGGATTCCAGCTACCTTGAGGATTATATCCTTGGCTGATGTCCAGCCACTTAATTCCCCTTTTAATTTAATTCCTATTATTTTAGGAAATTTTAATTCCCATGGCATTCCCGCCATTACATCAACAGCATCTGCTCCACCTACACCAATTGCAATCATACCTAGCCCACCTGCATTTACAGTATGAGAGTCTGTGCCTATCATCATTCCACCTGGAAAGGCATAATTCTCTAAAACGACCTGATGGATAATTCCAGCACCAGGTTTCCAGAAACCAATGCCATATTTTTTTGAAACATTTGAAAGAAAATCATAAACTTCAGAATTAACATCTAATGCACTATCCAAATCTACGCTAGCATCAACCTTCGCTTGTATTAAATGGTCCGCATGGACTGTAGAGGGAACTGCCACTTGCCCTTTTCCAGCCATCATAAATTGAAGAAGTGCCATTTGTGCGGTTGCATCCTGCATAGCAACCCTATCTGGATTGAAATTTGCATAATCTACTCCTCTTGAGAAGTCATTTGCTGATTCACAATGAGAATAGAGAATCTTCTCTGTTAATGTTAGTGGACGAGAGATCTTCTTTTTTATTCGATTTATTGATGAATCGAGGCCTTTATAGTATTTTTTTATTATGTCTAAATCAAATGTCATATTATTTTAATTGGAACAATAGTTATAGTTATAAGATAGAATTTTATATTAATTTAATAAGAGAATTTAGGGGTTTTATGATATCAACTACAAATAGAGTAATAAAAAATATTATTATCTTATTGCAGATATTAAATATTACTTTTGCTGTGGATTATATCATAATTACAACTTCTTCACTCAAAGAGTCTGCTTTAAAAATATCAGATGTTTACTCTAATTCTACCGCTCCTTATTATTTAGATGTAGAAATTGCTTTAGTTGATACTATGGCTAATTCAATTAATAATTTCCTTAACAACAAGATAAATAATGATTTAGATTTAAAATATCTTCTAATTATCGGAGATGAAATTGATATACCTAGTCCAACGAAACCTGTTAGCTGTGGTGATGGCCAAGATGAATACCCATCAGATGATTTTTATACTTCATTAAATCAGAGTAGTCCACCAAGATTAGCTACAGGTAGAATTCCAACCTCAGATCTTGATAAAGCTGTATCATACACTGAAAAATTAAAGAAATATATTGAGGAGCCTTCAGTAGGATCCTGGAAAAACAAAATTCTTCTAATTTCTGATGATGAAATAAAAAACGACACATCTATCCAAAGTGAAATACAACATACAATCTATTCAGACTCTATATATCAATCAATATCATCAGCCACTTTCACGAAAACTCTGTATGGGCCTATGTATGAGGCAGAATATAATGGTTCTGATAGAAGGCTACCAGGTTTGACACAAGATATTATTACTTATCTAAATGATGGCGCAGCCTTAATAAACTACATAGGACATGGAGATCCAGAAACTTGGTCTGCTGAGCATATAATTGATAAGGACAGAGATATTAATTTAATTGATATCCCCAATTCAAAATTACCAATATGGATTGCAGGAACTTGTTATTTTGGAAGATATGATAATGTAGAATCTATGTCAGAAGCTTTATTGCTTGAAACTAATGGAGCAATTTCAATTGTAGGAGCTACAAGATCAATAAGTAAAGCAATAAATAAAAAGTTTTTAGAGAATTTTTACGATGAGCTAATAACCCATATTGAAGATGGCCAGGGAATACTGCGACTAGGAGATTTATTTATAAATTCAAAGAACCATTTGTTTAATGCACACCAAAGTAATTTTCACTATACAAGCAACTGTGACGGTGGATATCTGTATGATATTTTGGGTGACCCCGCAATTCCTCTACCCTTCCCAAATCTAAATGGAGGCATACTTAGTTTTAATGAAAATATTTCATTACTGAATACATATTCAATTGAACCTAATAATGATTTAAATGATTATCAATTTCTGCAAATTCTTGATGAGGACGTAACTATAGATCTCAACTATGAACAAAATGGAGAATTTACTAACTACACATTTAGTTATTCCCCAAGTATAATTTATGAAAATGAATTTATTGGAAGCACATGCTACATACCTCCTTTAGATTTAGTATCAAATGAATACATTAAATTTAAATTTTACACTGAAACTAATAACATCAAAGAAACAACCTACTCTGATGAAATTGCTATCGTATCATCAGAAATGCAAGCAGATAATGATAATTATGGTCCAATAATAGACTTTACTCAAAATAATTCATATATAACTTCAAATTCAATCGTTAGCCAGGGTGGAGACATTAATGTAATCTTATCAGACCCAATAGGGATAAATACATCAGAGAGTATTGGGCATGCATCAAAATTTTGGTTTAATGATGAATTAAATTACAATCAAATTAATTCTGAGGACTGCGATTTCATTGAATCATGTAATGATATCATATGTAATATTAAGATCCCAGAAGATTTAGTTAATGAGAATATTTTATATGTTGAATCTTGGGATAATGCTAATAACATGACAATTGATAGCTTGTCAATAAATATAATTTCTGATGCAAATCAGTTTCTTCTATTCAATGTTCTAAATTTCCCTAACCCTTTTTCAGATAGGACCTTTTTCACCTATCAAATTAATAACGAATCAAATACTACAGTAGATACAATTATCAATATATACACTCAGAGCGGAGAATTAATCGCTACTTTAGATGATTCAAGATCAAATAATTTTATTGCAATTGAATGGGATGGAACAGATAATAATTCAAATTTATTACCGAATGGAACCTACATCTACACAATAGATGTCACCTATAAAGATAAAAGTGAAAACCAATTAGGTGCAATATCTATAATAAGATAATCTCTATTCGCTGACTCTATTCCTTAGATATGTAGGCACCTCTAATTCTTCCCCAAATACTGGAATATCTTCATTTGTAGAATCAGGCACTTCATCTTCTATTATGGTGTTTTCATGTATATTAGTCTCTTCTATAGTATCTCTATTGCTATTTAATATATCTATTGATGTCTGTGGGTTATTATAATTATGATCAGGTATCTGATATCTATTTTCTTGTGTTTTTACTGCATTATCTTCAGCTTGATTTTTTTCAGGCTGATCCAACCCTGTTGCAATAACAGTTACTCTAACCTCATCATTCAATGAATTATCAACAGTAAAACCATGTATAATTTCACCATGCTCCTGGTCATAATCATTATTTGAATCATATCCTGCAGCTTTATAAATCAAATCGGAAGCTTGGTTTAGTTCATGTATCCCTAGATCTTCAGAACTAGTAATATTTATTAAAACGCCCCTTGCACCTTTAATACTCTTATTTTGTAACAACGGAGAATTAATTGCCTCCTGAGCCGCCAATATTGCTCTTTCTTCACCTCTAGCAATACCTGATCCCATTATTGCCTCACCGCCATCCTGCATTACTCTACTAACATCCGCAAAATCTAAATTAATTAATCCTGGAACATTAATTAAATCAGATATCCCTTTAGTAGCTTGCAATAGAACAGTATCTGCTATTTTAAAAGATTCTTTTACGGTAGCTTTCAAATCAGTTATTTCCAATAGTGTTTCATTCGGAATAACTAACAGCGTGTCACAACTCTTCTTCAATTCAACAACACCCTTATCAGCCCTTCTTTTTCTCATTGGGCCTTCAAACATAAATGGCTGAGTAACAACACCTACTGTCAATATGCCTAACTCCTTTGATATCGCTGCAATAGCAGGCGCTGCGCCTGTGCCTGTCCCACCACCCATGCCAGCTGTAATAAATACCATATTAGCATTAGAAAGAGTTTTAATTATAAGATCTTTGTTCTCTTCAACCGCTTTTTCTCCAATGTCAGAGTTAGCACCAGCACCTAGTCCTTGAGTTAATTCCTTGCCAATCTGCAATTTCGTTTGAGAGTTATTATATTCTAAATCTTGTGCGTCAGTATTGATTGCAATGAAATCTACATTATTCATTCCCTCTTCAATCATTCTATTTAATGCATTACCACCACCGCCACCTACACCAACAACGACTATTCTTGCTTTTTGATCCATTAGATTTCCAGGCTCTATTAACATACTTTCTCCTTTTATTAGTACCAATTTGTGAGTTTGTTGAAGATTTTCTTCATTTTATCTATAATTCCAATTTCTTTATAACTAACATAATCATTTATATTATCTAGTGATGCATATTTCACTATTCCAATTGCAGTTGCATACCTTGGCTGATTCTTTTGTTTCGAAACTTCATTATCAATAAATTCTGGGAATCCTATTTTCACGGGCATGTTGAAAATTTCTTGCGATAAATCAATTATATTTTTAAGCTGAGATCCTCCACCTGTAAGGACAACACCAAAGTTTAATTTTTTAACTACACTACTTTTTTTAATTTGCTCTAAAGATAATTCCAAAATTTCAGTCATCCTTGATTCAATCACTTCAGACAAATCTTTCTGGCTTATTTCTATAGGCCCTCTTCCCCTAACACCTTTAACAGAAATTTTTTCATCCGAAGCTAATGCAGATTTCCCAATACCATAATTAACTTTAAGTTCCTCAGCTTGTTCTATATTAGTTTTAAAACACTTGGAAATATCTAGAGTCAAATTTTTTCCAGCTAGAGGAATAGCAGCAGAATGTAATATTCCTCCATCATGATGAACTAAAATATCGGTAGTCCCACCACCTATATCAATTAGTGCAACTCCAAGTTCTTTTTCATCTTTATCCAGGACAGAATATGATGATGCTAGAGGCTCTAGGACAAACCTCTTAATAGCAATCCCTAATCTATTAAAGCATGTTTCTATATCTTTCTCAACATTAATTAAACTTGTAATCAGGTGTACATTTACTCCGAGCGTATTTCCTGATAATCCTACTGGGTTTTGAATACCTTTCCTATCATCAACTTCATATGATTGTGACAAAGTATGCAGAATCCTTTTACCAGGAGGAATATTTATAGCTTGGGAAGCCTCTAATACTTTTTCTACATCTGCCTCAGATATTTCTTGGCCAACGCCACTAATCTGAGTACTATTATTAATTTGAACTTTCCCATTATAATTCATACCTCTAATATGATCACCTGTAATACCAACATATACATCTTCAATTTCTCTATCTGCTTTTTCTTCAGCTATTTTAATAGCACTATCTAGAGACTTGGTAGTTTCAACTATATCAACAACAATTCCTTTTTTCAATCCATTCGATGGATGCTCTCCAATCCCCAGTATCTTCATCCCCTTACAATTGCTAGTTTTTTCTTGATTATCAAAAGGAATTTCTGCTATAATTGCAACAATCTTTGTTGTACCAATATCAATACCAGTTATTATTCTTTTATTTTCCATCTTTAAATAACATCCTTTTCTTTAACAATGACATCTAGGTGCGAAAATTTGATATACTTGTAATTGCTATATCTATTTGAATAATTAAGAAATTTTGAGATGTGATCTATCTGTTTAATGTAATGAGGACTATCAAATATTATTTTTGATTTAGCTGTATTAACTACTATCTGATCATTATTTGTACTTACATAATCAATCATATTGAATAATTTCTGGTTTGTACTGAAAATATGATTTAAGGCCTTATATTCATTTGAACTGAAAATATTTTCTCCTGTTATACTTCCATTCGATTTAATCTCAGGTATATGTATTGCGGTTGACATGTTTGAACTACATAGGAATCCATTATCATTGTTATCTACAAGGAAATTAGTATTATTTACCCTGAGCAATCCTATTGGAGATATTTCTACAAGATCTAAAATTATAGTTGAGGGAAAAACTTTTACAATATTGACAGAAGCGATGAATTCATTACTTATAAGTTTAGATTTGATATCATCTATATTCAATGAGAAGATATTTTTTTTCTTTATAAAAGAGAATTGCTTCTTTATACTCTCCTCTTTAATTAGATTACATCCACTGATAATCAATCTATCTATTTTAAAAGTGCTATTATCTGATACTAGTTTATCTATAGAGCCAGCAAACAATACAAGAACTGTTCCAGCCAATAAAAGTTTGTAGAATATTATATTTATATTTTCTTTCACTACAAAATACCTTGAATTTCATTACTTATTTTATTTGTTAAACTTCTAATATCTCCTGCACCCATTACTATTACCATATCCCTATCATTGCAAATACT
>MDSW01167544.1_pt1 | contig 10874 bp, 9 predicted proteins | sample 811171 | NCBI WGS metagenome assembly MDSW01 (sample SAMN05326641, study PRJNA326480) | marine metagenome | isolation source: seawater | place: Atlantic Ocean: North West | collected 2012 | reverse complement strand
TTTGTTTGATTTACCTTTAATTACACATTCTCCATAATATAAATTTCCATTACTATTGTGATTAGTATCTATACAAATTTCAAAAAAATCATTTTTTTTATAATTTCTATTTATTTCTAAAAAATTTTTATATGTTGTACAAAATCCCCAAGTTTTATTATAATAAGAAGTTATATAGGGAATTGCATAAGGTTGTTTTTTAAGAAAAAATAATTTTTTTAGCAATTCATTCTTTCTAATTTTTTTATTTTGCTTTATTGAATACCCAATTAGATGCAAATTATTTTCATTGAAATCAATTATTTTTTTACCAAATTTATCTTTTACATAAGCATTTTTAACATTCCATTCTGGTGGAATTTTCCAATCAAAAACCTTAGTTCCAGATTTAAATTTTTTGATTTTTAAATTAGGAATTTTTTTATTTATTAGAGAAAGTGTTTTAAATGTATCTTTACCAGTAATACTTCTGTTTAATCTAAATAATTCATTTTTAGCAAAATTATATAATTTACGAATTTTCATTATCAAATAAACATATAACAAGAAATTCTCACATTAACTAATCAATTTAAAATCTAAAAATAATGAAATTAAATTTAAAATAAAAATGATGAAATTCAATTTAAAACAAGTAACATCTAAAATATCAAAAATTTAATCAAATTAAATAACAATTTTTATATGAATTTCAAAACAAATGCAGATATATTAATTTACTTGATAACAACAATATATATATAAAATCCGTAATGACAAAAAAAATAAATCCTAGAAGTGAATTAATTTACTTAATGAGAGGGTTTTTTTCTCTACCGGTAGTTATAAGTTTAAGTAAAAATGGAGTTTTAGAAAAAATTTTAACCAGTCAGGTAAATGCTACAAAATTTAAAAATATTAAAAATAAAAAATTTTTAAATTCTATTTTTAACTATTTGGCAAATTTAGGAATTTTAAAAAAAAAAATAATAAAAGGTAAAGAAAATTTTAATATTACAATCTTAGGAAAAAAAATACTTAGTAGAGTAGGCTCATTTCATTTGTTAAATTCTTATGGCCCTTTTATTAATAATATAAATAAAATTTTAGATAAAAAATCTAGAACAGATATAAGCTGCGATAGAGAAGAAAATGTTCTTGGTAGCGGCTTGACCAATGGTAGAAAATTTTTCCCAAAATCATTTGAATTTTTTAAAAGAGACGAGTTTGATGTTATTGCAGATATTGGATGTGGTGATGGGGAATATTTATCAAGATCAATAAAATATTTTTCTAAAGCAGATTTTTTTGCTTCTGATATTTCACAAAAAGCACTTATAGAGTGTAAAAAAAAATTAAGAAAAAAAACAAATAGAATTGCTTTTTTTAAATCAGATGCATTTAATGTCAAGAACTGGTCCAAAATTTTAAACAAAATCTCAAAAAATAAAAAAAAAAAAATTTTGATAACTATGTGGTATGTAGTTCATGAAATTTCTAAAAATAACAGGCATAGAGTAATTAATTTTTTTAAAGAAATAAAAAAAAATTGCCCTAATGCAAATGTATTGATTGGAGAAATCATTAACATAGATCCACTGACCCTTTCCAAAAATAGAGATATTTCTATTTTACCAGAGTTTTTATTTTTTCATGAAATATCAGGACAAGGAGTTTTGAAGATCAATGACTTTGATTACATAAAAAAGAAAATACCATATAATTTAAGTAATAGTTATGAATTCGATTATGTAAAAAATAAAAACAAAAAAACACCTTCAGCTATAATTTGGCATTTATCTCCAAAAAAATAATTTTTTATTTAATAGTATAAATAATAATAATATATAAAATATTTTTTTCATGAAAATAAAGCTTACTAAGAATCTGTTTGTATCTAAGAATTCATGCCCATTAATTGTTGCTGAAATTTCAGCAAATCATAATGGAAGTAAAAAAAGATTACTAAAACATATTTTAGAGGCCAAGAAAGTTGGTGCAGATTTAATTAAAATTCAAACATATGATGAAAATGATATTTCTTATGACTTGTCAAAGTTAAAAAAAGTAAAGTTAAAAAATCATTTCAATATATATAAAAAAACTAAAACTAGATATGATTGGCATAAAGAAGCCTTTAAGCTTGCAAAAAAAATTAAAATTCCAATATTTAGTTCTCCATTTAGTATAAAAGCAGTCGATTTTTTGGAAAAACTTAAATGCCCATTATACAAAATAGCTTCACTTGAAATTACAGACCATGCTTTAATTCATAAGATTGCCAAAACTAGAAAACCAATAATTATGTCATGTGGAACAGCATACATTGAGGAAGTTATTGAGGCTGTCCGTATCATTAATAGGTTTCATAACAAATTAATTTTAATGTACTGTAGATCTTCTTATCCATTAGAAGAAAAAAATTCAAATCTATCAACAATAAATTTTTTATCTAAAAAATTTCCAAAAAATATTATTGGTTATTCTGATCATACAAATTCAACTAATACAAGCCGAGTAGCTTGTGTTCTGGGTGCAAAAATAATTGAAAAACATTTCATTATTGATAGTGCAAAATCTTATGACTCAGACTTTTCAATTAAACCTAATGAATTTAAAAAATTAAAAAACGAGATTATTAATGATTTTAAAATTATAGGATATAAAAGTCCTTATCTTTTAACAGATGAAAAAATAAGAAGAAAATATAGAAGATCAATTTATGCAATAAAAAAAATTAAATTAGGAGAAAAATTTACAGAAAAAAATATTAAAACATTAAGACCAAAAATAGGACTTTGTGCTAGTAAATATTTTCAAATAATAAATAGAAATTCAAAAAGAAATTATAAAAAAGACTCTCCAATAAAATCTGATGAAATTAATTAAATATAAAAAATTAATTTTTAGATTTGATATTGGTCACAAGGATGGACTTGGACATTACAATAGATCTTTAATTTTAATTAAATACTTCCTTCAAAAGAAATTTAATGTCAAAATATGTACAAATAGTAAATCAAAAAAATTTTTTAATAATAAATTACAAGAACTTATTTTTTTAAAAAAAAAAAATGAAACTGAGGATAAATATATTAATAGAATTTCTTCAAAATTTAAAAATTATATTATATTTATTGATAAGTTGTATAATTACAAACAAAAACATATTCTAAATTTAAAAAAAAAAAATGAATTAATATTTATTCAAAATTTTTTTAAAAGCTCTTTATTAGCAGATAAAATTATATTTCCAGAAATTCACAATAAAATACAAAATAAAAAAAATAAAGTATTCACAGGTTTAAAATATTTTTTAATTAGAAATGAAATTTTGAAAATAAAAAAAATTGATCAAAAAAAAAATTTAGCAGTAACATTTGGTGGTTCTGATCCTTATAATTTAACTTTTAAAATTTATAAAATATTAAAAAAAATTAAATGGAATGAAAAAACAATATTTTATTTAGGTAGTTCTTTTTCGAAAGACCAAAAAATTAAATTAGCTAATGAAATTAAAAAATATAAACACTTTTACATATCAAATTTTGATATTAAAAAAATTGCAAATTCGAAACTTATTATTTCCTCTTTTGGTACTTTTTCTTACGAGATGGCATATTTAAAAAAGTTATCATTTGTAGTTTTGCTTAGAAAAAATATAAAAATTCCAACAAATTATTTTTTTAAAAATACTATCAATTTAGGCTATTATCGAAATATAAAATCTGAAATGTTAAAAAATACTCTATATAAATATTTAAAAATAAATTTTAAAAAAAATAAATTATATAATAAAAAAAATGCAGCGTACGAATACTTTAAAATATTAAAAAATTAAAATGAAACAAAAAAATCAATTAGAAATAGGTTCAACATTTAAACATTGGCCAGGAAAAACTGTAACAGAATCTGATAATAATTTTTTTTGTTTAATGACAATGAATCATCATCCCATACATTTGGATAGATTTTACTCAAAAAAATCTAGATTTAAAAAAAATTTGGTTGTTGGAACTTATGTTTTTAGTTTAGTTGTTGGCTTAAGTGTAAAAGACTTAAGTATAAATGCTATTGCTAATCTAGGTTATGAAAAAATCAGTCATTTGGCACCAGTGTTTGTGGGAGATACTCTTTATGCAAATTCTAAAGTTTTATCTAAAAGAAAATCAAAAAAAAATAAAAATAATTTCATTATAGAGATTGAAACTTTTGCTAAAAATCAAAAAAATAAAAATGTAATATCTTTTAGAAGATTTATCTTGATTTAAACTTATAATGTATCGTTCTTTGCTTTTTACACCAGGACATAAAATAGAATATATAAAGGATTTAAAATTTTTTCCAGATATTTTGGTCATAGATTTAGAGGACTCAGTATCAAAAGATAAGAAAAATCTGGCTTTTAAAAAAACTGAAAGTTTTTTGAATAGAAGTGATTATAAAAAAAGTAAAATATACATTAGGATAAACTTTAATAATAAATTTATAGATAAAAAATATCATAATTTAATTAAAGACAGTCTTGATGGGATTATTCTCCCAAAAGTAAAAAATAAAAAAGAATTAATTATTCTATTAAATTTTGTCAAAAAATATGAAAAATTAAAAAAAATTAAAAAAAAAATTAAAATATCATTTATTGCTGAAACCACACAATCAATAATAAATTTAAATGAAATAATTAAATCTACAAATAGAATAGAATTTATTATTTATGGTGAGGAAGATTATCACTCAGAATTAAATAATATAAACTTTGCAGAAAATTTAAAAAATAATTATGCAAAAAATATTATTCCAATTCTAGCTAAAGCAAACCATATTCAAGCTATATTCACTCCATATCTATATTTAAACAATTCTTCAGGACTTAAAAAACATATTTTAGAATCTATTATGTTTGGTTATTCAGGCCTTTTACTAATACATCCAAAACAAATATCTTTAGCAAATAAGTTATATATGCCATCAATAAAAGATATTAAAATTGCTAATCAAATAATGAATTCTAATAAATCCAAAAAATATGAAGGACAAAATATATCTGTTCTTAAGAATAAATTAATAGGACCCCCAATGATTAAAAGAGCAGAAAAAATACTTAACTTATATAAAAAAAAATGAAAAACTTAGTTTTAATTGGTGGAGGTGGAAACGCGTTAGTAATTTTGTCTACAATAATGGATATAAATAATATAAAAAAACAATTCAAAGTAATTGGTTTTTTAGATGATAAAAAAGTAAAATTGAGAAATATTAAGTATTTAGGCAAGATAAATAAGAAAAATATTAATTCATTATTAAAGAATAGGAATATAAATTTTATATGGACCTTAAGATCAGTAAATTTACAAAAACAACATATAAAAAAATTAATAAATTTAAATATTCCTGAAAGAAATTTTGTTACAATTATTCATCCAACAGCAGTTGTGTCAAGCATGGCAAAGATAGGTAAAGGCGTAACAATTCAGCCATACGTAAATATTGGACCAAACGTGAAGATTGGAAACCATGTACATATATTTGCCCAGGCTATGATTGGCCATGATACTAAATTGGGAAGTTATGTTTATGTAGCAAATAATGTTTCAATAGGAGCAAAAATAAATGTTGGAGAAGGTGTTTACTTCGGTTCCAATTCAACAATTATTGAAAAAATAAAAATTTTTAAATGGAGTATAATTGGAATGGGTTCAGTGCTGCTAAAAAATGTAAATTCACAAAAAATAATGGTTGGAAATCCAGCAAAAGAATTAATTTCAAAATAAAATGAGTAATTTTGCTATTATTCAGGCTAGATTAAATTCAACAAGATTTCCTAATAAAATTTTGAGTAAAATAGGCAATCATACAGCATTAGAGATTCTAATTAAAAGATTAAAGAAAAGTTTACATATAAATAAAATTATAATTGCGACTAACTCAGAAAGTTTTAAAAGAATTAAAAAAATTACAAAAAAATATAATCTAGATGTATTTCAAGGAAATAATAGCAATGTATTGCAGAGATATTATTTTTGTTCAAAAAAGTTTAATTTAAAAGAAAACGATAATATAGTCAGGATAACTGCAGATTGTCCCTTTATTGATGTTGAAACTATTGATAAAGGATTGCAATTAATAAAATCTCAAAATGTAAATCTGGTAAGTAATACTCAAAAAATAACTTATCCAGATGGTCTAGATTTTTCTATTTTTAAATTTAGACTTTTAAAAAAAACATATAAAGAGGCAAAATTAAAATATGATAAAGAACATGTAACCTCTTATATGTATAAAATTAAGAATTTAAAAAAAATTAACATTGAGGACCAAGAAGATTTTTCCAATATAAGATTGACCTTAGATACAAAATTAGATTTAATTTTTTTAAAATTTATTTTTAACAAAAGTAAATCTAATATTTTTTTTTCTTACAAGCAACTTAAGTTAATTCTAAAAAAAATATCTATTAAAGAAAAAAAAAAATTTAAAATCTATTTTAATGCAAAAAAAATAAGAAATTCTGGAAGCATAATGTCCCAAGGTTATAAACTTTGGATTAGTGCTCAGGAAAAAATAGCAGGAGGAAATATGTTGCTTTCAAAAAGACCAGATTATTTCCTCCCACTAAAATGGCCAAGTTATTATTTGAAAGCAAAAGGATGCAAAATTAAAGATATAGAAAATAAAACTTATTACGATATGAGCGCAATGGGAATTGGAACAAGTTTATTAGGGTATGCGAATTCGAATATTGATGACAAAGTAAAAAAAAAAATTAAAAATGGAGTTGTCTCTACACTAAATTCTTTAGAGGATATAGAGCTAGCAAACATTCTTTTAAAATTAAATCCATGGGCTGATAAGGTAAGATATACCAGATCTGGAGGTGAAGCTTTAGCATTAAGTATTAGACTCGCAAGAGCTTTTTCAGGTAACCAGAAAATTCTGTTTTGTGGATATCATGGATGGCATGATTGGTATTTATCTGCAAATTTAACTGATGCAAAAAATCTTGACAAATTTTTAATGCCTAAATTAAAGATAGAGGGCGTTCCAGCAAAATTAAAAGATTCAGTGATATCTTTTAAAATGAATGACTCAAAAGGTTTTCAAAAAATATTCAAAAAAAATAAAATTGCTTGTGTGATAATGGAAGTTGAAAGAAACGAAAAACCACAAGTATCCTTTTTAAAAAAAATAAGACAATTAACAGAAAAAAAAGATGTTCCACTGATATTTGATGAATGTACTAGCGGTTTTAGGGAGACCAATACTGGGATATTTGAAAAGTATAAAATTTATCCTGACATAGCAATGTATGGAAAATCTATAGCTAATGGCTATGCCTTTTCAGCTTTAGTGGGTAAAGAAAAAATAATGAAAAAAGTAAATAATACTTTTGCAAGTAGTACTATGTGGACAGAAGGCGTTGGACCTACTGCTGCTATCGCTACACTAAAAGAAATGGATAAGACTAAATCATGGAAAATTATTTCTACATTAGGTAAATATATTAAATCTAAATGGATTTATTTAGGAAAAAAAAATAATTTAAAAATAAATGTTTATGGAATATCCTCTATTCCAAAATTCCAAATAGTTTCAAAAAATTTTGATTTATACAAATCTTTTATAACAAAAAAAATGTTGGAAAATGGTTTTTTAGCAACAAATTATATTTTTATATCAACATCTCATAATAAAAAAATTATAGATAGATATTTAAAAGTATTAGACAATATTTTTTATAAAATATCACTACATGAACAAAATAAAATAAAAATAGATATTTCTGAAAATTTATATTTTTTAACAAAAAATTTTAGAAAGTAAGAAAATAAAAATGCTTAAAAAAAGTATTTCATTTAGTAAAAATAAATATTTTTTAGAAAAAATAAAAAAAAAAAATATTAAAAATAATAAATTAAAAAAAAAATTATATTTTAAAGTTTTTGAAGAAAAATCAAAAGAGCATATTGCGATTATCAAAATTAAAAATATAAATTTTAAAAAAAAGGAAGCTTTTCTTGATATTTTATTAGAAAATAAAACAGTTCAAAGTAAGTCTATATCATCTAAATATTTAATCGAAGTTTGTAATTTAATTTTTAAAAAATTTGAAATATTTAAAATTTATTCATCTGTAAGCAAGAAAAATATTTTATTAATTAATAATTTAAAAGATTCAGGTTTTTATAATTATAAATATAATAAAGAAACAATTATAATGATTAGAAATTATTTTTTAAATAAATTGATAATTGGAACAGCGAATTTTCAAAATAATTATGGAATAGTAAATAGAAGAAAAATTTCAAAAAAAAATAAAAGAGAAATTTTTAATTTATGTAAAAAATTTAATATTAGTTCTTATGATTTATCAGATGCATATAATTTAAATTTTAAATCAATTAATTCTTCTATACAAAATAATTCAAATATTTATTTAAAGTTATTCTATGGCATAAATAAGCTGAATTTAAAAAATATTACCTATTTTAAAAATATTTTTAAAAAAAAAATTAAGTTTATAATCATACATGGGTTTACTAAAATAATTGAATTAACAAAAAAAAAAAAATTAAAACATACAATTAAATTATTAAAAGAATTTCCAATAGGAATTTCAATTTATAGTCCTTCTGAGATTTATAAAACACATAAATTTATTAAATTTAAATATTTGCAAGCACCCGTTAATATCTTTGATCAAAGATTTATAAATCCTAAAATTATTAGGTTTTTTAAAAAAAACAAAATTGAATTTTGTGCTAGATCAATTTATTTGCAAGGATTACTAATTCAAAATAAGAAATTTATAAAAAATAAATTTCCAGAATTTTATAATGATTTTACTCAATTTTTAAATTATTCAAGAAATAAGCATGAAAATAGAAAAAAAATATTAACTCATTACGTTTTTCAAAATAAAGATATTGATAAAGTTGTTGTTGGTTTTGATAGTTCAGGTCAGTTAAAAAATTTAATTCAAATTCTAAATAATTTTTTCAAATTAAATCATAAACAAATTTTGAAATTTAAAAATAATAAGACTAATTTAATTGATCCAAGAAAATGGATAAATACTTAAAGTATTATTTATTAAGTTCATAAATTTCCTTCCATTTTTTTGCATGATTTTTACCTAGAATAGTTCCTTCTGCATTACATGAAGAACATGGATTGTCCTTTCTGTTTCCATTCAAAAGATTTTTTCGGTACTTTGTAATTATCTTATTTGTCCAAATTTCAAAAATATGTTCTTGCATCATATTACCCATAGCAATTCTCCTTTGCCAGTCTTGTGGGCATAAGTATACATCACCATTCCAGTCAATTAAAAATTGATAAGAGGGATAAAAACATTTTTTATATTTACCTATTTCTTCTTGAACACCTATATTTATTGTGCCTGTTCTATTTGTTAATTTTAAACCATAATCTTTAGATGAATCATACCATCGATCACGTAGAATTACAAAATCATCTGGGACTTCAGAAAAATTAATCATTTCGTTAAATTTTTTAATTTGATGCTTTCCATCATACATACTTATTAAAAGCTTATTTACATTATTTGCATAAAGTTCTCTTATTTTTTCAGATGTTAATGTATCTCCGTTGGTAACAACCTCAACAAATGCAGCTTCAGATAATTTTTTACTTATTAGATTAATTTCTTTATGAAGCATAGGTTCACCATAACCACATAAAGTTACAGAACCCTTATATTCAATTTCTTTAAGTTCTTGAGTAAGTTTATTAATTAAATTAATTTTCATTTTTTGATATGTATCAGGAGCAACTTTTGGATCAGATTTTGGACAAAATGAACAACTCCTATTACATACATCAATAATACTTAATTCTATCCAACTAGGAATCGGAACACCATTATACGTCGACAATATATCATCTACAATAACAGTTCTTCTTTTAATATTTATAGCTATAGTTTTAAATAAAGGTTTTGTTCTAATTTTATTTTCTTCCAAAACTTCATCATAAAATGAACTATTATGTCCTATGCCTAAAGTTTTGTTTTTATTTTTTAAAATTTTTCCAAGATCATCAATGTTTTCATTTACAAATTTCAAAGCAAATTTTTTCTTTGCTGAAATTCCTGAGTTGGTTAGTGTGTATGTAAATTGTTTCTTTTTATTTTGAATTTTTATATCATTGATTTTAATTAGGTTATTATTTATTAAATCTTTAATACAATAATTAAGTTTTCCTAAACTGATTCCCAATATTTTGGACAATTGTCTTTGAGAAATATTTGGTTCTTTAGACAACCTAGTCAATATTTCAAAATTTGTTTGATCAATTTTATTTTTTTTTAAGTTCATTATTTGAACGTATATAGTTCATTTATTGAACGGTAAACCTTAAAAAAAACTACTTTTTATTGATTTTTATTGTATATTTCATTAAAAATTTACACCAAGCTCACAAATGCTTTTTAAAAAAATTAAAAAAATACCATATAACACAGTAGGATCTTGTTTAAAGCATGTAAAAAAAACTTCAATTATAAGTCCCTGGATTGAGGATATTTTTATTAAAAAAAAAAAAATTAAAATTTCAGAATATAAAAATTTTGAAATCCATAGATTAAAATTGAAAAATATTGGTTTTAAAAAAGCGACAAAGTTAAAGGATGTGTATAAAAGAATTAATAAGCTTAAATATAATTTAATCCCTCCAGAAATTTCAATTTATATAAGGATAATTTATAAAAATCAGCCACGTGGTGAATGGTTACGTATGGCAGTGCCATTTAATTCTATGATAGATAGTGATGGAGTTCCCCATTTACCAAAACTTGGTAAAGCTTTAGGAAAAAAATTTCTTGAGACTTATTGGTCATATCCTGATGCAATATTCCACCCACATAATGATTT
>MDSW01139695.1_pt1 | contig 10874 bp, 10 predicted proteins | sample 811171 | NCBI WGS metagenome assembly MDSW01 (sample SAMN05326641, study PRJNA326480) | marine metagenome | isolation source: seawater | place: Atlantic Ocean: North West | collected 2012 | reverse complement strand
TGCTCGTATAAGTTCATATTTTATTCTTTTTAAAAAAAGGGATATACTATTATAAAAATTTTAATACAACATAAAAAAACCAATTTATATTTATTTTTTCAATGTTTTCTGTAATTTTTCCAGGACAAGGTTCACAATATATTGGAATGGGCTTAGAAATTTATAAAAACCACCAGTATGTTAAAGAATTGTTTAATTTAGCTGACGATGTTTTAGGATACAAATTAAGTAAAATTATTTTTGATGGTCCCAAACAAGACCTTGATTTAACTGAAAATACTCAGCCTGCAATTTTTTTAATTAGTATGAGTATTTTTGAAATGATTAAAAACGAAACAGATATAAATTTAAATAATGCGAAATATTTTGCAGGCCATTCATTAGGAGAATATTCAGCTTTGACAGCATCGAAATCAATTAGTTTTGATCAAACAATCAAACTATTAAATAAAAGAGGAAAATCCATGCAAACTGCAGTCCCAAAAGGAGAAGGGGGAATGAAAGCAATTTTAGGGGCCGAAATAATCCAAATAGAACAATTGTTAGAAGAAAATAAAAAAAGTTATAAATGTTATATTGCAAATGATAACTCAGTTGGTCAAGTTGTAGTAAGTGGAAGAATTCAGGATCTAAATTTATTATCTGAAGATTTACGAAAAAAATCAATTAAATATATTGATTTGCCAGTAAGTGCCCCATTTCATTGTCCATTGATGAATAAAGCAACAGAGATTATGAAAGATGAAATAAATAAAACAATTTTCAAGAAACCTATAAATGAAATAATTTCAAATGTTACAAGCGAGCCTGTCAATGAACCAGAAGATATTAAAAAATTATTAATAAAACAAATTGAGAGTAGCGTTAGATGGAGAGAGACTGTTTTATATATGAGAAATAGAAAAATCAAAAACTTTGTAGAAATAGGGCCAGGTAAAGTTTTATCTGGATTAATAAAAAGAATTGATAGAAATTTGTTGTCATTAGCTGTAAATTCAATAGATGATATAAAAAAAATTAATTTATATGATAAACTTTAAAAATAAAAAAATAGTTGTCACAGGTGCCACAGGAGGGATTGGAGAGTCTATAATAGAGAAATTTGTTTCTCTTGATGGAAATGTATTAGCTACGGGTACTAGAACTGAAAAATTAGAGGATTTAAAAAAAAAATTTCCAAAAATTAATATTTTGAAATTTGATATTTCAGAACATTCTAAAATTGAAGAATTCGTTGAGAACGCATCTTCTCAACTATCAGGTTTAGATATACTTGTAAATAATGCAGGAATTAATAAAGATAATTTGTCATTAAGAATGAAAGACGAAGAATGGAAACAAGTTATAGATTTAAATTTAACTTCAACTTTTTTGTTAAGCAAACACGCCATCAAAAAAATGTTAAAAAATAAATTTGGAAGAATAGTCAACATAACTTCAGTAGTTGGGCACACAGGTAATATTGGGCAAACAAATTATGCAGCTTCTAAATCTGCATTAATTGGTATGTCAAAATCATTAGCAATCGAATATTCAAAAAAAAATATAACTATCAACTGCGTATCTCCTGGGTTTATAAAGACAAAAATGACTGATAACATTTTAGATAGTGTTAAAGCCGTTTTAACATCACGAATTCCAATGGGCAGATTAGGATCTGGTGAAGATGTAGCAAATTCAGTTGCTTTTTTATCATCTGACGCCTCATCATATATTACGGGTGAAACCATACATGTTAATGGTGGCATGTATATGGCTTGACAAAAAATTTTAAATAACTATTAACGAATAATAATCAATTTAAGAACAAAGGGAAGATTTATGTCTGACGATGTATCAAGTAAAGTTAAAAAAATAGTTGCAGAACACTTAGGTATCGAAGAGGCCAAGGTAACAGAGGAAGCTAGTTTTATTGATGATTTAGGTGCTGATAGTTTGGATACAGTAGAATTAGTAATGGCTTTCGAAGAAGAATTTGGATCAGAAATTTCTGATAGTGAAGCAGAAAAGATCTTAACTGTTGGTGATGCTATTAAATTTATAGAGAGCAAGGCAAACTAATTTTTAAAATGTCTTCATCAAAAGATGGGGCGATTATAGTATTATCTTCTCCCTCTGGAGCTGGAAAAACAACTCTTGTTAATAGAATTTCAAAATTAAAAAAATACATAATTTCCATTTCACATACAACTAGAAGTCCAAGAGCAAAAGAAATAAATGGACTACATTATTTTTTTGTAAATAAAAAAAAATTTAAGAAATTGGTGAAAAATAACAAATTTTTAGAACATGCCAAAGTATTTAATAACCTGTATGGATCTTCAAAAAAATTTGTATTTAATAATTTAAAAAAAAGAAAAAATGTACTTTTTGACATTGATTGGCAAGGAGCCAAACAGATCAAAAAAAAGAAATTAAGCTACAAACTAATAACATTTTTTATACTCCCCCCAAGCAAAAGAGTATTAATACAAAGATTATCAAAAAGACATTTAAAGGACAAGATTGTAGTAAAACAAAGAATGAGACATTTCAATAAAGATGTAAAGCAGTGGAAAGAATATGATTATGTTGTGATAAATGATAATTTAAATAAGTGTTACAAAGAAATAATGAAAATTATAAAATTAAAATTAAGCAACAATACAGTAGAATACAATAAAATTTATATAAAAAAACATATTAAAAAACTAATTTAATTTTTCATATTCTCTACAAATTTTAAAATAAGTATTTGGTGTAAGATTTTGTGGTCTTAATGATAAATCAAGATCAAATTTATTTGCAACTTTTTTATAATCTAAAAATAAATGTTTTAAAGGCGTTTTTATCATTTTTCTTTTTTGATTAAAAAAAATACTTGTAATTTTCTCTAAATTTTTTGAATTTCTAAAATTAAAATATTCTTTTTTAGGCTCAAATAGTAGAATAGTACTATCAATTTTTGGAGGTGGATAAAATGAACCAGGTTTTACATCTTTAATTTTTTTAATATTTAATCTCCATGAACACATAATTGATAATCTGCCATAATGCTTTTGGTTTGTTTTAGCTAAAATTCTTTCAGCAACTTCTTTTTGAAACATCAGAATCATTTTTTTACAAATTGAGTTAAGTTTTTCAATTTTTATAAACTTTACTAAAATTTGACTAGATATATTGTATGGTAAATTTCCAAAAAATATCATTTTATTTTTCACTATATGACCAAAGTCAATTTTAAGAATATCTTTATTATATAATTTTATACTATTTTTAAATTTATCTATGAGTAATTTTGATAATTGTTTATCTTTTTCAATTAAAATTAGTTCTTTAGGTTTATATAAAACTAATTTATGAGTTAAATTTCCTGTTCCAGGTCCTATTTCAAGTATTCTATCATTTTCTTTTATGTGACTACATTGGATTATTATATCCAATATATTTTGATCAATTAAAAAATTTTGTCCTAAACTTTTTTTAGGCTTAAACTGCATTAATTTTTTTAATAAAATCTATTGAAGCAAAAAACGATTCTGCATTTGAAATATTTTTACCTAACATTAGATTATTAGGGCCGTGATCAGGTGAAATTCTAACAAAAGGCAATCCTATAGTTATATTTATTGCATTAAATTCATAAATGGTTTTCATTGGTGTCAAAACTTGATCGTGGTACATTCCAACCGCCACATCAAAATTCTCTAAATTTTTTTTAGAAAAAAATGTATCAGGTGAAAAAATACCTTTTATCCGTATTTTTTTTTTTTTTAAGTAATTAAGAGCAGGAATAATATACTTTTCCTCTTCTCCAATTTTATCAATAGTTTCGCAATGAGGGTTTAGACCCAAAAGTGCAATTCTTGGAATCTTTTTTAAATATTTTTTATAAAATTCATTTATTTTCAAAATTTTATCAATAATTTTTTTTTTTGAAATAGCTCTTGAAATTTTATTAATTGGTAAATGAGTAGTTATAGGTGAGACGGAAAAATTTGGATTATATATTAGCATTACCGGATCTTTTTCTTTTAAAGACGAAGAAAGAAACTCTGTAACTCCTAAATATTTTTTTAATAGAAAATATTTTTTCGATACAGGACCATTGATTAAGTATCCACCATAATTTTTTAATATAAATAATGCATTTTTGAAGCATTTTAAAATATAATTATTTGATCTACTTGAAATTTTATCAAACGTTTTATCAAAATTAAATTTAATATCGACAATATTTATTTTTTTATTATCTAAATTAGTATATTTTATGTTAGCACTTTCAACTTGATTAAATTTAAATTTATACTTAAGTTTTTTCATTTGTTTATTTAAAAGTTTTTCACATCCAATAACAATAATTGGATTTTTTAATTTTTTTTTTGATGATTTAAGATATTTAAAAAATAGTTCTGAAAAAACACTATATGGCTCTCCAAGAACAATAATAATTGGTTTATAAATCATTTATAAAGATATTTTGTTTTACTTTGTTGAAATAAATTAAAGAGAATGTATTAAGCTGTCTATTTGTTTCTGCTCTATAAACTTTTTTATACTCTTCGTTAAAGTTAATCTTTTTTTCTGTTTCTTTTATTTCATTAATTTTTAGCAATAAATAACGATTCTCAATTTTAATTGGCGCCGTAATATCATTTACTTTTATGTTACTTAGATATTTCAGAATAGTTTTTGAAAGTTGATTTTTTTCGACCCATCCAATCTTTCCTCCATAATTCGATGTATCAGATATACTAAAAATTGACGCTGTGTTTGAAAAACCAACCTCTTTAATTTTATTCATAATTAATTTTTTTTTTTCCTCCAATGTTTCTCCAGTTTTTAAATTAAAAATAATTTCGCTTAGATTGTATTCATATGAAAAATCTTTTTGATTTGATATTTTTTCCTTGATCTCTTTTTTTAGCATATCTTCATCTATTGATATTTGATTAAAATATCTCTTATATATCAACTCGTTCCACAGACTTTCAATTTTAATTTTATTTAAAATTTCGTCAGTATTTAGTTGTTCTGATTCTAATAAATCTATGAATTCATCTCTATTTTTTAATCCTATATTTCTATAAAACATTTCAACAAGCTTCTCTACATTTTCATTTTTTTTTTCCAAATCAAAATATTTTTTTATTTCTTTTTTCTTAATTTTTTCTCTAATTAATGAATTTCTTGCTATATTAAATAATTGATTATTGTCGAGTTTTTTTAATGATGAATTAAATGTTTTTAAATACTTTATCTCATTTTTAAGATCAATATTTGTTATAATTTCATCATCAACTAAAATTTTTATTTCAATATTATTATTTGAAAAAACTTTATTGTTAAAAAATAAAATTAGAATAATTATGGTAAATATCCTCATTTAATTAGCGTAAATAGGTGTCTTATCCAAAATATCTCCTATCGGAGAAATTTTTATAAATAAAAATATTTCTTTTTGAGATCCGATACTTGAATCTTTATAAAACTTATTATTAAATTGTATTCCAGCTTTTAAGCAATCACTTTCGTATTCATAAATAATATCATAATATTCCGTCATTCCAAGATTTAAGTTTTTATTCATATTTAACGAAAGGGAATTTTTTTCATCAATTTGATACTTTGTTTGATTTGAAATAAAACTGTTTTCTCCTATTAAATTATCTTCTTCTAAATAACTAAACTCGGTAACAAAATTATTTATACTGAAAGATGTACTAATTAGATTATAATTTGTTTCTTTTAGAGACGAGTCCACAATAAAATCATAATGAAATTTAAACATTTCATTTGCTTCAAAATTAGCGCTACCAATGATATCTGAATTCTTTTCACCAATTGTTGTTTTTGATGGTAAATCGTAGTTTTTTTCATTTCTAAAGACACTCGCCATTCCTAAAGAAAATGAGTTATTATTTTCTAAATTTGAATTTTGATATTCAATTCCCATAGTTATAGATTCACCGCCTTCAACAAGATCATTTTCTCCAATTCTATTTAGTGAATAAATATTATTATATTTAATTATCCTATCCAGATTTTTTTTATTTTTTGTTTCTGTTGGACTTGTTCGTGCTGAAAAAATAGGAGTTAATAGGCTAGTTGAATTATTATCAGATTTGAATAAAGGATATTTAACTTCATATAATAAAGTTGAAAGCAACTTATTTTTTACTGTATTAGGATAACTTGTTGAATTTGTAGCATCCGTATTAAGATTTTTTAATAAAAAAGAATACTTGGTCTGAAAACCACTTTTAATCGAAGTATTCGAATTAAATACTAAATCATTAATTATAGATTTTTCAGAAACATTGGTATTGAACTGCTTTTGAAAGCCGTATGTATCAAAAACTACACTGCCATCAAAAAAATCAAAATTTTCATAATTTTTACTATATTTGTAATTTGGATAAATATATTCATATCTATCACTTTTTAGTTTATTTAAATCTTCATAAATTTCAAAAGACACTTGATAAGAAGAATCCTCGAAATTATTGCTTATTGTAAAGTTAGAATTTAAAACATCATAATTTGCTACATTTATTATTGGCGATGTTAAACTATATAGATTAAGATAGTCGTCATTATTAACTTTTTGAATATTTAACGAAACATCTTTATCTCCATGTTTACCTATAATATTAGAAAAAAAATGTATATTTGAATTATTTTGATTTTTATTAAAGCTAAAATCAAATAATGCTAAAGAGTTTTTATTAGCTTGCCTATACTCTGTTTGAAAAATTATATTATCATCAAAGAAAATTCTTGGTGATATCGTCATATCTTTACTGTCCGAAATTACCTTAAAATATGGCAATTGTACTGATTGACCAGAAAAAGTAGAATTTAAAAAAGTTGGCATCAAAAAGCCTGACTGTCTTTCAACAGTAGGGTCGGGATGGAAAAAATATGGAAAATAAACCACAGGTTTATCGAATAATTTTATCCAAGCATTTTTATATTCAATTTTTTTTTTAATTTTATCATGTGTTACTTTATCAGCATATAAACTCCAATCTGGACATTTATTTTTTATTTTTTTACAAGAGGTAAAGACCCCTTTATATAATATTGTTTTTTCTTTTTCTGTAATTAAACTTTTTCCTTTAATTCGAGGATCATTATTAATATTTCCAAATATAGAATTTTCGAGATTTATTTCAGCATTTTGAGCAATTATTTCATTTGTATCTAGATCTACAATGCCATAATCAAGTTTGTATTGATTATTATCTTCATCAAATAAAACTATTTCTTTTGCTCTTATTTCATTTTTTTCGATCAAAAAATTTAGTTCTGATGAATTTAATACCACACCCAATTTATCATTCGTTTGGTTTTTATTTGGTGTTGAAATTTTTTCTTGATTTCTGTCATAAGTAAAATCACTTCCTATAATTTTATAATTATTTTTATAATTTATTTCTGTTTCACCTATTGAAATAATTATATTTTTGTTTTGATCATAAATTACTTCCTTAGCTAAAATAATTATTCCTTTATTTTTGTCATTAATTTTAACTTTTTTTCTTAATTTTAAAATTAGATCTTTCTTATTATACTCTGATTCCTCACTATTAATCTCTAAATTATCTTTTGTTTTTGCTTTTACTTTACCTTCGGCAATAATAATATTTCCTTTGTCTTCAATTTTGATTTTTTCTGACTCAAAATTTAATTCTTCTCCATAAACAAAATTACTTAAAAAAATAATTTGTAATAAAAAAATATATATTTTAAATTTATTTTTCATTTATTCTCATCGATCCAACTATACATAGTATAAATAAAATTATTTGTGAAATCCAAATTGATGGCAATATAGGTATTATTTCATTTTTACCCATAAGAGTAATAAAGTAATTTAAATAATAAACAATCACAGATATTAAAACTCCTAATATAATATTTATTATTTTAGATTTATTATATTTTGAATTGAACATTAATATTGATCCGATATAGGCCATTATTAAAAAATATAATGGTTGAACAAAAATGTTGTGTAAATGAGATTGAATTTCTGTGGTAGAATATCCAAACTTTTCATAGTCTTTTTTTAAATTTATTAGTTCAAATATACTTAAAGAATATAAGTCAGAAAATAAATCATAAATTTTTTGTTTATCAAAATTTGTTATGTGTATTTCGCTGGTGCTGAATTTTTTATCTTGTCCATCTCTGAATATATTGACATCATTTAACTTCCACTTTTTTACCTCTAGATTTGCACTTGATGCAATTAAGGTTTCAATTAAATTAAAGCTCTTATCGAATCTTGATATGGTTACACTTAATAATTGGTTATCTTTAAAATGTTCTGCATTAATAATATTTTTTTGATTATTAATCTCTTCTTTAATCCAAAGGCCATTTTCATTAACAACGGCAAGATATTTATTATCTTGAGAATACTTGTTTTTATAAAATAAATAAGAATATTTAAGATTAGACGAAAAAGTATAAAATATTGTAATTATAAAGACACCCAGCACAAATGATGTAAGCAATAGTAGTTTAATTAATTTAAAATTATCAATTCCAAAATTTCTAAATACCAGCAATTCATTTTTTTCATGAAGTTCCAAATAAAATAACTGCGCAGAAATTAAAAATATAAACGGAAAAATTTCAAATAATACAGAAGGTAGATTAAGAGAAGTTAAAAATATTGGATAATAAACTTCAACGTCAGTTTCTTTATCTGAAAAGAAGTTGATTTCGGATAATATGTTTAAGAAAAAAGAAAGAGAGAAAAAAATTAAAAATACAATTAAAATTTTTTTTAAGAAAATTTTTATTAGGTAAGTTTGATATGATTTTAGCATATATTTTTTTTAGGTAAATTTGAGCTTAAGTTTAATATAAAAGTAAATAATAAAAATAATTATAATTGGATAAATGAAAAAAAAGTTTTTGTATTCATTAATTGAATTACTTATCGACAACATGATTTCACCAAAAATTAAAAAAAATATGCCAATAGTAAATAATATTATTTTGGACTGAGAAATATTAGATTCCTCTTTTGATTTTAATATTAATAAAGATGAGATTAAAGAAACTATAATCATGTAAAAAGGATTTAAAACTCTTTTTGAAACTTCTTTAAAAATTTCTTTTTCTTCATAATTTATACAATCTAAATTTGTTTCATCTTTAAATTTAGTTTGGTTATTAAATTTCATAAAATGGCATTTTAATAAATTAACACTATTTATTTCTTGTATTTTAGGCGACAATATCGTTTGGCTACTAAATCTTGAAAGGTTGAATTCTGATTTTGAAAAATTTATAATATTGCTTACATCATCATTTATTGTGGTTATTTTACCATTATATAATATTAAAAATGAGTTATCACCTTTATTGTAAACAAAACCTTTTTTTGCAGAAACAATTTTAAAAGATCTGTCTTTTATCTTTTCTTTAAAAAAAATATTTTCAAGCTCACCATTCTTATTTTTTTTTTCAATAAATATTGTTAAGGACTTAACAGAATCAACAAATTTTCTTGGTTTAATTAAAGTAGGAAAGTAGTCTATATTCGAGTCTCTTAAAAATGATCTTGCCTTATTTAAGGATTCTGGGACTATAAAAAAACTTAAAAACAAATTAATTATAAATAATAAAATAGAAAATTTTAAAATATTATTTATAAATTGAAACTTTGTAATTCCATTCGTCCAAAAAATAAGAATTTCATTATTATCATGATATTTAATTATTGTAAAAAAAGTAGCTATAAAAAATGAAAAAACTAAGATACGATTTATTATTTTTGGCAGTGTAAACAATGAATATTTAAAATAAACAGCAAGACTATGACCATCTTCTGACACAAGATCTAAAAAGTTAACAGACTGCATAACCCAAACGATTAAAGTGAGGCTAAACACCGAAATTAAAAAAAAAGCCGATACTTCTGATATAAAACTTCTAAATATTAATTTTTTCATTGATATTTTAACTTTAAAATATATATATTTCCAACTTACACTATATTTAATCTATATGGCCTTAAAAATAAATTATTTAGATAAAAAAAATTTCAAAGAAAATAACATTGCTATATTTTTGACCTCAAATAGTAAAGTTTTGGAATTTAAAGGTATTTTTGATGATAAAATAAATCAAAAAATACTTAATTATTTAAAAAAAAATAAAAATATAAAAAAAAATAAAATTGAAACGATAAGTCCTGATTTTGATCAAAAAATTATAATTATATTATTTGGTGATAAGAATGAAGTGGAAAACTCAGAAAAATTAGGTGCTAAGTTTTATGATTATATTAAAAAAAATGATATCGAAAATATAACTATATTAGGTAGTAATTTTTCTTCAATAAAAAATAGAATTACTTTAAATGAATTTTTACATGGAGCCGAATTAAAAGCTTATGAATTTAATTTATACAAAACAAAAAAAAATAAAAAAGAAACAATTATAAACATCTTAAAAAGTAAAAATAATATAAATCAAAAACTTAAATTAAAATTAGATGCAATTTTAAGCGGAGTTAATTTTACAAAAGATTTAGTTTCTGAACCAGGAAATATTTTGCACCCAGATGAATATGCAAAGAGACTAACAAAATTAAGAAAACTTGGAATAAAAGTAACGGTTTATGATAATAAAAAATTAAAAAAATTAGGATGCAATGCTTTGCTTGGCGTTGGTCAAGGAAGTGTAAGAGGATCATATCTTGTAACTTTAGAATGGAATGGAACAAAATCGAAATCTAAACCTATAGCTTTTGTTGGAAAAGGAGTTTGTTTTGATACTGGTGGTTACTCACTAAAACCAGCAAGATTTATGGAAGATATGACTTATGATATGGCTGGTTCTGCTACAGTCGTTGGGTTAATGAAAAACTT
>MDSW01093444.1_pt1 | contig 10874 bp, 10 predicted proteins | sample 811171 | NCBI WGS metagenome assembly MDSW01 (sample SAMN05326641, study PRJNA326480) | marine metagenome | isolation source: seawater | place: Atlantic Ocean: North West | collected 2012 | reverse complement strand
TTAGCCTTTGGTGTAGCTTTTTTAGCCTTTGGTGTAGCTTTATTAGCCTTTGGTGTAGCTTTATTAGCCTTTGGTGTAGCTTTTTTAGTCTTTGGCGCAGCTTTTTTAGCCTTTGGTGTAGCTTTTTTAGACTTCGGCGCTGTTTTTTTAACCTTCGGCGCAGTTTTTTTAACCTTCAGTGCAGAGTTTTTTGTTTTTTGAGCTGCTGTTTTGGACTTTGGGGGATCTTTCTTTGCCAGTTTAGTTTTATCTAATGATTTTGGCTTAGATGGACTTTTCTTAGTTTTGCGCTTATCCGAAGCAGACCTTGATGTTGTTATTTTGTTTGTTTTTACTTTAGGCATTTCTTAAGCCCTTCATTAATTTGCATGTTATATTTTTATATACAAATTTTTAGTTGGTATACAGCAAAGCCATAATTTGTATTTTTTAATAGCACTGATTCTTTAAATAAAGAACACAGCATTATGATAAACAAAGGCGGACTTGAAATTGTCCGCCAATATTTGTGTTGCAGAAGGTATCATTTATTCAAAAATAATTACACTAGGACTCGGAACGAATCCTTATCATCTTATTATGATCACCCTTTGATCACCTTTTGATCACATTAAGATTCTCCAGGTTCTTCTGAAAAGTACTTTTCAAGCTTATCACTTTTATCTCGGAAATCATCTGCATCTTCAGGTACATCACCCTTTCGAGTTATGTTAGGCCAGCTTTCTGCATATTTCCTGTTAATTTCAAGCCATTTTAAAGAGTCATCATCACCCCCTGTATCAGGTACGATGGCTTCAACTGGGCATTCAGGTTCACAAACACCACAGTCAATACACTCATCAGGATGAATAACGAGCATATTTTCCCCTTCATAAAAGCAGTCAACCGGGCAAACTTCTACACAGTCTTGAAATTTGCACCGAATGCAAGATTCGGTTACCAAGTAGGTCATGCATTCCTCATTGCGTTAATTTATTCCCCAATTTACAAACGCTCTACTAAATCATTTATGAATTTTAGTCTAATGAAAGCGATTCGTAATGTGCTATAAATTAATTATTATAATTAATTTTACCAACCTAAACTTTTTTATTGTCTAAACACACAGAATTTAGAGCAGCTTTTTTTGCCTTTGCGTTTTCTGCACTGGTAACGTGAAGTAGACCAGTTAATTGAGTAATCAAAGCTGCTTCATATTTATCGAGTGCACCATCAGCATAAACAACTTCCCACAACATTTGTATTATTTCAATACGGTCGGAAGGAGCGATAGCATTATTTATTGATTGGGTAAATCTATGCACATCAATTGCTCTTTCCTGTTGGATTTCTGCTTCATCAAGAAGTTGATTGGATTCTTCATGTGTAAGCTCAAATTTCTGCTGTAATACTCTTGTAATCGCTTCACGTTCGCTATCATCAAAATTCTCATCCATTAAAGCCGCTTCAACTAGAAGAGCAGCTGCTCCTACTTTTAGTTTATCACTAGATAAGGTTTCGGAATCTTCTAGATTGGATTTTACCTTAAATATGTCTTTAAGTTTTTTTAACATTTCGGGTCCCTAATATATCAGTTAAATTGCATCAACATAGATTTTGTCCAAAGTGGCGACACCTAATTTATTTTAGCTTTACGGGAAATTTATTTAAATCAACCCAAATCTTTTACGCGACCAACTCTTCATATAGCTGCATGGCTTTTTGGGCGGATTGCCGGCTTTCTGGAATTTTTAATACTCGAATAACAATTATATTTTTTCTTAGCTGAAAAGTAACTATGTCACCTTTTTTTATTATTTTATTTGATTTGGTAACTCTGATACCGTTAACTCTTATTGATTTCTTTATACATATTTGTTGTGCCAATCTACGAGTACGAAAAAAACGAGAATACCACAACCATTTGTCAATCCTAATAGTATTCTTAGTATTTGATGTATTTTCATAAATTTTCATTACTTTAAGATGCCTTATTTGGTTTTAAGCCGGAAAGGATTGAAAATGGAGAATTAGGGTTATTTTTAATTTTTAATTTATTGTGTTTTTTAAAACTTTTGATTGCAGTAAATTTCAGGGGTCCAGGAGCTTCAGCCCCATCAGCTTGATAACCAAAAGCGCGAAGAATACCTGCACAGTCCCTTCTAGGACATCCAAGTGTCCCCAAAAGTTTACGATCAAGTATGATAGGTCCCATTTTTGCTCTTTTATGCAGCATTTGATGAATTCGCTCTGCAATATCAATTCGAATTAATCGAGGACCTAGCGGCTCATACCCAATAGCTCGAAAAAAATTATCCGAAATATCAGTAGATCTAACAATAGATGTAGACGTTGGGTGAGGTTGTATTGAAGGGCCTTTTTTTTCATTAAAAACCCACCATAAGTATCCAGATAAATTTCTAGCTAATGGTTTTAAGTTGGCAGGAAGGTAAACACCTAATCGACCTATAATAACACCGTATTCATGTAGTATTTTGCGGTCATGCTTTGTTAAATATTTCAATGTTTGACTGATATTTTTTTGGGGAACTACACATAAGTTTTCTGTTAGTTGGTATACGATACCTGCAGACGGACCTGATAATTTAGCATTTTTTAATAAAAAAATGCTAGGTAGACTATAAATTATTTCCTGCTTAACCCATTGATCAAGCCTATTTAAAATTCGTTGACGATCCTCACCGCTTATGTCTTCGCAGGGTAATAAAGACATATTGGGCTGAAGAATTCTTTGACCTTTTATCAATTTTGCTATTGGATCCCCATTCCACAAAATTTTACCAAAAAAATCTTTATTTTGCTTAAGTTGCAGAGTGAAAACATTGTCAGAAGAACTGGCAATTCTTCCAGCAAGACGTCCAATTTCTGCAGGTAGGATTCGACGAACTGCAGTTATTACAGCTTTGTTATCTCTTATTTCGTCTTCTGGCCTAAATAATAGACCCGATAGCTTTCCAACTTTATGACCTTCTAAGATTACTTCTCCATTATTCTTTACCGCTGATAAAAGATTATTATCCCTCTTTGCACTCTTCGCTATTATGCTTATGCGCTTTTCAACAAAACGTTGAGTAAGGCGTTGGTGAAGTGCATCTGAAAGCCTGTCCTCTATTGCCCTTGTTCTTTCTTGCCACTCTTTTGTGTTGTTGAGCCAATCTTGTCTATGAGCAATGTATGTCCAAGTTCTAATATGACTAATACGAGCGGTAAGAGTATCGATATCTCCATCAGTTCGATCTAATTTTGATACAAGTCCGGCAACCCAAGAGTTAGGAAGGTGTCCAAAATCACAGAGATTTCTGAAAATTTTTGAGATTAGAGAAACATGATTTTCTGCAAGTGTCTTAGTAAAATCAGGAATTTGGCATGTTTCCCATAGAAGTTTCAGTTTTTGAGGGTTATTTATACGTTTTTGAATTCCCAAATCAGTATTTAAGGTAATCAATGTTGTTTGGTCATCTGCATCGCCTTTACGTCTTAAGATTGAGGATGAAGGTCTAAGTTCCAAACTTTGTATCAGGCTATTAATTGAAGAAAAATCGAGTTGATTATTGCGCCAAAATATTTGTCGAATAGCTGGGAAAAGGTGCCCTTCAACGGCAGAATTAATTTTATCATCAAAGGCAGGGAGATGATTGGTTGTTCCAAAAGTCCCATTCGTTAGATATCGCCCCGCGCGACCTGCTATTTGGGCAATTTCAGAGGGAATAAGCCGGCGTGTGGAATAGCCATCAAACTTTGTATTTGAAGCGAAGGCAACATGATTTAACTCCATGTTTAAGCCCATACCTATTGCATCTGTAGCAACCATATAATCAACTTCTCCCGACTGGTATAGTGCTATTTGTGCATTTCTAGTACGTGGACTTAATGCTCCAAGGACAACAACACAGCCGCCTCTTAATGAACGTAAGGCTTCTGCTTGCTGGTAAACCTGTTGTGCAGAAAACGTTATTATTGCACTACGTGGAGTAAGCTTACCTAGTTTTTGATATCCAACTCCCTCTAGTTTTGAGAGTCTTTCCCTTTTTTTAAAAATAGCTTGAGGTACTAATTTTTTTAAGATTGGTTTAATGGAATCAGATCCTAAAAATATAGTTTCAGATATGCCTCGTGCGTATAAGATACGATCAGTAAAAATATGTCCTCGATCGCGATCGGCTGAGAGCTGAATTTCGTCTACCACTAGACAATCTACTTTGTGGTCTAGTGGCATGGCTTCAACTGTACATACAAAAAATTTTGGGTTTTCTGGTATTAATTTTTCTTCTCCAGTAATTAATGCAACTGAAGAAGGTGTTCTTAATTTTACAATTCGGTCATATACTTCCCGGGCAAGTAGGCGAAGCGGTAAACCAATCATACCACTTGGGTGGCTTAGCATCCGCTCGATAGCGAAATGAGTTTTCCCAGTATTTGTTGGACCTAATACTGCCATTACTTTAGGTCTGGGCTTAGACAAGTATCGCATAAGAATACAATCTTATTTAATATCTTTAATTGCAATAGTACATTGCAAAATCACATCTTGAACATTATGCATCAACACCTATATCACGCGCGGGAGTAAGTTTTTGAGTAGTTTTAAATTGGTGAGGTAAGCTCTAATGAGTAATAAGAATAAAAAACAAGCTGATTCTAAAGGTCAAACTAGCAGCTCAGAGGAACATAAGTTTGAAGCTGAAGTCGGGAAGCTTTTAGATCTTATGATCAATAGCTTATACCAAGACAAAGAAATATTTCTTCGTGAGCTAATTTCCAACGCTTCCGATGCTTGCGACAAGGTTCGTTATTTAGCGCTAACCAAGCCAAAACTTCTTGGGGAGGATACGGAATTAAATGTTAATATAAAAGCTGATAAGTCCTCAGGGACATTAACTATCACAGATAATGGGATAGGCATGACTCGCTTAGAGCTTATCAACAATTTAGGTACGATAGCAAAGTCTGGTACAGAAACATTTGTTAAAAACCTAAAAGATGAGGATAAAAAAAACCAAGAACTAATTGGACGTTTTGGTGTCGGCTTTTATTCTGCATTTATGGTTTCAAGTAAAGTAGAAGTTATAACAAAACATGCAGAATCTAATGATGGCAACAAATGGATATCCGATGGTAAGGGTAGTTTTAAGATTGAAGACGATAAAACAGCCTCGCGTGGCACAAAGGTAATTTTACATATAGGAAAGGGGGAAGAAGAATTTTTAGATTCCATCAGAATAAAGAGTATTATTAAATCATATTCTGATCATATTGATATACCTGTAAAATTCAGTGAAGAGGGTGTTGAATCTGAAGTAATAAATAAGGCCTCTGCAATATGGACTCGGTCAAAGTCAGATATAACTGATGATTCATATACTGAGTTTTATAAGCACATCTCACATTCACATACAGAACCTTGGCGGACTATCCATTTGCATGCGGAGGGAACAATAGAATATGCAGCTTTATTATATATACCAGAGGCACCTCCCTTCGATTTGTATGATGTAAAACGACAACATAAAGTCAAACTATATGTTCGTAAGGTTTTTATTACAGATGAGTGTGAAGGTTTAATTCCATCTTGGCTAAGGTTTTTAAGGGGAGTAGTAGACTCTTCTGACTTACCTCTAAATATTAGTAGGGAAACACTTCAGCATAATCCAGTTTTATCAAAAATTAAAAATGGTGTGACAAAACGCGTTTTGAGTGAACTCAAGACTGCCACAAAAGATACAGAATTATATGAAGAGTTCTGGGGAAATTTTGGTGCTGTACTTAAAGAGGGAATTTATGAAGACCCAGGACATAAAGAAAAACTTTTAGATTTAGCAAGGTTTAGGTCAACCTTAAATGAAGATTCATGGGTTTCATTGTCTGACTATGTTTCAAGGATGCCTGACAAGCAAACCTCTATTTATTATTTGTCTGCTGATAATAATACAGCAGCACGTTCAAGCCCTCATATAGAAGGGTTTAAAGCCCGTGGAATAGAAGTTTTAATAATGACTGACCCAGTAGACCAATTTTGGTTGCCTGCTGTGGGAGATTGGGATGGTAAAGCATTTCAGTCTGTAACACAGGGCAGTTCAGATCTAAACGAGTTTGAGCTTGCAGAAAAAAAGACGCTGGAAGAATCAGAAACTGAAGGACTCGGTGAGGTAGATAGGTTAATTGCCATAGTTAAGTTAACTCTTGGTGAAACTGTTAAAGATGTCAGGACATCAGATCGATTGACTGATAGTCCAGTTTGTTTGGTGGCTGACACTGGAGATGTAGATATGCATCTTGAGCGTCTTCTTCAAATGCATAAACAACCAGTCCAAGAGCAGCAACGTGTATTAGAGATAAACCCAAGCCATAAAATGATAAGAACTTTAGCTGGAATGGTAAAAGAGGAGGGGTCTTCAGGCGTTTTAGCTGATGCATCACATCTCTTACTTGATCAGGCTAAAATTTTAGAGGGTAAGCCAGTCAGTGATCCAGTAGCCTTCAGCCAACGTTTTTCCACGTTATTATCTCTTGGTTTGTCGAAACAAAAATAAAACTTTAAATATACATAAATATTTTTGTTGATTAAACAAACTTCCCCGCATGGGGTGGCTTAGGTTAAACTATCATTTATGAGAACTCTCTATCACATATGGCTTTCTCCAACTTGTCGTGTAGTACGAGTAGTACTTGCAGAAAAAAACCTTGATTTTGAGCTGGTTCTTGAAAAAGTTTGGGAGCGCCGAGAAGGTTTTTTATTATTAAATCCATCGGGAGAAGTCCCCGTGCTTGAGGAGCCAGATGGGGCTATTGTCTCAGAATATATGCCAATATGCGAATATTTAGAAGAAGTATATAAGTCACAAACTTTATACGGTACAGAACCATTATTACGTGCTGAAGTAAGACGTCTAATATGTTGGTTTGGAGTAAAATTTAATTCTGAAGTAACACGTCATATTCATGGCGAAAAATTTGTAAAACGTTTTCTGCAGCGCGGAGAACCCAATTCATCTGCTATGCGTGCAGGCTTGGCAAATATACGAACACATTTAGACTATATATCGTATTTAGTTGATAGAAGGCGTTGGCTGGCTGGAGATCAGTTTTCTATGGCAGACATTGTTGCTGCTGCTCAAATAAGTGTAATAGACTATCTTGGTGATGTGCCTTGGAATAATTCTAATGGTGCTAAAGATTGGTATGCGAGAGTAAAGTCTAGACCAAGTTTCAGAAGTATCTTGGGTGACTATATTGCTGGCTTCCCACCCCCTAAGTATTATGCCGATCTCGATTTCTAAAAATTCTGAATTTAGAATCGATCAATCAAGCCAGATAAATACTGCTGCGATTGAGGCAAAAGCTATTGAGTTAGGCTTTAGTAAAATTGGTTTTGCTTCTCCTTATACTTCTTCACACCAAAAAGATGAACTAAGCCAGTTTATAGCTGAAGGGAGGGAGGGTGATATGGATTGGTTAGCAAATAAAATTGAGACCAGATCTTCCCCCAAGGCTTTATGGTCAGAGGTTCAAACTGTAATATCTTTAGGAATAAATTATGGTCCAAAAGAAAACCCTATTCAGGGACTTAAGTTTTCCAAACGTGGAATGATATCAGTTTATGCTAGGGGACGAGACTATCATGATGTTGTTAAATCAAAAACAAAACATTTAGCCAGATGGCTAACTTCACAATACGGTGGTGATGCTAAGTTTTTTGTTGATACTGCACCAGTAATGGAGAAGCCTTTGGCGGCAAAGGCAGGAATAGGTTGGCAGGGCAAACATACTAATCTTGTTTCTAGGGATTTTGGATCTTGGTTATTTCTAGGAGAAATTTTTACAACTTTAAAATTCCCAGTTAGTATGCCGGTTCAGGATAGTTGTGGTAAATGCACCAAATGTGTTGATATTTGCCCAACAGAAGCTATAGATAGTTTTGGAAAAATAGATCCAAACAAATGTATTTCTTATCTTACAATTGAACATAAAGGGCATATTTCTCCACAATATAGAATAGCTATGGGTAATCGTATATATGGTTGTGATGATTGTTTAGCGGTTTGTCCTTGGAATAAGTTTGGTATTACGACTAAGGAAGACGGGTTTAGACCCAAGACAGGAATGATTTTGCCAAGATTGTCAGAATTACTTGAATTGGACGATGCTACTTTTCGAAAAAAATTTTCAGGAAGCCCGATAAAACGTACTGGTAGAGACAGATTTATACGAAATGTATTAATAGCTGCTGGAAATAGCAGTGACCAAACTTTAATTCGTCCAGTTTATGCTAAACTAAAAGACCATTCCCCATTAGTTAGAGCAATGGCTGTTTGGGCATTAGGGTGCCTTTCCCCAATTTTTGCATTAGAGGCAAAAAATAATTTTTTAAAAGAAGAACATGATAAAAATGTGATTAGTGAGTGGATGTCTATTAAAGTCCAAAAGATATCTGGGTCTTAACAGCATTTTTAAAAAGAAACTATATTCATTTTTATATTGGGATAATTTTATCTTGTAATATTTATATATAAAAACTTGATAGCCCTAAGTAAGGAAAAAAAATGAGTCAGGGGAGCCTATTTTGTTTTGGTTATGGTTATTCAGCAGATGCTTTAGCTAAAACTCTAGATAAAAAAAAGTGGAATATTCACGGTACAAAGCGGGAAACTTTAGTTAGTAAAGATAACAACTCGAACATTATTTCTTTCAATGGTTATAAACCTATTCCAAATGCTAAAAATATTTTGATGGATATGAGCCACTTATTAATTTCCATACCTCCATCACCTGAGGGGGACCCCGTAATTGCTTTGCATCGTTCTGATATAGCTAACTCAACAAATTTAAAATGGATAGGCTATCTATCAACTACGGGTGTTTATGGGAATTCTGGGGGTGCAATTGTTGATGAAAAATATTTATGTAAACCTACAAATGCTCGCAGCAAGAGAAGACTTAAAGCAGAGAAAGATTGGCTGAAGCTATTTTATGACTTTGGGCTTCCTATACATATATTTAGGTTAGCTGGAATTTATGGTCCTGGCAGGTCTGCAATTGACTCCGTGCTTAATGGTCGCGCAAAAAGAATAAGTGTTCCTGGTCATAAATTTTCTAGGATACATGTTTGTGATATAGCCCGAGTTCTTGCTGCATCAATAAAAAAACCGAACCCTGGACGAATATACAATGTTTGTGATAACGAAAGTGCTTCTGGTGCCGATGTTACCTTGTATGCATGTGAATTATTAGGTGTTTCCCCTCCACCTTTGATAAACTTGAAAGATGCTCAACTATCAACTATGGCAAGGAGTTTTTATAGTGATAATCGGCGCGTTGATAATCAGCGTATAAAAAAAGAACTTTCATTTGACTTTAAGTATCCAACTTACAGGGAAGGTCTTAAGTCTATTTATAAAGCTCTAGTATAAAAATTTTGTTATTTAGAACTTTAACCAATAGTTGCTAGTCCAGGAAAAGTTTGGATTAGAATAAAGCCAATTGTAGAAAAATAACCTGTTATCATAGCAACCCCCATTATAATCATCACTAAACCAGCAATAATTTGGAAAGGTTTGCCTATTTTCCTTAAAGTTTTCATTCGTTGCAAAAATAAGCCTGTGAATCCAGCAGCAATAACAAATGGAATTCCAAGTCCTATAGAATAGATAGCCAAAAGGACCATCCCTGTGCTTATTTCTCCCGACGTAGCACTTAATGTTAAAATTCCGCCTAAAACGGGACCTATACAAGGGGTCCATCCAAACGCAAATGCCATACCAAGTATAATGGCACTAATTGGATGTCCGCCTTTAAAACGACTTATAAATCTCATTTCTCTAGAGAGTATGGGTATTCGCAATAGACCTGTTAAATAAAGTCCAAATATTATTATGATTCCACCCGCAACGTATTCAAACTCGCTTTTATATTGTAATAGAAAATCTCCTACAGCGCTTGCACTTGCACCCAAGGCAATAAAAACAATACTGAACCCTAAAACAAAGAAAATACTCAGACCCAATGCTGCCAATCGATGGCGAGATTTTTTATCAGTAGAGGTAAGGTCTTCTAGTGTCCCCCCTGCAACATATGAAACGTATCCAGGAACTAGAGGCAATACACAAGGTGAGAGAAAGGATATAATCCCAGCAACAAATGCGCTGATAGCCCCCACAGTACTCAGTTCACTCATTTGTTATTTTTTCTCGTAATATTTGATTTCTATATGAGAGTTTATTGAATTTTATCATCAGATTTTCATTCTACTAAACCTTGAATTAGCTTGATAACATTTGGGTCAGACCAATTACGATCTCCAATGACTCTAGCAATCTCAAAGCCGTCCTTGTCAATTAGAATAGTGGCAGGAATTCCATTGATTCTCAAAGAACGTGCTGCAACCATTTGTTGATCTAAAAATATCTCCAAATGATCTATATTTTCTTTAGTATAAAAGCTTTTTATTTTTTCTGGACTACCACGATCTACAGAAATAGGAATTATAGTAAATTCATCACTCTTTATTTTAGACTTTAACATAGACATTGTCGGTAGTTCAGTTAAGCAAGGGGCGCACCAAGTAGCCCAAAAGTGTAAAGCTAAAAGTTTTTTTCCATAAAATGTAGATAGATATAATTCATTTTCATCTTTATCTAATAATTTTATATTGGGTACTATCCGAGGCTCGACATGGATGACCATGCCTAGGACTGCATGGGCTTCCGTGTACTTAGTTGATTCAAAAAGCTTATCAGTCATCTCAGATGATTCTGAACTTTCAACTAATAAGGAAATTAAGCCACACAAAAGTGAAAAAAATATTATTACTTGTTTGGTCATATTTATATCATTTATCTATTGCTTTGTGTTATCTCACATACTTCGGTGACAATTTG